>Ga0209470_1001186_pt1 | contig 19583 bp, 10 predicted proteins | sample GraSoiAngelo_125_FD_185882 | JGI IMG/M metagenome (GOLD analysis project Ga0209470, IMG submission 185882) | Grasslands soil microbial communities from the Angelo Coastal Reserve, California, USA - 14_0927_05_40cm (SPAdes) (version 2) | ecosystem: Environmental > Terrestrial > Soil > Grasslands ... | reverse complement strand
TGATGCACTGAGGAGGGCAGTCGCGCCATAATTCGCCAACCAACCGCGAACGTTCGTCAATTTGCGCCAGCCGAGCTCCCAAATCCTTTTCACTAGTGGCGCAAGCGCGCAGGGCAAGCCGACGATTCGGGTCGCCGACATGACGATACCGTGAATCGCCGCCAAAATTCGCGCGCCTCGTGCTTCTGTCCCGCTCCAGAAGAGGAAACCGAGCAGCGCCATTAAAAAAAGCGATTCGGAATAGCCGGCGACGAGAAAAAAGGCGGCGGGATGCGCTAGAATGGCGAGCGCGCCGAGCAACTGCCAACCGGAAGGCAGGCTCCATCGTTCGCAGAAGAGGAAGAAATAGGTCCAGAAACCCCAGGCGGCGGATTGGGCTGTAATTAGTAAGGCGTTTTCGGCTCCGAGATCGAGCCCGCGATGCAATATCCAGGCGATTGCGGGGTAGGCGGGGAAGAAACCGGTATTGGAGACTTCCATCAATTTGTGGGAAATCGGCGGTACAATCGTTTCGTAACCACGATTGACGATATTCGCGAACCAGTGGCTATCGTGTTGGAGAAGTGTTTGATAGCGGTATTCGAATGGCCCATCGGGTGCCAGAAGGAAGATCGCGACCAGCATTTGCAGCAGCGTGACGACAAGACCAGCGGAAAGGGCTTTGGCCGCAGCGGATACACGAATCATGGGGCGAGTCGGTGGAAGGGCAGAGGAAACCGGAACGGCCCGCGGAATGCAAGGCTCTTCCAGCCCGGCATTGCCCTTATTATATAGTACGGCGGTCACGGTGCGGTTTTTTGACGCTGCTCCTCTCGCTTTATTCGCATGTTCTGGGTAGCGCACGCGTCCCGCGTGTTGGCGATGGTGTCCCGCTATCGCAGACTTTGCTCCCAAGCTTCCTGTTATCGAGCAAGACTGTTTCGGCGAGACGCCGAAACCAACACGCGAGACGCGTGCGCTGCCCGAAGTACTCCAGCGATGCGCGAGCGCATCGGAATGTTACCGGCAGGCTGCCGGCAACTGCAGGCTAGCAGCCTGCGCTCCCCAGAATCAAAGGAGCGGACGGTTCGGTGAACCGCCCCTACCTAAGCGGCGAGTTCTGTGTCCCCAACAAGGCCCCGATAAAGTTCTTCGTAGCGTTGCGCTGCAGCTGACCAGGAGAATTCCCGCGCCATCGCCCGGCGAATCAGATCGGTCCAAACTGTGCGATCGCGAAAAAGGGCTCGGGCTCGCTTGATCGAATCCCAAAACGCTTCCGCAGAATAGTCGTAGCAAAGGAAACCATAGCCCGAGTCGGAAGGCTCGAGCGTCGGGTCGTAGTCCTGGACGATTTCCTGAATCCCGCCGCTGGCATACGCGACCGGCAGCGCGCCGTATCGCAAGCTATACATTGTGATTAGCCCACTGGGCTCGAACTGCGACGGTATTAGCGTGATATCGGAACCTGCTTCGATCAGGTGAGCCAGCCTTTCATCGAAATGACGACGATAGGCGAATCGTGCTGAATAGCGGCGGGAAGCGGTGGCAAGAGCAGTTTCGAACGCCGGGTCGCCTTCGCCCAGAATAATCAGGCGCACGTCATCCGTCAGCAAACGATCGAAGAGCGGGGTGAGAATTCCAAAACCTTTTTCGCCGACCACGCGTGTGACCATTCCGAAAACCGGACCGCGCGGCGCGGGAGCGAGCTCGAGATCTGCCAGCAAAGCGTCACGACAGATCATTTTGCCCCATAAGTTTTCGGAACCGAAATGAGCTGGCAACAGCGGATCGGTTGCCGGATTCCAGCGCGCGTAATCGGCGCCGTGCAAGATGCCACCGAGTTTGTGGGCATTTTCACGGAGAACGACGTCGAGTTCATAACCGCCTTCGGGTTGAAGAATTTCGCACTTGTGATGCTCGCTGACGGTGGTGATGCGATCGGCGAAAACGATGCCCCCTTTCAAAAAATTGAGACGCCCGAAAAATTCGACTCCACGAAGAGAGAAAAAGCGCTGCGGCAGATTGGTAAGGGCGAAGTCGAGTCCCCAAAAACTTCCCTGCTCCGCAAGTCTATGAATCGTCAGGATAGTGGCGAAAGGCAGATTGTGCGCTTGGATATAAACCGGGATGAGCGCGGCTGCCCAATCGTGCACATGCAGAATCTGCGGGGCCGGGGTCAGGCGTCGCGCCAGTTCGATGGCGGCCTTGTTGAAAAAGATAAAACGAGTGGCGTTGTCTTCGTAGGCGATGCCATGTTCGCCGTAAATTTCAGGGCGATCGAAAAATTCGTCGCGACGAACAAAAAATAATTGTACCCCGCTCGAGGCCCGGCCTTCCAAATATTCCGCGACGTAATTTTTTTCGCCGACGCGGATGTCAACGGTGATGCCGGTATCGTTTATTTCGAGTTCATTATTCTCGCGAATCTCCCGATAAAACGGCAGGACTACGCTAATTTCGTGGCCCCGTTCGCGCAGTTCGTGGGGCAGGGCATCGAGCACGTCCACCAGGGCCCCGGCGCGGTGCACGGGCGGCGCTTCCGCACTGATCATCAAGATGCGCATAAGATGTTTGATGTTCGATGGTTGAGATGTGATGTCAAAGACACGGGGAGACGAAATCGCAGTTATGCGCGTTCATACCACCATCACGCGTCATCCCGAGCGAATGCGAGGGATGCGGTGCGAAGGCTTTAAGGTAACTTCACGGAATCCCTCGACTGATGCTCGGGATGACGATGCTATGTGGATGACGAAGTTACGTTTGCGCTCGGTATTCGCGCTTGACCCAGTCGAGTGCTTCCTCGTGCGTTTTGAGGGCGCCTTCGAGCTGGCGCGTTTCCACGGCTTCCAGGATTTCGCCAAACTTTGGGCCCGGTTTCATTCCCAACGCGATTAGGTCATCCCCCGTAACTAAGGGCGGCGGAATGATCGGCTCGTTTGCGAACTCTTCTTTTTTGCGCTGCAGGAATTCGTAATTGTCGAGCATGGCATGGCTGCCGGCGCAATCGACGCGATGGAGTTCCAGTTCATCTTCAAAAGTCGGGCGTGCCATGAATCGTTTCAGTTTGGCAACGCGCATCCGGGGCACGTCTTTAAAAACCATGTGCTGACGCACCATCTCCACGGTGGCGTCGATTTCCGCGCGCGAAAAACGCAGACGCTCCATGATCTGTTCGGTCATCTCCGCGCCGATGCGATCATGCTCGTTGAAACGAATGCGGCCATCCGCATCCACCATCGCCGTCCGCGGTTTGGCGACATCGTGAAGGATGACGCTGAAAACCAGCGGCACGGAAACGTTTTGCGGCAAAAGCTTTAGCATTAATCGGGTGTGCTGAAAGACATCGCCCTCGGGATGAAACTGCGGCGGTTGGGCACAACCTTTCATCGGATCGATCTCGGGCAGAACTGCGCGCAGGAGGCCGGAGCGATCGAGCAAATCCCAGCCGCGCAATCGTTGTGGTGAAAGAAAGATGCGGACGAGCTCGTCGCGAATTCGTTCCGCGCTGATCTCGGTGATGGACGAGGAGCTTTGCTGCAGCGCGCTCCAGGTTTCGTTTTCAATTTCAAACTCGAGCACAGTCGCAAAACGAATTGCACGCAACATTCGCAAGCGGTCTTCCGCGAAACGTTGCGCCGGATCGCCGATGGCGCGGATCAATTTCGCTTTCAGATCGGCCCGGCCACCGACGAAATCGATCACTTCGTCCTTCACGGGATCGAAAAACATTCCGTTGATCGTGAAATCGCGCCGCCGCGCATCTTCCTCTGGCGAGGAAAAATGAACCTCGCTCGGACGACGTCCGTCCAAATAAACATCGTCGGAACGGAAGGTCGCGACTTCGAATTGGAATCCGTTTTCCAAAACGACAATGACTCCGAAGTGCGCGCCGACCGCATAAGTGCGCGGGAACAATTTCTGCACTTCCTCCGGGCGCGCGTCGGTGGCGATGTCGATGTCTTTCGGCGCAAGCTTACGCACCATGTCGCGCACGCAGCCGCCGGCGAAGTATGCGATATGGCCCTGTTCGCGCAGTTTTACCGCGATGCTGCGTGCGGTTCCTTCCATTGTCACAGCTACCAGTTTTGCATTGCGCAGCCTTGTAGGGCAACCGTTCCCGGTTGCCAGCTCGGGGATCGGCAGGGGGAACGCCCGGCGAGCGGGCGCATCGCGGTGCCGGCCTGCCCTACAATTCTACTGGCGCGAATCAATCGCTTCTACCTTCGGCGGTGGACAGCGGTCTTTGGCGCAAAGTATCAATGATGAAGCAGATCACCGCGATACAGATGCAGGAATCGGCGACGTTAAAGGCCGGCCACGGATTGGCAAAACGAACATGTAAGTTAACGAGAAGAAAATCGATGACATGACTGTGGGTCAGGCGATCGGTCAGATTGCCCAAAACCCCGGCGAGGAGCAGAGCGAGGGAGAGATCGCGCCAGGCATCTTTGTGATCTTGTTTGCGCAAGAGAAGGAAAACCACCGCGACCAGGGCAACGCACGACAGCATGATAAAAAATGCGTTGTTGTTTTTGAAAGAGCCAAAAGCCGCGCCGGTATTGGTAACATTTACCAAATAAAACCAGCGAGGAATAACATCGATTTGGGATTCAGCATCGATGTGATGCAAAATCCAATACTTGCTGATCTGATCGAGCGCATAGAGCGGCAGGGAAAGGAACACGATCCACTTCATATCACGCCAAGACGCCCGCATCCCGAGCGAAGTCGAAGGGATCCCGATGCGAAACCTTAAAGATAACGTCCGCGGCATCCCTCGGTCCGAGCCGGACTGGCGTTTTCGCTCGGGATGACGGCTTCATTTTGTGGTAACCACGCTTTCGCAGCGGTCGCACAAATCGGGGTGGATCGTGCTTTGGCCGACAGTTTCGCGATGGCGCCAGCAACGCGCGCATTTTGCGTACGGTGTTTTCTCGACACTGGCGGAGACCTCATCCGCGTCTTCGATAATGAGGTCGCTTAAAATAAAAAATTCTTCGAGCTCCTCCTTCGAAGCCGAACCGAGTGTTTTTCGATCGCATTTCAACGTGACCCGAGCTTCGAGCGAGTTGCCAATCAGTTTTTCCTGACGCGATTTTTCCAAGGCCTGACCGATGACGCCGCGCAGTCTTAATAACTGATCGATTTGCTGATTGACGGATGCATCACGCACGCCTTCACCGATCTCTGGGAATAACTGCACGTGAACGGAATTTGTAGCCGCGGTCGCTGACCGCGGGCCGGCGTCACCGACGCCGGCTACAGTATAACTCCACGCCTCCTCGGCGGTGAAGACCAGGACTGGCGCGAGCAAACGACACAGGGCATCGAAAATTTCATGCATCGCGAATTGGGTGGCGCGGCGGCGCGGCGAATCGGGCGCGTCGCAATACATTCGGTCTTTGGTGATGTCGATGTAGAGGCTGCTGAGATCGACTGCGCAGAAGTGATTGATAGTGTGGTAAACCTTGTGGAACTCGAAGGTTGCATAGGCGTTCCGGCATTCCGCGATGACATGATCGAGCCGATCGAGAATCCAGCGATCGATTAACGTCGCGCGACCTAAGAACCCCTCACCTTCATCCTCTCCCCTGCGAGAGGAGAGGTCTGCGCTTTTTGTAGCGGCGGTCTGTGACCGCCGATCTTTCGCGTCTTGGTTTCGGCGCTCATAGAGCGCAGCTACAGGTTTCGAGTCGGGGATATCAAAAAGATTTCCTAACAAGATGCGAAGAGTATTGCGAATCCGGCGGTAGGTATCGCCCAGACGGGTGAACATTTCCTCCGAGAAGGGAACATCGTCTCCAAAATTAATGCTGCTCGCCCATAATCGAATTAGATCAGCGCCGTGTTTTTTTACGAAATGCCCGGCGTCCGTCGGCTTGTCGTAAGTGCCGGATTTGGAAATTTTCTTTCCATCGAGATCAACGACAAACCCATGAGTCAGACACATCTTGTAGGGGGCGCGATCGTTCAGGACGATGCTGGTCATGAGCGACGACTGAAACCAGCCGCGATGCTGATCGGTTGCTTCGAGATACATGTCGGCCGGGTCCCGCAATTCCGGGTGAGTGGCGCAAACCGCGCGGTGCGAAACGCCGCTATCGATCCAGACGTCGATAGTATCGTTGCGTTTGGTGGTTCCTTCCGGCAATTCCAGCTCGCGCGTGAGTTCGGCATCGCTTAATTCGAACCAGACGTTCGAACCGCGTTGCGCGACAAGATCGGCAAGTCTGCGAATCCAATCGGCGTTTAATGTGGCTTTTCGATCTATATAGAAGACCGGCAATGGCACCCCCCAACTGCGCTGACGTGAGATGACCCAGTCCGGGCGCGATTCGACCGTTCCGGCGATGCGGTTTTCGCCCCACGAAGGGATCCATTTTATTTGATGATGAATGGCATCCAGCGCTTTGCCGCGGATCTCGTCGAGGCGGATAAAAAATTGTTCAACCGCGCGAAAGATGATCGGTGTTTTCGAGCGCCAGCAATAGGGATAGCTATGATGAAAATTTTGTTCGGCCAGGAGCATGCCGCGCTGGCGCAGGATGCGAATAATGTCGGCATTGGCGTCGAAGACATATTTGCCGACAAGCTCCGGAATCCCGACCTCGTTAGTGTAGCGGCCGTGATCATCGACCGGCGAGAGAATCGGGAAACCGTTTTTTGATCCGAGCAGGTAATCGTCTTCGCCGTGGCCGGGTGCGATGTGGACCGCACCGGTGCCAGTGTCCATGGTGACGAACTCGGCCAGCAGGACCATGGCAGTGCGCGGCAGAAAGGGATGTTGTGCACCGATGCCTTCGAGTTTGTCGCCGGGAAAAGATTGTATCGGTTCGCCGGTTGGTTCGAAACCGGTGGCGGCACAAAATTGGGGAACGAGTTTGTCGGCGAGAACGAGAGTTTCGGTTCGGGACGCTGAGGTCCCTCCCACGTTCGAGGTCCCTCCCACGTTCGGCTTGCTGAATTCCTGGACGACATAAATTTCTTCCGGATGCACGGCGATGAGCAGATTTGCCGGCAGTGTCCATGGCGTGGTGGTCCAGATCGCGATACTGGCCTTGTCTTTGAGCGCGCCCGAGATAATCGGAAACTTCACAAATACGGCGGTGTCATCGCGTTCCTGGTATTCCACTTCGGCTTCGGCCAGGGCGGTCTGTGCGCCGGTGCTCCAAAAGACCGGCTTCAGCGATTCGTAAACCAAACCCTTTTCAACGCAGACGGCGAAGGCGCGCAAAATCTCCGCCTCGTAAGCGGGATTCATGGTGAGATAGGGATGTGCCCAATCGCCGAAAACGCCGAGGCGTTTGAATTGTTCGCGCTGAATATCGATGAATTTGCGCGCAAAAGCTTCGCAACGTTTGCGCACCTCGAGTAGGGCGAGGTCGCGTGATTCCTTCACCACTTTGTATTCAATGGGGAGTCCGTGGCAATCCCAGCCCGGCACGTAAGGCGCGCGTTTGCCGAGCATGGTTTGGGATTTCACCACGAAATCCTTCAGAATTTTGTTGAGCGCAGTGCCCATGTGAACGTCGCCATTGGCAAAAGGCGGGCCATCGTGCAGGACAAAAAGCTCTGCATTTGCGCGTGTCTTTTGAATCTGCTCATAAACGCGCGTTTCCTCCCATTTCTTTAGCAATTCGGGTTCGCGCTGCGCCAGATTCGCCTTCATCGGAAAATCGGTGCGCGGAAGGTTGAGAGTATCTTTGTAATTCCGGGTCATGGTAAGGAGCGGTGCTAACTAGCACCCGGATCGCGGCAAATCAACGCGCACAGGTGCACTGGTTAGTCAGAGATAACGGGGAGGAGTACGGGCTAAATTTGCGATGATGCCCTAACCACACCGAACATCTGATCGCTGCGATAACAAAAACCCGATTTTAGCGAAAAGTACCGCTCGACAATCCGACCCCATTTTTGTACAAAGCAGCATTAGTGGCGGCGCATCCGAAATAAAACGAGTGACCGGCGTACCGTCGTTCTTTTAAAAACAATACCTCCTCACCTTATGAAAAAATCTTCCGGTTCTGAATCGGGCGCATTCAACCCGCGCATCTTCGCCGCCTTCCTGCTCTGTTCAGCAGGCGTATGGCTCGGCGCGCTCAGCTTCGCGTCCACGCCATCCAGTGGAACGCTTACGAACGCGTCCGGCCCAGTCAACTACGATGCCGGCCCGTTTTTCGTCGCCAACCCGACGCCCGTCATTGAACTTGACAGTGGGCCCGAATGCGGTGGTTCAGCTCAGCCGTGCGATGATTTTAAGCTTACCGTCAATTTGCCCTCCGGCTATACGACTACATATCCGAACGCTTCGGTAAAGGTCACACTCAGTTGGACCGACAGCGGCAGCGGCTCTTCAGACTACGATCTCTACATCTACAAAACGCCACGCGGCGACTGTAGTCCGAACGATTGCACCAGCACGGACGGCACCCAGGCCGCTGATTATCAGTCCGCCAGCAGCAGCAATCCTGAGATCGCCACCATTAGCCCACTGCATGACGGTTCGCAGACATACACAGTCGTAGTCGTTCCCTACACGCCAACGGGCGAGACCGTGCATGTGACAGCCGAATTGGTGCCGGGTTCTGGAAGCACTGGCGGCGTTCCCGGTTTTGGGGGGCCTGATCCAAGCGCGCCGGGCGTTCCGCGTTACCAGAATTTCTACGCACCTGATGGGACGTCCGCGCAAAGCAGCTCGGGCGAGTTCAATATTGGTTACAACCCGAAGACGGGCAGGATCATGAACATGAACATCGGTCCAGTCTGGCGCATCACTCCGCCTGAACTGCTGAGTCCCGCGAAGCCCGAATGCTGCGAAGGTCTGTGGGAAGACAAGAGTAATCCTACGACGAACACCGGGCTTGATCCCATTCTTTGGATCGATCAGACGACTGGCCGTACTTTCACTTCCAATTCTACGGCCGGCGCCAATGCCGTTTACGGCTACAGCGACAATGATGGCGACCTGTGGGTGCCACTTGCTGTGTCACCGCCCAGCGGCGGTACCGACCACGAAACAATCGCCTCTGGGCCATTTCCTGCGTCGTTGGCCACGCTGTCAACCGCGGCGAACCAGGGCGAGGCAGTTTACTATTGCTCGCAGACATGGCCGCTAGGACCTGCAACCTGCCAGCGCAGCGATACTCTCGGTGCAAGCTACGGCCCGGGCGTATTCGCTTATTATGGCAATGGCATTACCAAATGCGAAGGCTTGCATGGTCATGTCCATGTCGCCCCGGACGGAACTGTCTGGTTACCGGTGAACCAATGTGCTGGCAATCAGGGCGGCGCCTTCAGCACCGATGGCGGTGTTACCTGGCATGAGTTTACCGTTCCGAACGCTATATCGCAGGCCGAAGGAGCTGATCCTTCAATTGCGATCGATAGCACCAACAGGATTTACTATTCCTACGTTAACAATGAGCCAGTTCCTACTGGTCAACCGCTGGAAGGACACGCGCGCGTCGCTGTCGGTACTCTCAATAAATCGACCAACACGATCACCTGGACGAGTAACTTCGATATCGGAGCTTCTCATGGCATCAAGAACGCGGCTGAGATCGAGGCCGTGGGCGGTAGCATCGGCCGGGCGGCGGTAGGTTTCCTCGGCACCGACATTGCTGGTGACTACCAGGCGATCAGCTTCCCCGGCGATTGGTACGCATTCATCGCCACGACGTATGATAACGGTCAACACTGGGTCACGGTGAACGCTACGCCGAACGATCCGGTGCAGCATGCCAGCGGTATCTGGCAGCAAGGCGGTAGCCATCAGGATCGCAACCTTCTCGACTTCAACGAAATCACGGTCGACAAGAATGGCCGCGTTCTTTACGGCTACAGCGATGGTTGCGTAAGTGACGGCTGCATCGCGGGCACTGCGCCGAACGATTTCACCGCCTTCATGCGCGTCGCCCGCCAATCCGGAGGCAAGAGCTTGTTCGCCAGCTACGACGCGAACACCGACACAACGACAGCGTTGCTGCCCAAGCCGCCGTGCTTGTCGGGAGCACGCGATTCTACGGAGTCCTTCTTAAACTGGAAAGCGCCGGATAACGGCGGCACCGCTACCACCGGTTACCAAATCCTCCGCGGCACCCGCTCAGGTGGTGAAACAATGCTTGTCGCCAATACCGGTAGCGATAAGACGACATACATCGACACTACGGTGGATCCAACGGTAGCTGACTACTTCTACAAGGTTAAAGCGATCAACAGCGTAGGGATTGGCAACGCCAGTAACGAGATCGACCTGAAGGTTGGTCCATCTTTGCAACCCCCGCTCCCGTACTCGTGCAGCGGGGACGACGTAGTAACCGACCCCGCAGGAGATGCGCACAACCCATCCGGACTCGGTGGGACCACGAGCCAGGCCGACATTACCGCGATCTCGTTCTCCGCTAACACTCCGGCCACGACCATCACCACGACGATGAACCTGGCCAATCTCTCCGACGTCCCATCGGCCGGCACAACGTTCACCTACTACTACGTCATATGGACGGCAAATAATGGGAACCAATATGCTACGCGAGCAACAGTCAGCCCCGGCGTGGAAAGCTACGCGTGGGGACCGTGGGACGCAGGAAATGAAAGACTTGCAAGCTCCACTTCGACCACAGGTACGTTTACGCCCGGTGTCAATGGCACGATCACCGTAAACGTGCCAAAAACTGGCGTCGGCAATCCGACGATACCCATCACAAACGTGAATGGGACGCCAGCTGCGACTAACCCGTACGGACTCACGATCGCCGGCGAAGGCGTGCTGGGCAGCGGACTGTACTTCATCAGTCCAATGGATCGCGCGCCGAATACTGGTTTTGGCCAGAAGTGGGCGATCTGCCCGCCGCCAAACAATCCGCCGACGGCGGTGTTAACCGCAAACCCAACATCTGGTCCGCCGCCGTTGACGGTTAACTTCAGCGGCTCCGGCTCGTATGACCCCGATTCTGGAGACCACATCGCTTCCTACACCTTCAACTTCGGTGACGGAACATCGGTCACGCAAACCACTGCAACCGTTTCCCACACCTACAACAAGGCGGGAACATATGGAGCGACGCTGACTGTGACCGATACGCATGGTGCAAAAAGCCAGAACGCGGCCGAGGTCACGATCACTGTTACCGCACCCGACCTGATTGTTTCTACCCTCAAGGCTGCTAACAATCAGGCGCCACAAGGTGCAAAGATTCCAATAACCGCGACGATCAGTAACATCGGCCAGGCAGACGCTGGCACGTCTCATACCAAATTCGTGCTCGACGGTAGCACCGTGCTTGGTGACATAGCCACGCCTGCCATACCGGCTCAATCGTACACGTCGGTAACAGTCACTTGGAACACAGCCGGTGTGACGAAGGGTAACCACACAATCTCAGCGACGGCGGATAGTAGAAACGAAGTGGCTGAAAGCGACGAAACCAATAACACGAGCGCACCAGTCACGATCTACATCAAAGGCAACAAGACAAGGTAAAGAATAGCTTATTGGAATGCTCTTCGCGTGACGGGTCTCGGACAAAATTGAATTCGATTAGACCTTAAAGATGCCACGCGTCGTCTTTGCTCGTCGGCTAAAGCTGGCCCTTACTTTTGTTCCCTTGCTGGTGATGGTAGGCGGCGGGTGTAAGAAGTCTCAGCAGAGCATCAATGTGTTGCCAACGCCTAGTGAGCAGCATTTGCCCACGCAGAGTCACAACGCTGTCGAGCCACGAGTTTCGCCGTGCGTTTTGATCACGAACGACGAGGTCGGCGCGATCCAGCACGCAACCATCACTGACGCGAAGAGCAGTTCCGGCATCAGCGGTGCCATGCTGATGTCGCAATGCTATTACTCTGCGAAGGAGCCGAACATGTCGGTTAGCCTGGCAGTGATCGAACATAACCCCCAAGATGCGTCCGCACCTGATGCGAAAAGTTACTGGACCCAGAGCTTCCACCGGTTCACAGGGGACGAATCCGATGAGGAGAAACCGGGCGAGAAAAAAGAAAAGCTTGGCGGAGTAGAGCGAGAGGAAAAAGAAAAGGGAGTGCCGCCGAAGAGGCTCGATGGTATTGGCGAGGAAGCGTTTTGGTCCGGCAACCGTTTCGGTGGAGCGCTTTACGTGCTCAAAGGCGACGTTTTCATTCGGGTAAGTGTCGGCGGGCCGGACAATGAAGAAACCAAGATCGAGAAGTCGAAAACCTTAGCGCAAAAAGCGCTGAGCCGGCTGCCGTAATTTAGACAGCTTCCCCGCTGCTGTCGTGGCAGCCGTGTCGGCTGCAATTCGAATCATCGCAGGCGATACGCCCGCCTCTACAAATGTTGCAATGATCGAGAAGCTGTGGTTTTCCAAAAATTTGCAAGTTCCGACGCGACCAAATTACCGCCGACTTCCGATCTAAACTCAATGAGCCGGAGTAGTTTACATTACAAAACCGTAATCTTGTCTCTCTGGCCTTTATCGTTCACAAAATTGTCATCGCTTCCTACGGGAAAAGGCAGCGCCTCATCTCTCCTTAAAACCCATGAAAACTAATTCGTCACATTCAATCTCTGCTCGAACTACCCTTGCCATCCTTTTGTCTTTAGCTGGCTTCGGCTTTCTCTGCGCGATTCCGTTCATTGGCACGCGCGCGCAATTGCCCTCTAACGTGATGACGTTCAGCGGCGCGTTCGATACTACCAGTCCGTATCCATGCGCAACCTTCTCGGGCCCGTTTGTGGTACCGCCCGGCCAGGCGCGGATTATTGTCAACGTCAATGCGAGTGTTCCAACAAATGACCTGGCCGTTACACTAGTTGGCCCGGATGGAACTCCGATCCACACGGAAGATAACGGCGTCGGCAACGAGGCCTTTGACTATGAAGCTTCACCCGTCCCGACTGGTAATTATACCGTTTACGTCTGTGCGTCTTCCAACCCTCTCGCGCCCTTTATCCAACCTTATACTTACACCGGCACGTTTACCTACAACGACGTGGCCGCATCTTCTAACTGCCCGGCGAACTTTACTCCAACCTTGCCTGCTGCGCCTGCCGATGCTGGTCCAAAGATCGGATATGAGAACTTCGAAGCACCGGGGGTTCTGACGCCAATTACGCAGACAAGCTCGGGCGCGTTCACGGTTGAGTACCTCGGACGCAGTGCCTTTGAGCCATCGATCGGCGTGCACTGGACGACAAACGTCACCGCGTACCAATCCGATCTCGAGAGCCTTTTTGTAACATTCGGATCAAATGGGCTTGCGACCTGGGTGAACCGCCGTGCGCCGACATCTCAGTTCATCGATTCCGATCCTATTTTGTTTACCGATCGGCAGACTGGACGGACGTTCGCGAGCGAGCTGACCCTGTTGTCGCCTGACACGGTTAAAATCTCTTACACGGATGATGACGGCCAGACGTGGATCCCTGACCAGACGGGAGGCATTGCATCGGCGGTCGATCATGAAACGCTCGGTGGCGGCGTGTATCGGCAAGATCTTGCAGCTGTTCCGCCAATCGTGGCGCCACCTCATTCCCCAACATATCCCAACGCAGTCTACTACTGCTCGCAGGACCTAGAAACCGCGCTGTGTTCGCGGAGCGATGATGGCGGTCTTACCTATGGCCCGTCTATCCCAATGTACGTGGGGACTCAATGCGGCGGCTTGCACGGGCATGTAAAGGTTGCGCCGGACGGAACGGTTTACGTTCCGAACCGCGACTGCAGCGGCACGCAATCGGCTGTCGTATCGGAGGACAACGGAGTTACATGGGCAATCCGACCAGTTAATACCTGCACTTACGCTGCCAAACCCTCCCTTGTGGGAACTGGCGATGATCCAGCCATCGCCATTGATGATAGCGGGCGCGTCTATTTCGCCTTTTCAAATTTTGGGACCAGCGCCGGTGTCGCGGTTTCTAGTGACAAGGGCAAGACCTGGACGAACATGTATGACGTAGGTGCTGCGTACGGTGTGAAGAACGTCGCCTTTCCGGCGGCGGTTGGCGGGAGCAACGGCCGAGCAGCCGTGACTTTCTATGGATCGACTACGCCGAACGGAAGTGCGACCGGCGATTCCAATGAGGGCAGCTTCACCGGCGTCTGGCATCTTTATGTCGCCCACACGTTTAATGGCGGATCGACTTGGACGACTACGGACGTGACACCAACACTGCCGATGCAGCGGAGCGGACTGCTGCGTGGAGGCGGAGCCGATATCGTGCGCAATTTGGCTGACTTCTTCGACGTGACGATCGATAAGCAAGGCCGTGTCGAAGTCGGCTACGCGAATGGCTGTGCCGGTGGTCCTTGTTCACAGGCCGCGGCCACCGCGCATGGGAACGCCTACTCTGTCACTGCTACCATCGCGCGGCAATCCAGCGGACGTCGGCTGCTCGCCAGTTTTGATCCAGCTAGCCCGACCTCCAAACCGGGTGCACCGTTCGTAACAGCATATCGCGTTGGCAGCGTTGTCCATCTCGCGTGGAATGAAGCCGACACGGGCAACGCTTCGATCACAAACTACAAGATCCTCAGAGGTACATCGAGCGGCAAGGAAACCAATCTAGCGACTATTAAGGGAACGCAGATGAAATACGATGACACAAAGGCAACTGATCCGACAAAGACGTACTACTACAGGGTAGTTGCGATCAACAAGGTTGGCCAAGGATCCTCCGCTGAAGTAGCCGCCCCATACATGGGCGATGCATGTAATGGGATGGTCATCCACCGCAATGATCCCAGCCATCCGGAATCATACGGCGGTGCGATATTGACGACCGCTCCGATCGGCCCAGGCGCAACTCCAGTGCCAACACCAACCCCGCCGGTGCTTGCAAGTGCAATCCCGCAACTCCTTATCGACTACGTCTCGGTGGCTGAGCCCGCATCCGCTCCCGGCTACTTTGTCTTTAAGATGAAGGTCAACACACTTTCTTCTATTCCTGCGAATAGCCGCTGGCGCATTGCCTGGGACTGGTGGACGCCAACGACCCAGATGTATTACGTCGGGATGAAGAGCAACCAGGCTGGCGCGGTTAGCTTCGAGTACGGCACACTTGCGGATGCTGGAGTTCCAGCAGTCCTCGTGTTGGGTGAGACGAAGATAGCCGATCTCCCACAGAGTCCGACGGGAACCCATTATGATCCCGATGGGACAATTACCATGTATGTGCCGAAGAGCGGTGTTGGTAATCCGCAACGCGGCGATCTACTCGGCGCAATTGGGGGCAAGACGATCACGGGAGATGTGCCGGGCGTTACCGATACGTTGGAACGTTCGACGACTTTCATAGACCACACCTTTGTGAAAGGTAACTCGGATAACAGCTACCCTGCTGCAACTTACAGGGTAACTGGAAACAGTACCTGCGGCCAACCTTAGTTCCTTAATAGCAACCAGGATTAGGAGCGAAGCCGTTCCCCCCTCACGTAGCGGCTCCGAGCGCGGGCATGAGAATGAAATCCCTGCCGCCCGCTGCTCGCTTTGATCGCCGCCAAGCTAGCCGGGCGGGTGTCCGCTGCGGGGCACACCTGATTCTAACGCAGTGAACAAAGATTTTGGGCCATCGCAAACCACCCGATCCCGCTCGCGGGCGAAGCATCTTTTGCCATTCCAAGTCTCTCGTCAAAAACGCTTTAAAGTGGTTTCGCTAATCGCGCATTAACCCGGTGCGCGATCGAGGATTTTTCTTGCTCGATAAGTCTTCTTTGTTAGCCTGAAATACTCAGAAACAAACCACTCATCCCCATGTCTCGTCGCCTTTGTTTCTTTGTCACTCTCTTCTTGAGCGTCGCAAATTTCGCCAGTGCCCAGGTAACAGTTACCACCAATCCCGTCGGCTTCACCACCACCACACTTTTGGGAAGTTCCGATACTTTCGTTTCAGTTCCCTTTATTCGCCCGCCGGAATTCATCGGAGGTATTGCTTCTGCCAGTGGAAGCACCATCACATTAGTGGGCAATCCCTTGAGCCAGAGTCAATTTTTGTACGGGGGTGCTCAGCATAATCACTATTACGCGCTGATCGGCCCGATTAGCGGAACGGGAACAAAGGAAGGCCACACGTACTTAATCATAGGAAACGGAACCGGGACACTAACAGTTGATGCGAGTAATGACGATTCAACTAACTTAAGTACAATACCGGCTAACACTCAGGTCCAGGTGATTCCGTACTGGACACCTGCGACTATCTTTCCAGCGAGCGATGCGAGCGTTTCTTTCACTCCGACAACGTCCCCTCCGACTTACAAAACCTTGCTTCAGGTGCCGGACTACTCGGCTCCCACCTACAATTCCCCCTACGCAACACAGTATTACTTTGATGGTAGCTCCAGTTCCTGGCACCGTATTAACAGTCGTGGCGGCGACGGCGGTGTGGGCGATGACGACCCGCTGCTTCCCGATGGCTATTTTGTAGTTCACAATGGTAACAAAGCGCCCACTCGTCTACTGACAAATCTCGGCGCTGTGTTGCTAAGAAAGATGTCAACGCCCTTGGCGACTGCGACAAATCGGACTCAGGATAATCCGATCGGCATGGTGCGCCCGGTTGACGTAGCTCTCAACGCCACCGGGCTAGGGCCAGCCAATGGCTCCTTTGTTGCGGGCGATCAGCTGCTAGTCTTCAACAATGCCCAAGCGGCCTTCAAAAAGTCGCCGGCCGCATATTTTTATGACGCTTCGGTTGGTAACAGTGGAGGCTGGCGGCTGCTGGGAGATACAACGGCGACGACAGACCGCGGGGCCGATATCATCCCCAAGGGAGCCGGAGCCGTAGTACGAAAAGCGCAGACATCCGACGGGCATTCCGCATTTTGGACCAACGCCTTTCCGGTACAAGCGATCGACGCCGCTTCAATAAAAATCCATGGAACTGGAACGGGGGCCCAGACATTGGGTGTTACTCTTCCACTAAATACCCAGTTCAATACTATCCCCGGTATCGAATGCCGCGTTCCCGGTCTAACCCTTGCTGGGGCAGGAATCGACGACCAAATCGTAATTACATTCCCGACGCCCGTCACATTTAGCAACGTCATTTCGACGTCAGGTGGCGCGTCCGTTGACAGCTTCAGCGGCAACGGGTCATCGATCGTCACAATAAATCTCAAGAACGTCGTCAATACGCGAAAAACCACTGTTACCTTGCTCGGTGTAAACGACGGCCAGAACACAAACGACGTCGCCGTTCAAATGGGTGTGCTGCTGGGGGATGTCAACGCGACCGGCGGTGTCGATAAAAATGATGTCTCTGCGGTGCAGAAACACTCGGGTCAGAAGGTGAACCAAGGCAATTTCCGGTTCGACGTCAACGCCACGGGGGGCATAGACGGCGCCGATGTGTCAGTAACGCAGGGACAAACCCGGACCTCCCTGCGATAGCCAATAAGTTAAACAGGGCGGTTATCGTTCAATAATCAGTCCTAAGCGCCATCTCGCTCTCAGTGTTGGTGGCAGGCCGCCGGCCGGCTTGCAGAATATGGGCGAACGCGTTAAACAAATCGCGAGTTGACCGCGCCAACTGAATTACGCTTGAACTCTGTGGGGGCTCGTTAAACTACTCAACCTTCACTGCAAAAGAGGCAACTTGAGACGCTTTCTTCCATTCGTCATCGTAGCCGTGGTCGGATTCGTCACGCTCGGAGCGGCTATTATGCTTTATCGGTCAAAGCTCCTTCAAGCGACGGCCATTCCCAAAGCAATGGCCGCTGCCAAAGAGCGGACTGAGGAATTACACGTGCGCGGACCGGCTAATGCCGCGGTTACTCTTGAAGAATTTGGCGATTTCCAATGCCCTCCTTGCGGTGCTATGGAGGGGCCTCTCCAGCAAATTGAGCGCGATTACGCCTCCAGCTTACGTGTCATCTTCCGCAACTTTCCTTTTACCATTCATGAGCATGCCCACGAGGCTGCCTATGCTGCCGAAGCGGCAGGTCTCCAGGGACGCTTCTGGGAAATGCATGACTTGCTATATCGGGAACAATCAGTGTGGGCCAAGAGCAGCGATGTTCAGTCCTTATTTGACGCCTACGCTGGAATGATCGGCTTGAACCTCGAACGCTTTAAGAAAGACGTTAGCGGCGAACAGGTAAAAGCTAAGGTAGAGGAGGATCGAAAACGAGGCGAGGCCCTCGGAGTTCGGAATACTCCGACCATCTTCATTAACGATGAGTCGGTTCCTCCCACCTCGCTGAACCCAACCGCCTTGCGCGCCGCGGTCGATGCCGCGGTGAAGCAGAAAACCAGGTCTTGAAATGAAAAACAATCGCGCGACTTCAAAGCCGGGAGGCAACGCCATCGCTATATCGCGTTCTCAAATCGTCATTTACGCCATAGTTGCATTAATCTCGTTAGCCGGCCTCGCCGATGCAACCTATCTTGCGGTCCAGGCCTTGACCGGCGAGACCATGGTCTGCGGCGGGTCTCCCGACTGTTTTAAAGTGCTGGGTAGCCCGTACGCGCGCATTGGGGGAGTTCCGCTCGCTTTCATCGGCGCGGTCGCTTATTTTTGTGTTTTCAGTTTCGCGATTCTCGCCGCCTTCGGGTACGCCCGGGTCCGCCGCTTATTACTGTTCACGGTGTGGTCGATGTTCGCCGTCACGCTTTGGCTCCTCTACACTCAAGCATTCATTCTTCACGCCTTCTGCCGCTACTGCCTGTTTTCGGCGGCGATGGTCTTTCTTCTCGCTGGGTTGATTGTCGCCAGCCGTTCGCCCTAAACCTAAGGGACTGCGCGAACGGGCGATTCCGGGTTATAGACCTCGAGAAGCACGATACCGCTGCCGCCATGAGCGCCGCGTACGATAGCGGTGAACGCGCCCGAGGGCAGTATGGTGGAGATGGCGGCGTCGGCGTCATTGGGGGGTTGGAGCCCAGTCGCCTGAATGGCGGTTTGCTGGATTTGCTTCCAATTATCGTTAGCTGCGACAAGTACACCGTTGGCATCGCGAAGCTCTATCGTAGGGTCCGTTAATACATTAACGACGCCCAATGGAGCCAGCGACGGTCCCAATGCCCGCACCAGTACTGGGGAGGCTCCGCCTCGCACGATGTAACCACCTATCATGACGTCGTTACCTGTTCCCACCAAACCGCGAGTCGAAATATTTGCCAGCTGCGATGAGGCGACAGAATCCACGTCGTATACTTCCAGCAGACCTGTTCCCGTTGCGCCGCTTTTGCCGCTTTCAATCGCTGTATATGAACCTGGCGCAAGAGTTGTCCAAATGGCCGATTCGCGCGGGTCAGTGGGCCTCAGGTTGGCAGGTATTTGGGCTGCGTTCGCTGCTAGCGCCCAATTATCGTTAACTGTAATATTGGTCCCAGTCTCAGTGCGCAAATCAAGAACAGGATCCTGTAACGTCCCAGTTAGTCCAAAAGCGGCCAGGGAAGGCCCCAGCCCGCGAATGAGAATTTGTTTGGACCAAGCACCGGCAATAATGAAGCCGGCTATCAATTGATTTTCGCCATTAGCAATTCCTGCGCGCGCGTCGACGTGTTTGCGAATGTTCCGGTGGATGCAGGTTGTGTCACAACGTCGTTCACTCCATTGGCGCCGTTCGGGTCGCGAGGAAATTTCGCGTAGCGGCAGCGAAGGCTTCGGACCCCCATCTCGGCTC
>Ga0209470_1001182_pt1 | contig 19629 bp, 19 predicted proteins | sample GraSoiAngelo_125_FD_185882 | JGI IMG/M metagenome (GOLD analysis project Ga0209470, IMG submission 185882) | Grasslands soil microbial communities from the Angelo Coastal Reserve, California, USA - 14_0927_05_40cm (SPAdes) (version 2) | ecosystem: Environmental > Terrestrial > Soil > Grasslands ... | reverse complement strand
ATCCCTTTGATCTTCGCGGTCCAGAGTTTCTCGTTTCCTATTTTTTCTTCTCGGCAGCCGTCATTGGTTGCATCATCCTTCTTCGGCGCCTAGACGAAAACCGGGAGTCCGGCAAGCCTTCTCTCGACGATCCCTACCTTGTCGCCTATCTGCGCGGCGGCGAAGGGGAAGCTGTTCGTGTAGCAGCGCTGTCTCTGTTCGACCGCGGCCTCCTCACCATCAAGAGCTCCGGCAGCTCATCATTGTTTTCTGACGGCGAGAATCGTCTCGAGCTGACGGATGCTCGTGCGATCGACAGCGTCGAACGCCCAATCGAGAAGCGCGTCCTCGAAGCCTTCAAATCACCTGTACCCATTAGCAGCACGCTCGAATTGCTCGAAAACTGCACGCCGTGTCTCGACTACGCGCGCAATCTCGAGCAGCTTGGTTTGCTCCCCGGCCCGGATACTCGCGAGAAGCGCAAGGTTCGTAAGCAAATTGCTGTCGGGCTGCTGCTTGGTGTCGCGTTACTCAAAATCTTTATCGCCATCAGCCGCGGTCGCACGAATATTCTCTTCCTCATCGTTCTCGCCATCTTGGCGGCATATGTCACATCGCGCATCAGCAATCCCTTCCGCACCACCCGAGGCGAGAAATTCCTTGAAGACGTGAAATGTCTATTTGCTTCGATCCGTCTTCGTGCCGATTCGCTGCGTCCCGGCGGCGCAACCAGCGATCTCGTTTGGCTCGCCTCCGCATACGGTCTCGCCGCTGTCCCTGAATTCGTTTTCCCTCATGTCTCCGCATTCTTTCCGCGCAAGGCGCTGCGCAACTCAGGCTCTACTGGCTCCAGTGATTCCGGTGGTTTCTTCTCGAGTTGTGGCACGACCTCGTGTGGCGGCAGCGGATGCGGTGGAGGAGGCTGCGGGGGTGGCGGGTGTGGCGGCTGCGGGAGCTGAGACCATGAACGCAATTTACGACACCGTCGGCATCGGTTGGCGGCCAGAATTGGCTGCCGGTATTCTCGATCATCACGCTCGCATTGATCTCGTCGAAGTCATCGCCGACGATTTCTTCGGTGAACCGCGCCGCGTTCGTGCGCTGAAGACCCTTTCCGCGCAGGTTCCCATCGCTCTCCACGGCGTTATTGAACGCATGGCTCACTTGGTGGAATCTATCAGCCCGCTGTTCTGGTCCGAGCATCTCGCCTTTGTTCGCGCCGATGGGATAGAGATTGGCCACCTCGCTGCACCTCCTCGCTCTGACGCCACGGTGGACGGCGCGGCGGAGAATTTGCTGCGCGCCTCCAGGATTGTTGGCGTCAAGCCCTTCATGGAAAATATTGCGACTCTCATCGAACCTCCGGGAAGCGCTCTTGATGAGGCGTCCTGGATCAGCAAAATCCTTTCTGCTTCAGATTGCGATCTGCTCTTGGATCTCCACAACGTCTTCGCCAATGGTTTGAATCATGGCTACGATCCCAAGGAATTTTTGCGGCAAATCCCGGCGGGGCGGATCCGCGCCATCCACATCGCCGGAGGAAAGCTGATCTCCGCCCCTGACGGTACACAGCGTGTTCTGGACGATCACCTCCATGACGTCCCGGATCCGGTCTTCGATTTGTTAGAGGAGGCCGCGGCACTTTCGTTGAATCCACTTTCCGTCATTCTTGAGCGTGACGGCTCGTATCCTTCGATGGAATCGCTGCTCGCCGAAGTTTCTCAAGCCCGTCAGGCGCTGGCGCGAGGCAGAACGCGGCGGGTGGAACGGGTCGAGGTGCCTGGATGAGTGCGAAGCAATTCGAAGCTTTCCTGGCGCGTCTTTACGTAGATGCGGGTTCGCGGGCTCGGTTCAGATCGAATCCGCTCGCGGAAGCAAAGAATGCCGGCCTTTCGAATGCGGAATCGAAGGCGCTTGAAAACATTGATTGGGTCGGTCTGGAGATGGCATCTCAAAGTTTTGCAAATAAACGTGAGTTAAGACGCCCGCGCAGCCGGTTTTCGTCACTTACAGATAGGCTGCTGCGTGTAATTTCTTTCTTGTCCGATAGGGTCCGGCGGCATTCAGGGCGTAGGGGTCTCGAATGAATCTGCGCCGCCCGTCCGGCCAGCTGTACCAGACGACGTTATCAATCAAAGAATTTGTCTGTTGCAAGTTGCGTTGCAAACCGTACCCAGATTCGCCCGAATCAACACTGCGGGAGGGGTTTGAGTGTGTTGAGGAACGAACCAGTCACAGACACATTATTCAATTCGGAATCGGCAGAATTCCGGTTCAGAAATCAGAACTTCCGCTGGATTATTCCGTGTACCCCGCGTGTACCTGAGTTGGGCGTATTTGAGGTTTTTCTCCCTTTTGCAGTTTCGTAGAATGAATAACTTGCGCGTCTTCAGCGCCATTAACAGTTCGATCCCCACCGCCCCTACCAACATCTCCTTCCTGAATAATGGTTTGCAGATTCTCGAGGGGCCATGAGGGGCCATTAACGCTAGGCCACCTGCGCCGGCAAAACCAATCGAACGACTTTGCTGTTCGCCTCTCGCAAGGCCAGTGGAACCGCGTGCGTGTAGATATTCATGGTCGTTCGAATATCCGCATGTCGCAAGAGTTCCTGCTGCACCTTGAGATCGACGCCGAGCGCGTGAAGTAACGTTGAATGGCTGTGCCTGAAGCTGTGCCAGCCGATCCTCCCCAGTCCCGCTCGTTGAGCGGCCGGGACCAGCCAGTTCTCTTGAATTCGGCCTGGCCAATAGGGGCGTCCTGTTTCTGGATTTGCGAAAATCCACGCCTCCGGATTTGCGAACGGAGCAGAGTTCTCTTTGTATTGCCGAAGTTTGCCCGCTAGCAATCGGTCGAGAGGCATCCATCGTTGGGAGGCCTGTGTTTTGACGTCCCCTTCTCGTCCATACACGTAGGCTTGCTGTATTGCTAATCGCAAGCCCTCCCAATCGATGTCTCTCCACCGCAAGCCGAGGATTTCGCTTACCCGGCAGCCCCAAACAAATCGCCACAATGCACATCGTTCGAAAAGGTTCCGGAATGTGTTCCAGCAACTTCCGAAATTCTTCAACGGAAAGTGCTTTCGGTTGCCGTTGCCTTTTTGAACCGTCCTTGACACGGACGAGACTCATGGGATTGTGCTGATAGGGAATCAGCTCCCAGCGCATCGCCGCGTTAAACAAGACGCGCATTAGGTTTTTGAGATGGGACTTGCTTTTCGGCGCGAGGTTGAGCTTCTTGAGCCAATCTTCTACAAGCAGCGGTTTGATCTGCTCGATTGGATAGTCTCGCCATTTCGGCTCAACATGGTTCTTTAGCCAGCAACGATACCGTGAAGCAGTCGAGGGCCTTTCAGGTATCTCTTCCGCCAAATATCGCTGAATGACTGCGCCGAACGAAACAGTCGTACCATTTGATGGTTCTGCGTTCATCGAAAACAACCAAGATAGCGCGGCCTTGCGAGCCAGGGGTTCGGTCGGAAATTCCTCAACCGTTCCGATGGCTACGCTTCGCCTTTTCTTGCCGCCGTCCGGCAGATTCTCGCGATACCGCAGAGCCCACACGTCAGGACCCTTCTTTCGTGCTTTCAAACCAACCCAACCAAACTGAACCCGTTGCCGCTTATGTTCCATCCGATTTCTCCTGTAAGCGGCACGGATGGCACGTCAAATTTATCCGAGATTGCAACCATGAGTCCAGTTCCGATGCACGAAAATACCAATGACCCCCAATTTGATATCCGGGAACCTGTCGGTGACGCGCGTAGCGCTGCAGGGTCTTGACGTGGATGTTGCCGAGTAGCTTGGCTGCCTCGCAGCTGCCAATTAAGGGTTCGAAGCCGTGCAGGGCGTTCCCGGGCAAGCGAGGTCCCACAAAAACAGCAGAATGTCTAGCAGCATTGTCCCTTTCTCCCCGTGTGGCCACGTGAGGTGGCACGGCGTTGACGGTCCCGTGACCAGCAGCCGGCGAATGAATGTGAGCTGGCGCAAGTTCCTCGGATGCGACGCTCGCCTTCTCGGTGCGAGTTCCATTCGAAAGACTCTCTACTTCGAAGCGCGAGCCATGTCGTCGATGTGACGCTGGGTTCTCGCGCATGCCGAATCGGAGGTGATGGCGCATGGGGTTTTATTTCAATTCCAGCTGGAACGATTCTCCTTTCGAGCTTGATTCGTGATTACTGTTGTGTCGGCTGAAAGCCAGAACTGAAACTCTTTGTCTTTGTGATAGACGAGCTTCAGAGCTTCCGTTACGACGTAGGATGGTGAGCAATCGAGGAACTCTGCATACCTCGCAAGGTCTTTGCTTCGTCGTCGAGCCGCAGTTGGACGACGGTGGTTCTGGGTTGTTTGGGTGGTGCCTTCAAGACTGCCATCGAGGTTCGCTCCTTTCTTTATTCGAGATCCTTACTTCTCTGCATTGGGGTTGATTACATCTCTGTATGCACGCGAGCAAAACACGGTCACCGTTCCTTGGTGACGGGCGGGAGTGACCCCACAGACCTTTTGGGCGGCTCTGCGCGCACAAAAGTGGGGTCGCTCCCGCCCATCCTAGTGTTTTGCCCGCGTGCAGAGTTGTCACCTTCGTTTTATGCATCTGGTTACTTTTCTCGACCTTGTCGGTCCACTGCTCCGAAAACTGGCTGGAAAGGTCGCCCGAAAGTTGATCGCAGGCTCTGCGTCACCTTCGTCACTGCGCTTCGGGCGACTCGGGACGAAACCTTGGGCTCGAAAAGGGCGGTTTGGCCGTCAACGAGTTCGGTGCAGAAAGGCACCTCCTGCTTGGGAGCAAGGTCACGAAATTGCGCTCGGACCATGTCGGAAGAAACGCGTCCTTGAACCCATTCGTAATAACGAATTTCGCTGGGGGCATCGTTAAATTGCTTTGTTGCACGGTTCAGGAACTCAAGGTCATCCTGACTCAACTTGCCGTACTGCTTGGCTTCCCAAAGCTTGCGCAGGGTGAAATAGCGGAGAGCTTCATCGCCGGGATCGCTGTTCGATGCCCGATGCATCATCGTGAGAAACAGGTTACGGGCGGATTCGAGGTGCGTTGAGCGTGTAGCGATGTAGACCAAGCGGAGTAAGGGCAAGGCGGAAAACAGACTGCCATAAGCCAGGAGATGAGTCGCAAAACTGGCAAGACTCAGGAGACCCGTATCGACAAAACTGAAGATGACCACAGGGCAGAAGAAGATTCGGGATCGAAGAACAGGGGAAACTTGTCGACGAAATACCGTTCGCTGTTTTTCTGGCGGATCGCTCCCGAGTAGCGCTTGGCAGGCAGAGACGCTCTGCTGATGCCGACTTTGCCGCAAAAATATTCCACTTTCTCGGCTTCTGTTTCGAGATAGCGGTAGTCGAGGTGCGTTAGAACGAAGTCCAGAATAGCCAGCTTGATGCGGATATGCTCGGCGGAATGCTCGCGCCGATTGCGGAGATTCTCGCGGGCAATGGCGCGATACACCAAGCGAGAGAAGAGGTGGTATACGCGGCCGTTTCGGAGGAGCAGCCGGGCCGTGGCGTGCCTTTCCCTAGCACTTTCTGTGTGAAAGCCATGCTCTTCTCGCCGCTTTTGGCTCCCGTGAATTCGAGGTACTGGCGGGTTGAGAAATAACCTGAGTGCGTCGCGACAAGATAGAGGAAGCGGGCTTCGTCTTCGGTGTAGCCGATGCGGCAGAGGTTCTCGATACTGGTTTCAGGGAAGTGCATGTTCAGAGACTCAGAATTGCAACCGTGATCTCTCGCTCGTCGCGCACGCGGCGAAGGCCTGCCGAATCTTCGGATCGTGCGTAGAGTTGAAAGCCGGCGCGGGCCTTTTCCGCGAGGTGACCGGCATGGTAGTGCCTCGTTGCGAGTTCCAGATCAACGCGCGCAATTTCCATTTCCTGGGTGGCATATTCGATCCGCAGGTCGGGGAAACTCACCTTGCCATGGACGACAGGGAGGTGCAGGTCGCGAGCGAAAGCTTCCTTGAGCCGCTGGGTCTCACCGTCACCTTGGGCGTGAGCACGGCCAAGTTTCTGATAGAGCTTTTCCTTCAGCTCGTAATCCAATTGGACACCGAGGACCTTGCCGCCTTCGCGTTCGATTTCATCGGCGGCCTTGTGATACAGGCGGTAAAGATCAGCGTCGTGGTCCGCTTCCTTGGACTTCACTAGACCTGAGTAGATAGCTTGGTCTTCTGGCGCGAAACCGTGCTGGCGGACCAGGCGCTCTCCCTGCTTGGTGAGAGTCAGGACCTGGCGCGATTCCTTCTTGAGGGCGCTCGTACCTCGTTGCTCGACCAGGCTCTGGCCTGCCAGATTCCGAAGATCACTCTCCATTCGCGAACGGTCGTCAGCGTAAACAAACTTTGCGAGATCCTCGATGCCCGCCACGCGGAACTTGCCAATCTCCGTGAGGGTGTGGATTTCCGAGCGGCGGAGCGAATAGCTTCTGCCGCGTTCCGCGTATTTCTCGCGGTCTCGCTCCTTAAGAATTGCAATTTGCCGGTCGTCTCGGGAGAGGGTTGGGCGGTTGCTCTCTAGGCCGTCGCGGCTCTGGGCAATAGGCTGATCGGATCGGGATTCGGCTTCACGGAGCTTCTCCAGTTTTAGCTTGATGTTTGCCCGAGTTTGCGAATCGTTGCCTCTTCCTCGGTTCGAAACCCGATAAGAGCTGTAAGGTTCGCGTTCCCAGCCTGAATCGCGAAAATCATCAATTTCCGGTCCATCATAGCCTCGCGACACGTGAATCACTCCTTCGAACGTAGGTTTTTGGAACTCGCTATCAACTGACGACCGGAATATTCGCGAAAGCTGGGACCTCCAAGGGGAAAGCCCCTATCTATGCAGAGGCCTAATTCTGACAAAAGGTCAACAGCATTTCCTTGGAAACTCCACCTGAATAGAGAAGCGCGGCCAAATCACCGCGTCATGTTTCTCGTAAGTTCCTATCCTGAGGACATTTAGGTGATCATGAGTGCAAAGATCATGAGAAAACGTAGAGTGCCTCTTCACGGTTCGTCTCACGTATGCCGGGCGAGCATCGAAGTGAGTGAACGGTGTTGGGCCCTCTTCTACTCAGAGGCCTCAAAAACGGAAAATGTAAGAAACAAGATTTGACATCTAAAGACTCCAAACCGGGCCACTTCCCGACGGCTTTTCTAAACGGAAGCAAAGGCCGCCAAGAGTTCATGGCTGGGTCAATCGGATTGGCATTTGCAAACCCGACCGCGAGACAACTTCGGTGCGTCTTTGGCGACCTAGGCTGAACCTGAGGGGCCCCTCCAGTTGAGCGGCCCCCATCTTCTGATGCATATTGAGAGTTAGTTTCCGGCAGAATCTGTCCCGCAAGGGAGGGAGGTTTAGGGAGGTTTTGCCGTGAAGAGAAAGCGTTTTTCCGTGGAGCAAATCGTTGCGGTTTTGAAGCAGGCCGAGGTGGGCGTGCCGGTGGTAGAGGTGTGCCGGCAGGTGGGGATAACCGAGCAGACCTTCTACCGTTGGAAGGCCAAGTACATGGGGCTGGAAATCGACGTGCGGCAGATCAAGCGCCTGCAAGAGGAGAATGGCAAGCTGAAGAAGCTGGTGGCCGAGCTGAGTTTAGACAAGGTCATGCTGCAGGATGTGCTATCAAAAAAATTCTGAAGCCCTCGCGCCGCCGCCCAGTCGTGCAGTATCTGTGCGGCGTGTATCGAGTGAGTCAGCGACGGGCCTGCCGCACGGCGGAGATCGCTGAGTCGACTCTTCGATGCCAGAGCGTGCGGGAGCCGCGCACCGCACTCCGGTTGCGGATTCGGGAGATCGCCCAGGTTCGCGTCCGGTACGGATATCGCAAGATCCTGGTGCTGCAGAAGCGTGAGGGCTGGAAAGTAGGCAAGAAGCTGGTTTATCGGCTGTATTGCGAAAAGGGCTTGACCCTGCGCTGGAAGCCGCGACGGCGGCGATGCGCAGCCACGAATGGGCGGCAGCGCACCAACCCGACAGCGCCGAATGAAGTTTGGAGTTTGGACTTTGTTGCCGATCAGCTGGCGGACTGGCGAAGGTTTCGAGCCTTGACCGTGGTGGATGTGTTCACGCGAGAAAGTCTGGCCATCGAAGTCGGGCAGAGCTTGAAGGGAGAAGATGTGATGCGTGTGCTGAGCAGGATCGCGTCGCAGCGAGCGATGCCGAAAACGCTCTTCTGTGACAACGGAACGGAGTTCACCTCCCAGGCGATGGACTTGTGGGCGTATCATGCAGGAGTGCGGATCGATTTTTCACGGCCAGGAAAACCGACCGACAACGCTTATGTGGAATCGTTCAACGGTACGCAGCGGGCAGAGTGTTTGCATGCGCAGATGCGCACTGGTTCAGTTCCCTCACAGAAGCGAAAGAGATCATCGAGGCTTGGCGGCGGGAATACAACGAGAGTCGTCCTCACAGGGCGCACGGGGAGAGGACGCCCCGCGAATTCACAAGCACCCAAACTGCCGGAGAATCACTCTCAGGATGATGCAGAAAAAGGGGACCGCTCAATCACGCCGAGGTTTTGCTCATGTATCACCGAAATAGGGGGTCCGATGGAGGAGTGGCGGTGGCCGGAGAAGTAAAGCCAGCATCAAGGTGGACGCGGAATCCGCTTCGCTTCACCGAAACGGAACTGCCATTACCGCTGCTTCTGGTAGCCAAGCTCGTGGTAACGGTGTTGCTCCTACGCCTAACGTGGCGCAACGTGCCCGGCGCGTGTCAAGTACTTTTAGACACTTTTAGACAGGTGCTCACGAAATTTAGTGACTTTCTTCATGTGACTGGGACCGGTTTGTTGATCCAGACTTCACTGGGAAGCTGGGGTGATTTGGGAGCGCTTCGTACAAAGCGCTCCGGATGAAGCTGATAAGCAACATCGAGCACGGCTTGACGTTGCTGCAACACGCTTCCTGCTTGGCCGTAGTGCACCATCGCCGGTGTGAGCAAGCCCAGGCCGGCCTCGCATTTTCAGAAACTAAACCTGACGCCTAGCTGGAGTTCCCGCGATGGGTAGGCGGTATTGGCAAAGCCAAAAACGGGTGAAGTGAGCGTGCCAACGTAAGTTTTGTAGTTGGTCTGGTTCAGCAGGTCAAACGCATCAGCCCGGAGCTCGATCTCGCGGGTAGTCTCCCTCTTGTCCGGCGCCTTGTGAAGGATGAACTTCTTGACGAAACGCAGGTCCACGTCGGCCCAACCCGGACCATTTCCCGTATTCCGCCCTACGTTCCCAGGCCCCGGCAGGACCAACCAGTGGACGCTCGTCGCACTGACAGGCACCAAGCCGCCGCTTCCCACGGCCTGGGAGCCGTTATAGAGCACACCGGGAGTCCCCCCAACCAAGCTTCCATCGATGCCGAAAGAATTGAAGGGCGCACCGGGATTGCCCAAGCTAGGGCGATCGTTAGACACGCTGTCATGGTTGTCGTCAAATCCTGTCGTGATGTTGTAAGGCATCCCTGAACGTAGTGTCGACAGGAGTCCGAAGTTGAATCCGTGAGGCAACTTGAGGACGCTGCCGATGACCAGCCGATGGCGTTGATCGAAATCGGAGCGCCCGCGCTCAGCGCGCAGATCAAAATTGTCGGCCGGCAGGAAGGTCATGCTGGAAGTGTCGTCCACTGAGTGGGAAAGCGTATAGCGGGAGAATATTTGCAGCCGAGCTACCGTGGTCCGGAACCCCAAGGTCAAATTGTTACTATGCGACGCACCGGTAGTCTCGAATTGATCGACATTCACGAAATTCGGATCCGGGCGCACTTCCGTCGTCGGCAAGGGCGCATTGACGTCGCGCATGCGATACAACCTGATACTGCGGAGCATCGTGTAATCCGCCGTGAGCCAAGTCCTATTGCCCAGCCTGCGCTCCAGGCCCAGGCTGGACTGAATAACGTACGGCGTACGGATGTGTGGGTCGATCCGAAGGATACTGGGGGGTGAATCCGGAACAATCCCTGGCAAAGGAAAGCCTGGATTGCTCACGACGAACTGCTGCAAGTGAGAGCCGTCGAGAAGCAGGGCCTGCTCCAGCAGGCTGACCGGCTGTCGCTGGTAAAAAATACCGCCGCCCGCTCGCAGGATCGTCCGACCGTCCGCCGTGGAGGTAGACACCGCGATGCGTGGCGCTAGGTTGTTGTATTCGGAAAGATTGGACTGGAGTTCATAACGCAACCCAAGCAGCAAGCTCAGCCGGGGCCAGAGCCTGATCTCACCCTGGGAAAAAAATGCAATCTCGTTCTGGGTGAACATCACCCGCGGATCACCGCGATTCACCGTGTACTGAAACGGGAGGTTATTTGCAAAATGCGTTAGATCAGAAAACGTGAACGTCCCGCCGAAATTGGAACGGTCGGTGTAGTCAATGAATCTGGACTTCACCACACCACCGAACCGAAGGGAGTGTTTCCCGTGGAAATAGGAGACTACGTTTTGGAACTCCACGTCCTTCTCTATGTCCTGGCGCGAAACCTGAGCGCCTCCACTGTTGAACGCGCCGTTCACCAGGATCGCGGGGGCATCGCTCAAGCTGAAAAACAGCTTCGGCCGACGCCTGAAGTCGAAGACAAATTCGTTCAAGAACGCGGATGAAGGCGTGAAGATATCGGAGACACGCAGTTCCTGCGTCCGTTTGTTCGAGGTCCACCCGCGGCCAGTGAGATCGAAGCCTCCCACGCCCTGATTGGCCCAGCGATCAACGCTCCAGTTGTATCTCACCGATAGGAGGTTGAGCGGCGTCAACCGGATGTCCGTCCTCCCCAGCAAATGTCCTGTGCGCCGAGGGACTGGAGCCGTGTCCGACACGGGACCGCTCGGTGTTATGGCGGTGACGAACTCATTGTCGTTGTCCCTCAGTAGATCCCCCCCAAGGAAGAAAGTCGCTTTGCCGCCAACCAGGGGCCCGTCAAGCTCTCCTTCGAGCCACTCGCGACGTCTAGGCGGGGCAAGCAGAGTGAAGTGGTTGTGAGCATCCAGGCTGGCATCCCGGATGGCGAACTCGAAACGCTTGTGGAAACGAAGAAGGGAGCCAGCACGCGTGGCGACTTCGATGCGTCCCTTTCCCGGGCGGCCAAACTCGCTGGAATAAGGACTTTTATCTACAGAAATACTCTTGATGCTCCCTCTCGGTACGTCCAGCGTGTCGGCCTCCACTCCGTCAACAACGATTTTCGTCCCTTGGGCATCGTTTGCCACGGGATCCACAAAGAGGTTGGCAATCGCCAAAGGATCATCTTTCTTCGTTGGTAGGCTTTTCAGCAGGTCGTGATCTAACACGACAGCAGTGGCGGTTTGATCGACAGAAAGCGGGTCCGAACTCGGTCGCGCCGACACCGTGATCTCCTCCTTCGCACTGGCCAGCTCGAGCCGTACGTTCTGGGGAGGCGTGGAGTTGGCGCCAACCTTGACCTCCAGTTCCAAGTTCTCAAAACCCTGCATTTTTACCCGCAACAGATATTCACCAGGTGGAACTTCCTTGAATAGAAAGTAACCCGCCTCGCTCGTGATCGTTTTCAGTGTTTCGCCGTTGGCCTGGGAAACGAGCTTTACCGCCGCCTCAGCCACAGGAGTTCCGCTTGGATCTTCAACAGTCCCCCGGACGAGTCCGGGCTGTTGAGCCAAGAGCGCTGGCAGGAAGACAGACCAAGGTACAAGGATCAGCATGCAAACTGCTCTTTTTTTCATCTCGAGTCCATCCTTTGCAGCTCCCAGCGGGGGCAAGGTATTCATACCGGTTCCGTCTCCGCCGTCATTTGGAGACGATAGAGACGGGCGTACCTGCCGTTGTGGGCCACCAGTTCTGTGTGGGTACCCTCTTCTACGATCCGTCCGCGCTCAAGAACCACGATGCGGTCCGCGAGGCGGACCGTGGTCAAGCGGTGCGCGATGATCAACGTCGTGCGGCCGACAACCGCCCGTTCCAGGGCTTCCATGACGGTCCGCTCTGAGACCGCATCAAGGCCCGAGGTTGGCTCATCCAGGATCAAGATGGGCGCATCGCGCAGGATCGCCCGCGCGATAGCGATTCGCTGTTTTTGCCCCCCAGAGAGAGTTGTGCCGCGTTCCGCCACTAGAGTCTCGTAGCCCTCAGGAAGCCATTGGATGAACTCGTTGGCATTGGCGGTCGCGGCCACGGCGGCGATCTCCTTGTCACTGGCTCCAGGACGCGCAAAGGCGATATTGTCGCGGATGGTGCCGCTGAATAGCAGGGACTCCTGCAGAACCAAGCTTATTTGTTCCCGCAAGGATTGCAGCGAATAGTTCCGGATGTCCTGCCCGTCGATACACACTTGACCCTCGCTCGGGTCGTAGAAACGAGGGATCAGGCTCGCCAGTGTGCTCTTGCCTGCGCCGGTTGCTCCCACGATGGCCACCTTTTCGCCCGCCGCGATTGTCAGGTTGATGTGCGACAGCACGATCTGACCTGTTTCGTAGCCAAACGCGACGTTGCGGAATTCGATATCGCCCTTCAACCGGGAGACCGCCAGTGCCCCTTCCCGGTCCGTCACCTCGCTCCGTACACTCATGACCTCGGAGATTCGCTCGGCGCCCACACTGGCCTTGCTGAACAAATACGAGGATCGCGCCAGACCTTTCATGGGGTTGTACAGGCTCGTGATGTAGGCAAAGAACAAAACGACGTCACCGGTAGTGAGTTCGCCGGCCAGCACGCGCGTGGCCCCATACCACATCACGATGGTGATTCCGATGGCAGCAAAGACGTCCACCAGCGGCACTACGCGTGCTTGGTACCGCACGACGTCAAGGTTCGCCTGATGATGACTCTCACTGCGTTCCTGGAAACGCTCGTCCTGCTGCTCTTCTTGCGACAGCCCCTGCACGATGCGGATGGAAGCAAGCGTCTCCTGGGCCAAGGAGGCCAGCTGTCCGGTGCTGGCCCGCGCCCTGCGCGAAGCTGCCTTAATACGGCGCTTGTAGCGGAAGACCGTCCAAAACAACAACGGAGCTACAGAGAGAGAGACCAGGGCGAACCGCCAGTTGAGCCAGAACATCACCACCAGCATTCCCGCCAGCAGACAGCCATTGGTACCGAGCACGGTGATCCCGTTGGCAATCATCTCCTGGATCGCCTGGGTGTCCGATGTAAGCCGCGTGGTCAGGTCGCCGGTCCGCTGGTGATCGTGAAATCGCAAGGAAAGACGCTGTAGGTGCGCGAAAAGGTCCCGGCGCATGGCAAAGACAAAGTGCTGCGCCAGATCACCCATGGCCCACGTGATGTAGTAGGTCAGGGAACCTGTGATGATAGCGATCAGCAACGTGGCGGCGCACGCGCCGTAAAGCAGCTCCGTCCGGCTGAGGGGAGCAGTGTCGAGCCAAGCACGCAGGAGGGGTACGCGGCTCGGCTTGTGCGAGAGCACGCCGTCGATCACCACCTTCAGCGGCCAGGGACGAAACACACTGATAGCTGCATCCAGCACCATCGCCGACACTGCCAAGAAGAGCTGCTTGCGAAACGGACGAAGCAACGGCAGAAAGTGCCGGATCCATTCCTTGCCGCCCTTCCTATCGCGCATGGGCGGTGTGCTCCTTTCCCGAAACGGATGGCCTGGCCTGCGCCGCGGGTACGCCCATCATGAGTTCAAGGCGACACATCACGCTATGCGCGCGCTCGATCATCCGTTCGGTACGGGATGTCCAGTCGGGATCGAACAATGGCACGCGACGCGTGGTTATCTTGACCAGTTCGACCACCTCATAAAGACGGGCGCGCAGCAGGCGCTCCTTGGACTTGCCGACGGCGTACCCGGCGAGGAACGCCTGCCGCGCCGGCTCCAGACCCGGCTGCTCGTTCAAGACGTGCCACAGTTGCAGGTGCGCCAAAAACTTCCCGATATCCAGCGCCGGGTCGCCTAGGTGACAGGAATCGAAGTCCAGCAGGATGAGCCCGTAGGGCCCGCACCACACGTGCTCCGATTTGAAGTCACCATGGGTAAAGGTTGGCGGTTCTTGTGGAAGCCGCTGGTAGAGTTCTCGCGCGCGGTCGAAGAGCGCGTCGATCGCTGCCCCCACCGATGGCAGCAGCGCCCGGATGAAGTCGCTGGCCCGCGCAGTCTGACCAAGCTCCGCGGCGAAATCATGGGCTGGCAGTGGCCCTGCGACTGACGGCGAGAGGAGGTGCAAGGCCCGGAGAGCCGTGCCAGCCCGCCCCAACCACCGCCCTAAGCCACAGGCATGGCGCCAGAAAGTTTCGGTGAGCGGCTCTCCCGATAAGGCCGGATAGAGGACCGCTCCGTGCTCGGCAACATAAACAAGTGGCCGTACGGCAGTGCTACCTTCGGCCTGTTGTTCCAGCCACTCTGCTGCCTGCGTTGCCACCCGGAAGGTGCGTGCCCCGTCCTCGTCCCTATAGAGCTTTGCGAAGACCCTCGTTTTCGCCCCATCCAAGCGATCGTAGCGAAGGACGTGGCGCTGGCCCGGCCGATAGCGGATCGAAATGACGGCATACCTATCGGCGAGCGCTGGAGTCGAGGCTGGCGCACTCGCTGAATAAACGGTTGCCAGCATTTCGGCTACGTACCGCGGATCCATCAGGCGAACGAGTTGCGGGAAATGCGAGTCCAGCGGCGACACACTGATGTGCATGCTCCAGTGGGCCAAATCCGCGGACAGTCGTTCAAAGGGCGCCGCTACCCCATGTCGGCGTGCCTCCGCCTGCATCTCCGCTACGGCATGCTCTGCTGGCCCCCGATTTGGTTTGTCGTCCGCTCCCCAGGTGACTGCAACGGGACGGACGCAGTATGCCGTGTTTCGTTCATTTCGTACGAGCGCATCGTAGTGGGCCGTTAGCTTGCGACCCGGCTTGAACCTGGCGCGCCGCAGCCGACACGGCCCCAGCATGCTCCGTCCCGACAGCAAGGACTTGAGTTGATCCCGCAGGATCCGGCGCGGCGCCGGGGCAAGCAGCAGCCACTGGATGCCCTCCAGTCCGGCACATCCCGACAGTGAATCCGCAAGATTCAACCGAGCGTTCCTTTCATTTCCTCATCTCCGCGCAAGCCGCTGGGCTTCACTCAATAGTTCTGCCAGCATTTCCACCCACTCAGGCGGGCGCTCGACCAGCGCCACAAACCGGACCAACTTGAAATACGCGATGGCTCTGTAAAGATTCACGCGCTCCGGAGAGTAATCTCGGGCTCCGGCCTCATAAACGCGCTGGAATTGGCTGGCCAGCGAGTCGAAGTGATCGAGCGCGCCAAACTGCGTCAAGCCGTGAAGCCCAAGATGAGCGGTAAAGTGCGCCACGTCGAACAAGGGGTCGTACTGGCAGAACTCATCGAAGTCCAGGCAGGTGAACCGGTCGCCGTGCACCACCAGATGCTCGGCAGTGAAGTCCCGGTGGGTCGGACCTGGAGTCCATCCTGATAGCTCCTGTCCGCGCTCCTCGAAGCGAGCCAGCAGAGTACCCACACTGTGGCTACCTTCTGGGTATACCCCGCTCAGGAGTTTTCCCCAGCCGGCCAACGTCCGCAGATGGTCTGCTAGGGAATAACGGCGCCCGGTCGCGACCCCACAACCATGCAGAGCTAGTAGCCATTCCGCTGCTGCCGAGATTTTGCGGGCGGCATTGGCGTCAGAGACCAAAACAGCGCTGAGCAACTCACCTTCCGTCCAAGCAGATAGCAAGAGGCGATGTTCAAGGACGCAGGCAACGGGCTCAGGAACGAGGAAGCGGCCGGCTCCCAAGCCATGGTTCCGGAGTTCTTTGAGTGTCGAGTAAACGGAAGCCGCCCGGTCGTCGCGGTAGAGCTTGCCGAGCAGTCGCCGGCGTTCCGGCACACCATCCTTGCGGTCGATGGCTAACTCAAGCTCAAGACTGCACCGTTTGCCCGGAAACAGGCGGCGGAGGTAAGCACGACTCTCCAACAGGCACGCATCGGGGCCGAGCCACTGTGGCACCACGGGCGACAGCGTCGACGTCAACCAAGATGGTTGGCACAAGGATGCATATCCGGGCAAATCCGGATCGACAGGAAGCTCGAATGCTTCCAGAGGTACAGCAGTCGTGTTGGTAAGCACCGTTTTAGGATACAAGGCGCATTCACCGAGAATCTGAGGTCATCCTGACACGGCACGCGCGGGCGCGCCCTCCAGGATCCGGATACCTTCGTCCAGCATCATCTCCGCCCTCTCGGCCCATCCGCGGACCCGCTTGTTCACGTCACTCTTGGCACGCTCCAGGCATACCGCCGCCTGCTGAAAGGCGAGGGTCGGAAGGGACGAGCCAACTGCGTCGGCGTACGTCGCAATGAACACTTCTTCCGCCCAATCGAGCGCGCGCATGAAGCCGAAATATTTCAGCGCCATCCGCCTGAGATCGACGAGGAATCGTGCGACATCGTGGCTGGGGTCGGCCAAGTTGAACGTGTCCCAGTCGATGACGACCGCGCGGCCGTCGAGCAGGAGCACCTGCCCGCACGTGTACATGCCGTGGCCGGCACGCATTTCGACGCCGTTCGAAGCGGGGACCATGGCCGTCAGCTGCGCAATAAGGCGCCTGGCCTTGCCGGCAAAGAAAAGGTCAAGGTCAGCAACGCCCTCGAGCCATCTGTTCCATGCTTCCAGGGAGCTCTCGATGTGAAAGGTCGGTCCCGTGCGGGGTGCTCGCTCCTGAAATCGAGCGAGCCATGTCGCGCACCGCTCAACGGCTGCGATGCGATCGGGCGCAATCGGATCTGCAATGATTGACCGGGCGCGAGTGCCGACGACTTTCTCACACAACAGGAGGCGCAAGGAAGGCAGGTAGGCAAGGGGTCTCGGAATCGAGAACTCCTCCTCATCCCCAAAACCGGCCTGCCGGATCTCTTCCATGACGCGATAAATGTCGGAACGGTCCTCGGCGTAGACCTTCCCGATCAACTCTTGCCACCCGCTCGCAGTCGGCAACGCGATCGCGAACGTGCAGCGGCTCGCCTTGTGCCACTTGAGCACGCGAAGCCGGACTTCTCGCGAGGCGTCCCAGTTCCCGTGCGGCAGTACGTTACTCAGCTGTCTTAACAACTCAGCCGTATCAAGAACCGCTTTGAGGGTCGAAATCGCCGGATCGCCGGCCTCGTCAACCAATTTCCCCACGGACTATCTCCTCCTCCTTACAAGACACGAAGCCCCTCAGAAAGCAAGGCCTGAATCCCGTCGCGGAAGGTACAGACGGGGCGATTCGCCTCGTATTTTGAAAGCCGTAGGCAGGTCAAAGCCCGGTACCATGGCAGGTTCGCTCGGACGTCGAACGGGCTCAGAGTCTGGTACGTTTTCAGGAATACTTCTGCGATGCCATCAAGCGCGCGAATCGACCCCATGTACTTGAACGCAAGCCGCTGGAGGACAACCACGAATCTCGCTACGTCGCGGCAGGGATCCGTCACGTCAGCGCTGTCCCAATCGAACACGGTTGTCCTGTTCTCGGCCACGATGATCTGGTTGCAGTTATAACTGCCGTGGCCTGCGCACCATCCGCTGCGGCCTGCCTCAGGCGCTTTCTCTTGGAGGCGACGGGACAACCGTGTCGCCATCTCCGCCAGCGGTTCGCTTACTTTTGCTACCCTGCGGGGCCACCTCGCGATCTCCTCCGCCTGGGCCTTGGCGTCCAGGATTTCCCCTGAACGTGGACCGGCGGCGTGAAATTTGGCAAGCCAACGTGCGCAACGTAGTGACGCCCGGGTGCGCTCAGACTCGTTGCCGACGAGGAAAACGTGCTTGGCTCGCGGCCCCTGGACCTTCTCCTGGAGCAGCAAACGCAAGCTAGGCACGTAGGCCAGAGGCTTTGGGATCGAGAACTCATTCTCCCGCTCGAATCCGGCTCGCTCGATCGCCTGCATGGCTCGAAACACGTCGGGGCGATCAGTCGCATAAACCTTTCCGATCGCGAAACTCCATCCATCGGCAGTCTCCATGGCCATCTCAAGCGTGCAGCGCCTTCCCGGATGGTGCTTCAGGACCTGAAATCGAACGTTCTGAACGGTCGCGTATATGCCGGGAAGAGCCTGCCGAAGCTGACTTGTGATCGTGCCCGGATCGAAGATCGCTCGGAGCGTAGGAATTCCCGGATCGCGGATGAGCGTCGATTCTAGGAAACGCTGCCCCAATCGAGGAGCGGCTGTCATGCTCGTCCCTCCAGGATACGAAGACCTTCATCGAGCGTTACTTCAGCCCTTTCGCGCCATCCGCTGGCCCGCTTATGAACGTCATGTTTCGCGTGCTCCAGGCAAATTGCCGCCTTTTGAAACGCCAGCCGCGCCGCCTGATCGGAACGGTGCGGGGCCGCGTAGCCTTCCAAAAACGCCTCCGCTTCGTGGTCCAAAGCGCGGATCGATCCTCGAGATCGCAGTGCCAGCCGCTTCAGCCCTACCATGAAGCGGGCAAGGTCACGGGCCCGGTCCGCCAGTCCATAGCTATCCCAGTCAACGCTCACCGTGGAGCGTTCGGCGAAGATCACCTGGTGGTGAGTAAAGTCGCCGTGGATGGTATGCATCTCAGCGTGATCTAGCGCCGATGCTGTCTGTTCCAGCCTCTTGAATAACGCCCCCGCCTTGTGCGCGAAGGGCTCGCCCAGGGCGGCCAGCCGGTGGAACCATTGTTCGAGCGAGGCAAGATAGCTGCTCGGCTGAAAGCGTGCCCCAAGGCGGGGCGCCAGCGCGTGGAACTTCGCCAGCCAGCGGGCACAGCGTTCAGCCGCTGCTTCACGTTCAGATTCATCGTGTGACAGGAATGACTCTGTTGCCGCCCGGCCCGGAACCTTCTCCTGCAACAACAACTGCAACGGGTGCAGGTAGGCGGTTGCCTCGGGTATTGAGAATTCTTCCGAAGGACCGAAGCCTTCGCTCCTGATCTCCTGCATCAACCTGAAGACATCGGAGCGATCTTTCGCATACACCTTGCCAATCAGGTCCAGTGGTCCCTGTCGCGTTTGCACCCTGATTTCGACCACGCACCTTTTCCCCGGGTGATGCCGAAGCAGGTCAACCTGGATCTCTCCGACTCCCCTTGCTTGAAGGCGGGGGGAACAGCGGAGATGCGTACGGAGTTCCTCCGGATCCAACACGGCGCGAAGGGTCGGTAGAGCCTGATCGTCGAGGATGGTCGCGGATGCGGACATGAAGCCTTTCATTTCCCGGGGCGGACGAATATGTCCAGCAGTCGCTTGGCGCTACCCTCGATCGAGAAGTGTTCCTCAATCTTGGCTCGCGCGGTGCGCGCCAGCCGGTCGCGCAAGTAAGCGTCCGTCAGGACCCGCTCAAGTGCCTTAGCAAGCGCCGGTGGGTCGCCGGGCGCGACAAGCAACCCATCACGCTCCGACTCAATCAACTCCGGAATGCCGGCCACTGGAGTTGAAACCACAGGTAGGCCGCAGGCCATAGCTTCCAGCAGCACGTTCGGTAGACCATCGCGGTCCCCATCCGCCGCCACCACGCAAGGAAGCGCAAAGATGGAAGCGCGTTCGTAGGAGAGGCGCACTTTCTCGTGAGGCTGCGCGCCCAGCAGGCTGACACAGTCCTGCAAGCCGCAATCTGCCACGCGGCATCTCAGCTGGTGCCGCAGTTCTCCGTCGCCGATGATCTGCAGGCGGAAGTTGTGGCCCCGCTTACGGAGGATGTCAGCCGCGAGAACTAGGTCGCCCAGTCCCTTCTTCTCGACCAGCCGGGCCACCGCGAGGATGA
>Ga0209470_1001175_pt1 | contig 19681 bp, 19 predicted proteins | sample GraSoiAngelo_125_FD_185882 | JGI IMG/M metagenome (GOLD analysis project Ga0209470, IMG submission 185882) | Grasslands soil microbial communities from the Angelo Coastal Reserve, California, USA - 14_0927_05_40cm (SPAdes) (version 2) | ecosystem: Environmental > Terrestrial > Soil > Grasslands ... | reverse complement strand
GGCGTCGCGGCGGTCGAGTTCGCGGCCCTGTTCGCCGCCGCGATCGTCGGCTTTTGGGCGCTGCACCGGACGCTCGGCCTGGTGCCCGCGCTCTTCGGCGTCGTGGCGTGGACGACGGCGATCGCGGTCATGCTCGACGGAGGCAACCGACCCGAGGAATACGCGATACCGCTGCAGTTCGGGGCGATCGCGCTCTATCTCGCGGAACGTCGTTCGGGTCCGGCCCGCTGGCGCTGGACGCTCGTCGGGATCACGGCTGCCTTCGCGCTGATGCTGAAGCCGACGTTACTGGGCATGTGGGCCGCGATCTATCTCGCCGAGGCGGCGCGCGCGTGGCACCTTCGATCGCTCGGCGCGCTCGCGCCAGCGGTGCTTCTCGGCGCGGTCGGTTTTCTCGCGGTGACCCTCCCGGTCGGTGTGTACCTCGCCGCGACCGGCGCCGCGAGCGACTTCATGGATCAGGTGATCCGCTTCAACCTCGAGTACTCGCGATCGTCACTATTCGATCGCCTCGACGCACTGGCCGCGGGCGTGAAGCTCACGCTCTTCTCGGGACTCCTTCCCATCGCGGTCATCGGATGGGTGGCGGCGATCGTCCAGCTCGCGCGTGGGACCGCCGGGGTGGCCACACGGCCGTTGCTGCTCGTAGCGATTCTCGCGCTGCCGCTCGACTTCGCCCTCGCCAGCGCCACCGGTCGGCCGTACCGCGAGTACTTCCTCGGCTGCCTCGCGACGCAGGGGATCCTTTCCGCGGTCGCCGCGAGCTGGGCACGACCGGCGCTCGAAGGCATCGCCGCGCGCCTGGCACTTTCCCCTCGCCTCGTCGTCTTCAGCATTCTCGGCGCCTTCGTGATGTTCTTCGCGAGCGCGATACCGGCCGTCGCCAGCTATCGCCACGAGGTTGGACCCAACGATCAGGAACGGACGCGGCCAATCGCAACGGCATACGTCGTGGATCACACCGCCAGCACGGACCTCGTCCTGTTCTGGGGTGGCGAGGGTGGGCTGAACTACACGACGGGCCGGCGCTCGCCCACCCGCTACGCCTATCAGTACGCGCTGTACATGCGCGGCTATCAGAGCGCGGACCGGATCGGCGAGCTGCTCCTCGCGCTCGAGCGCGAGCCGCCTGCCCTGATCGTCGACGCATCGCCCGCCACCATCGACGTCCCGCCCTTGGACCGCGGCGAACGGGCGAGCTGGACGCTCGGGGAGCCGAAGTACGCAGTGCTGCCGGAGATGGAGCTCATCTTCCGCTGGGTCGAGGAGCACTACGTTCGCGTGGCTGAGGTCGGCTCGCTTCGCTGGCCGATCTACGAGCGGCGCGAGCGCGTCGCGTCGGCGCTGCGCTAGGTACTACTCACCGACGAACTTCTGAGAGTTCCCCATGTGCGGGTACACCCGCGCCTGCACGACGGACAGGATCTGTTTGGTGTGATTGCGATCGTGATGGACCCACTCCTGCAGCAGATCCTTCACGCGCAGCGTGCCGACCTTCGGATGCTCGCCGCTCCGCTCCAGGTCCGCCGCGGTGAGCGACCGCACGAGCGCGATGCTGTCGTGCCTGAGCCCCATGAACTCCATCCACAGGCTCAGGCTTATGCGCGCGCAGTCGTTGCGCTCGCGCGCGACCGCCTCCTGATCCCACGCGACCAGCGGTCTGGCTGCGATCATGTCGCGGATCCGGCCCGCGAAACCGCGCCGCTCGGCCTCGATGAGGTGCCCGACGCACTCGTTCACGCACCACTCACCGGGAGCGAGATGCCACTGCGAGCCCTCATCGCCGAGCGCGTTGATCTCGCCTTCGACGAGCGCGCAGGTGGACTCGAGCAACGCGGCGATCTGCGACTGCGTCAGCGCAGCGCTCATGAGATGAGCTGTGGTGCGCTCCGGATCGGGACGTGGACGTTGAGCACGACGGTGCCGTCGGGGCGGGTCTCGTGCTGCGACTCACCGTGCAGCAGGTCGAGGCGCTCGCTGCGGCGCAGGCCGGACTGCAGCTCGCCGTCGGGTGGCAGCTCCTTGCCGTCGCTCTGCAGCAGGATCTCGAGCTTGTCGTCCTTCCAGTTCATACCGAGGACGAGGTCCTTGGCCGTCGCTTTCTCGATGCGCTCGACGAGCGAATCCTGGATGAGCCGGAAGATCGCGACCTCATCATCGGACGGCAGCCGCCGGTCTCGTCCGGTGCTGGAGAAGTCGATGCGGATCCCGTGCTTGTCGATGAGGGTCTGAACGTACCGGCGCATCGTAGGCACGAGACCGAGGTCGTCGAGGATCATCGGCCGCAGCTCGAAGATGAAGCCGCGCAGCTCCTGCAAGGTCTTGTTCACCATCTGCCGCAGCGCGGCGAGCTCGGTGCGCGAGCGCTGCGGGTCGACTTCGAAGAGGCGCTCGCTGATCTCCGACTGGAGCACCACGTTCGCCATGGCCTGCGCCGGTCCGTCGTGCACCTGGCGCGCGATGCGCTTGCGCTCTTCCTCCTGCGTGTCGACGACAGCCTGCAGGAGACGGCTCTCGTCGATGACCGGCGCGGTGTCAGCAGGAAGCGGCGCCTGATCGCTCGTCTGGACGTGGTTCTGCGCGGCGGTCACGAGCGCGCGAGCGCGATCGAGGAGCTTCTTCTTGGCCTGCAGCCCGGCGAGCTGGGCCTCCATCGTCATGCGCCGCGAGAGCGCGGCATTGTGATCGTCGGTGGCGGTGAAGATCTCCTCGCGCTGGAAGTTGCCCGGATTGGCGCGGACTTCCTCGACGCGAGCCCGCGTCTGATCCTCGCGCGCCTTCAGCCGGCTCACTTCGGTGAGCGTCGACTCGACCAGGAGGTCGAGCTCGCGGACCTCCGCGGTGATCTTCTTCTGTTCGGTGACGAGCTCGGTCGCGAGGTCAGGGGCCACCGCGCTCAACTACCCATCTCCGGTCCCTTGATCCATCCCTGCCGGATCGCATACACGACGGCCTGCGTGCGGTCGTTCACGGAGAGCTTGCGCAGGATGCTCGACATGTGATTCTTCACCGTCTGCTCCGAGATAGCCAGAGCGTAGGCGACCTCTTTGTTCGTCATCCCCTGGGCGATGTTGTCGAGGATCTGGACCTCCCGCGGCGACAGGGGCGCGAACACATGCGACGACCCCGGACCGTAGACGGACAGCTCGCGGAACTCGGCCAGCACTTTTGACGCGACCGCGGGCCGGTTGAAGACCTTCTCGTTGATGATGAACTGGCCCGCGCGAGCCTTCCGGATCGCGTCAACGAGCTCCACCGGGTCGCAGTCCTTGTTCAGATACGCCGCGGCGCCGGCGCGGATCGCCTCGAAGAGGGTCTGCTCCTCGTCCTTCGCTGTGAGGACGACGACGCCGACGTGCGGCAGCTCGCGGCGCACGCGCTGCGTGACCTTGATGCCGGAGGTGCGGGGCAGATCGGCCTCGATGACGAGCACGTCCGGCTCGAGCTCGAGCGTCTTCGCGATCGCTTCCTCGCCATCGGCCGCCGTGCCTACGAGCTCGAGGTCAGCTTCCTTCTGCAGCACCTGGCTGATGCCCATGGTCGTGAGTCGGCTGGAGTCTGCGAGAACGACGCGGATGTTGCGATCCGCGTCCTTCGTGCGGTCAATCTTGTCGGCCAAGGGACCTTCCTCTTTCACCGTGCGTCGCGCTCGCGGAGCCCTCGATCGGAAGTTGCAGTGTAACGGCGGATCCCTTGCCGGGGCTCGATTGGATCTGCAGGCTCCCACCGATGAGCTCGGCTCGTTCGCGCATCGACAGGAGTCCGACCGACTTCGCGCGGCGCGCCGCCTTCACGAGGTCGAAGCCGATCCCGTCGTCGGTGACATGCAGTACCCAGTTACCCGCCGACCGCTGCCACACGATGCCGACGGCCGCTGCCTGCGCGTGCTTGTGCACGTTCTGCAGCGCCTCCTGCAGCACGCGGTAGGTCGCGAGCTCCTGCTGCGGCGACATCGTCGTCTCCGCGGTGTCGAGCTTGGTTGAGACCTTGATGCCGCAGCGCGTCTCCCACTCGCTCGCGTAGTTGCGTATCGCATCGGCCAGCCCGAGATCGGTGAGCTCCGGCGGACGCAGGTCGTAGATCATCGCGCGGACCGAGTCGAGCGATGCGCGGAACTGTCCCCGCAGAGTGCCGAGCTCGCTGCGAAGTGTTTGTCGGAGCTCGGCGGGTGCGCGCTCGGCGATGCGCTCGAGATAGTCGACCTCGAAGATCGCGTTGGCGAGGACCTGCGCGGGGCCGTCGTGCACGTCGCGGTACAACCGCTCGCGCTCCGCCTCGAGACTCTCGAGGACGCGCTGCGCGACATCGAGCGTCTGTCGGTCACCATGTGGCTCGGGTTCGATGCCGGACCCGAGGAGATACGAAACGCTCGATTCGATGTGCTGCGCGACGAGCTGCAGCTGCTTCAGGCGGCGATAGGCGCGCTGCGTCTTTTCGTCGAGATCGCTTTCGACCGTTCCGCCCGACTGCGCCTCCGCCATTCGCTGATACGCGCGCGAGAACTTCTCGACCTGCTGGCGCGTGCGCCGGACATCGCGCCGCAGCGCGTCGACCAGGGCGTCGAATTGCGCTTCGAGGTCGTCCGGTTCTTTGATGAGTCGCGTCGGCTGTGGTGTCGTGCGCGGAGTATATGGACGCGAAGCGCCAAAACCGGCGACCATCGCGTCTCAGCGTGGTCGTTCGAGCAACACCGCGACCGCATCCTCGCTCACGACCCGCCAGCCCTGGTCCCGCAGCGCCGAGACGAGCGCGCGATCGGGCCTGAGGAGCACCTGGGCGACCTTGTATCGGTCGAGCACGTCCTTCCAATGCGGCCCCAGCTCGACTGCCTCGCGCCAGTCCGCGAAGACGTCCGGCAGGAACGGGAAGAGCCGACCGTCGACGAACACCGGCCGCTCGGGGGCACGCCAGATCAGATAGCCGCCCCAGTCGTACTCGTTCAACAGGACGCCGGAGCTGGACCGCACCGCGGCGAGCGCGGCGGTCGGATACGCGCGCTCGTTCGGCGCGCTTGGCACCAAGGCGAGGCCGACGAGGGCCATCGCCACGACGCCCGCGCCGAACCCGACGACGGCGGCCCGCGGGTACGGGCGACGCCGCGCGAGCCATGCCTCGAGCGGAGACCACGCGCGCGGCAGGGCGGTGGTGATGTACGGCACCGCCGCGAACGCGAAGTACGGCATCTGCCGCTGCGCCGACAGCCCGAGCCATAGCAGCGGCGCGAGCAACATCAGATCAAGCAGGGTGCCACCGGCGCGCAGCGCGAGCGCAAGGGTGCCGATGATGAACGCCGCGAAGACGAAACCGGCGGGTCGCGTCACATCCGGCGGCGACTCCTCGACGATGAAGCGCGGCGGAGCGGTCGCATGGGCCGCGGCGGCGCCGAGACCGAGCGAGCCCGGATCCACTAAGGACGCGGCGAACGCAGTGATCGCGGTGATCGCGAAAGCGCTCGATGCCCAATTCCGGCGCTCGAGGAGCGCGTCGAGCGTGAAGATGCCAACGAGCGCGAGGCCGAGCGCGTAGCCGCCGTGGAGATTCGTCCACACGAGGAGGAGCGGCGGCACGCCGAGCAGCACACCGAGACGGCCGCCACGTGCGGTGAGGAGCAGATCGAGCAACAGCGGGAACAACGCGAGCGTGAACAGGTGCGGGCGGTCAGTCCATACGATCTCGGAGAGAAGCAGCGCGGCGCAGCTCACGGGCACGGCGATGATGACCGGCGTCCCGCCGCGCAGCGCGACACGTGTGAGGAAGAACGCGGCCACGGCGACGAGCAGCCCGCGGAGGACGACAAGGCCGGTCCAGCCGCCGGCGAGATACGCGACGTAAAGGACGATCTCACCGAACCACTCGCCGACGCTGTACGGCTGTCCGTTCACCGTGCTCGAGAACACATCCGCGCGCAGCAGCGCGCCGTGGTCGAGCATCCATTTGCCCGACGCCAGATGCCAGTACGTGTCCGGATCGCCGGGCGGCGTCGCGAGCGCGAGCGCGAACGCCGCGAGCGCGACATACAGCGGCGCGAGCGCGCGGCCATCGAGCCGCATCACCGGATGATCTCGGACGGGCAGCCGTTGTCCGCGTAGATCGGGAAGACCTTGATCGTGTCCCGAACCGTCGGCGGTCCGAGCCAGGATGGTCGCACGTCGTCGTTGTAGATCGAGTCGTAGCCGCTGAAGTGCGCCGCTTCGAGCACCAACGCCCGTGCACCGTAACGGTGCGCGATCTCGCAGACCACCGAATTTCTGACGACGGAAGAGGCGGGTTCTGCGGGCGTCACGATCACCGGTCGCCCGCTGAGGGACCGCCATGCCGCGGCGTCGATCGCCATGAAGGGACCCGCGGGTATGGCGTCGAGGGCAGCGGCGCGCAGGCCAGCGGCAGCATTGAACGTCGCGTCCCATTGGACGATCGCACCGATGGACATGGCCGCAGTCAGAACAAGCGCACCAGCAATCCACGCGGCCACGCCTTGCCCCCGCGTGAACGCAAGCCGCTCGGCGCCAGCGGCCGCGAGCGCAATGCCGAACGGAAAGAACGCGGCGAGAGAATGGAAATAGGAACCGCGCGTCGAATGCAGCGTGAACACGAGCGACTCGACGAGAAATACGAAGACGAGCAGTTGCGCCCACGCGCGCACGTGAGGTCGAGCGCGCAGCCACCACGCCGCCGCTGCGGTCAGTGGGCCGATAAGGACGACGAACGCGAAGACGGCCGTGATCAGATTCGTGGCGAGCGCGCTTCCCTTCGCGGCGAGGACGGCGGGCCAAGCCGACAAGAACGCTGACAGCCGATCAGTTGGACCAATCACCCCGCCGAGTCCGGTGCTGCCTCCGACGGCGAAGAAGTCCTCGTAACGGACCAGCAGCACCGTTCGGAATAGGAGATCACCGGTGCCCAAGCTCAAGTCGCGCGCGAACCATGCGCCGCCGATGACGAGCGCCGCCAAACTGCCGATCGCTCCAGCGAAGCGAGTTTCGCGTCGAATCGCCAGCGCGACCAGCGGCACACCGAACAACGCGCCCTCGCTGCGCGCCAGATACAGGATTCCGACAAGCAGACCCGCGAGCGCGCCGCCGACGACCGAGCCGCGTGCCGCCCGAGCGAACGCGATGAAGAAGAGCGTTCCGATCAGGGCGGCAGGTGCGAATGCGTCCGTCGCGACCAAGCCCGGAGCGAAGATGCCGCCGAGTCCGACCGCGGCGGCGGCGGCGAGGGCATAGCGCGAAGAGACGTCGAGCGAACGCGCCGCGGCGTATGTCGCGGCCGGCAGGAACGCCGCGACGGCGATCACGGCTGCCTGCGCCGCGCGGAACTCGCCGAGCAATCCGCCCAGCAGCGTGATGCCACCTGCCTGCAGCGTCGTCGCGAGCGGCACCCAGAAGCGATGGCTCGCCACCGGGAGGTGCGCGAAGCTCGGGGCCTCGAGGAAGTTCCAGATGAAGTCCGCGGTCAGGCCATCGCCGTGCGCGAGTCGGGACGCGACCGCTGAGTAGTAATAGGCGTCGGTGTAGCCGGGCTGCGCGACGACGACGGCGCTCGCGATGCGAACGATGAGTGCCGCGACCGACACGATCAGGAGGGGTCGGATGGCGGCGAGTCTAGTGGCGCGAGCCCCGTCAGCCAGCGGCGGGTGTCGCGCCGCCGGCTTCGCGTCTCACCACTAGCCGCCGACCCTCTCTGATCTGTCGGAGCGGGCATAGACAATTGCGCCGACGACGATGACGGAGAAGACGCTCACCGCGCGGTCGAGCACGGCGACGGCGACGGCGTTCGACTGCGATAGACCGAACCCCTCCGTGAGCACGTAGACCATCGCGATCTCAACGAAGCCGAAACCGGCCGGTGTGAGCGGCACCGTCGTGAGCAGTGAGGTCGCCACCGCGACAAAGACGATGCCCGAGGCCGGTAGCTCTAGACCAAGGGCCCAGAGCACGAACATGAGGCGCATCGCCTCTGCGCCCCAGATGATGAGCGTCAGTGCGCCGGCGAACGGCAGCGCGCGGAAGCTGTGCAGTACGCCTTCGCGGAACAGGCGCCCGATGCGCCGCACCTCGCTCGGGAAGAAGCGAGCGATCTTGGGTCCGAGGGCGTAGATGGCGACGAGGCCGATCGCAATGAGCAGCCCGAGGACCGCGCCGGTCACGTAGACGATCCAGAGATCCGGGAGGACGGTTCGACCGAACGCGACGTAACCGCCGACCACGAGAAGGCCGAAGACGACGATGAGGTCGAGCAGGCGCTCCGCGACGACGACACCGACCGTGCGCGACAGCGATATGCCGAAGCGGCGCTTCACCAGGTAGGAGCGGTAGAGATCGCCGAGCTTCGCCGGGACGAGGCTGTTGACGAACCAGCCCAGCAATAGGATCCGCACGAGATCGCGCCACTCGATGTCCGCGCCGCCTTCGCGCAGAAGCCGCGCCCAGCGCGCCGCGCGCAGCGGGAACGTCGCGTAATAGACCACGAGCGCGCAGGCGACGAGCAGCGGGCTGGATCTGCCGATCGTCCGCGCGGCCTCGGACCAGTCGACGTTGCGGGCGAACACGGCGATGAGAGCGAGGGGGATGATCGTGGAGATGAGCTCGCGCATGCCGAAGAGCTGACGCCGTACGGCAAGGTCGTCGGTGTGGCCCGCGACCTCGGCGAGCTGCTCGATCGTCGCGTCTTCGACGTGCGGCGGATCTTGACGGTGCGGCGGGTGTGCGCGGCTCACATGAGGCTCTTGGTGCGCCGGCGGTTCCACCACTTGCGAACCACGTCGAGCCGCGTCAGCACGTGGATGTAGTTGCCCGTGAGCCTTCCGATTACGCTGCCCTCACGCAGCGTGGCGATGAAGTCCTCACGACCCACGAAGTCCTCCACCTCGACCCAGGCGCGCCCGATCTCCGCCGCGCGATGCGCGTCGCTGCCGACCGCGCCGGGTATCTCTTTCTCCTTGGCGAACGCCGCCGCCCGTAGGTTGTCCTGCGTGAACGCCTCGCGTGCGTTGAAGACCTCGATGCAGTCGATGTCCTTGTACACGCGGTCGAGCACAGAGCGCCGCAGATGGAACCTGCGGTTGCGGCTGAACGGGTGCGGCACCGAGACCAGCCCGCCCTGATCGTGGATCCGCGCGATCGTCTCTTCCGCGCTCAGGTCGCGCGGGATCGCGCTCTCCAAGAACAGACCGATGATCTCGCCATCGCGGCTGCTGATCTCCTCGCCAACGACCACGCGGAAGCCGTCCGCGAGCTCGCGCAGCCGCACTGCGCCCTCGATCGTGTTGTGGTCGGTCGCACAGACGACGTGCAGCCCGGCCGCCTTGATCGCCGCCGCCTGCACGCGGAGCGGCGTGCGGCTGTCCGGCGAGTACTCGCTGTGTGTGTGCATGTCCACCTTGAGCTTGCTCATGCGATCCCCCGCGTGCTCCGCCCGCGCGCGTGCGCATCGTCGACGACGCGGCGGATGCGGTCTTGGAATCGTGACACATCGAAACGCCGCGCGGAGCGCCGCAATTCGTCCACGTCCCACGCGCGCTGCTCGACGCGCAGCACTGCATCGGCGAATGCGTCGGGGTCCGCGGTGGCGACGAGCGCACCGTCGATCCCATCGCGCACGATCTCGGGCGCGCCTCCGGCCGCGAGCGCGACGACGGGTGCACCGGACGCGAGCGCTTCGACGCACACGATCCCGAAGTCGTCCTCCGCCGGGAAGATGACACCGCGTGCGGCGCCGAGCAGCTGCCGCAGCGTGGCGTCATCGAGGCGCCCCGCGAACGCGATGTTCCCCAGCGGCCGCTGCGAGCTGTCGCGCGCGACCGCCTCGAGCGCGGCGCGCTCGCGTCCCTCGCCCACGACGACCAGACGCATGCCAAGCCGAGCGAACGCGCGAACGGCGATGTCGGCGCGCTTGTACGCGGACAGCCGTCCGACGTAGACCCAGAAATCTCCGCGTTCGCGCTGCGCCGTGAACGTGTCGACGTCGACCGGCGGATGCACGACCTCGCTCTCGCGGTCGTAGTACCGGCGGATCCGTTCGGCGACGACGGCCGAGTTCGCGATCCACCGGTCGACGCGCGAGGCGAAGGCCAGGTCGGTATCACGAAGACCGGCAAGCAGCTCGCTCACGACTCCGCGAAGGGGCGCGGGGACCTCATCCTGCAGATATTCCTCGCTCGAGTCCCACAGATACCTCGTCGGCGAGTGGCAGTACGCGACCTCGACCGTGCGGTCGGCAAGCCGTAGTCCTTTGATGAACGCGCTGGTCGACACGAGGACGACATCGGTGTCGTCGGCGACGCGGAGCCGCCGCGCGGCGCTCGGATACAGCGGCAACAGCACGCGATGCATGCCGCCGCCGATCGGGAACTGCTGCAGATAGCTGGTGCGCAGCTCCCAGCGCGCGAGATCACCGTAGCGAGCGCGGTCGTGAAAGAACGTGTAGACCGGCGCCCCGGGCCACATCGCGTGCAGCACGTCGACGACGCGCTCCGCGCCACCGCGGGCGGCGAAGTACTCGTGCGCGAGCGCGAGCTTCATCGGCCCAGGAGGCGCCTCCGCAGCACCAGCAGCGCGAACACCGGCAGGACCCGCTGCCGCCGCCACCGTCGCGGCTCGCGCACGAGTCGCCACAGCCATTCGAGACCGATCGCGTGAAAGATGGCGGGCGGAACCTTCTGAACGCCGGCGAGCTGATCGAATACGCCACCGACACCGACCGCGAGACGCACCGCGGGCAACGCGGCGAGGTTGCGCGCGATCCAGCGCTCCTGCTTCGGCATGCCGTACGCGACGAACAGCACCCGCGCGCCACTGTCGCGGATCCGCGCGACGGACACCGCGTCGTCGTCGGGCTCGGCCGATCCGGCGTGGACGCCGGCGACGACGAGACCGCGTGCGCGGCGGCGCAGCTCGGCTGCGGCCCGTTCCGCCACGCCGGGTGCCGCACCGAGGAAGAAGATCGGCGAGCGCCGCTGGGCGAGATGCGGCACGAGCGCGTCGACGAGAAGGCGACCGGGAACGCGAGGCAGCGGGTCGCCCAGGAGACGCGATGCGGCGACGACTCCGCTGCCGTCGGCGACGACGAGCTGCGCCTCCCGCGCGATCTGGGCGACCGATTCGTCCCGCCGCGCGAGCATCACGAATTCGGGGTTCGCGGTGATCACGAAGGTGCGCTCGTCGGCATCGAGACGGCGCAGCACCTGCTCGGTCGCAGCGGCGAGATGGACGCGGTCGAAGCCCACGCCGAGCACGTCGACCCGCGCCGACACGACCCCTACCTAATGGACGGCGACGAGGCTTCTGCGGAAGAATTCGATGTGCTCGAGCGCGAGACCGGTGCCTTTGGCCACGCAGTAGAGGGGATTCTCGGCGACGTAGCAGGCGACCCCGGTGACCTGCGTGAGGAGCTTGTCCATGTTGCGAAGGAGCGCGCCGCCGCCGGACAGGACCATGCCCTTATCGATGACGTCCGACGCCAGCTCGGGCGGCGTCTCTTCGAGCACGGCCTTCACCGAGGTGATGATCTGCTGCAGCACCGGGTCCATCGCCTCGGTGATCTCGTTGCTCCCGATGGTGATGGTCCGCGGAAGACCCGCGATGAGATCGCGGCCGCGTACCTCCATCGTGAGCTCTTGGTCCATCGCGAGCGCGGACCCGATCTGGATCTTCACATCCTCCGCGGTGCGCTCGCCGATCATGAGGTTGTACCGCTTGCGCACGAAGTTCGCGATCGCCTCGTCGAGCTTGTTGCCCGCCGCGCGCACGCTCCGCGACACGACGATGCCGCCGAGTGAGATGACCGCGATCTCCGCTGTGCCGCCGCCGATGTCGATGATGAGGTTCCCGCTCGGACCCGAGATCGGGATGTTCGCGCCGATCGCGGCGGCAAGGGGCTCTTCGATCAGATGCGCCGCGCGCGCACCCGCGCGGATCGCGGCGTCCTTCACCGCGCGCCGCTCGACGCTCGTCACGCCTGACGGTACGCAGATCATGAGCTCGGGACGGAAGATGCGTATCCGACCGCAGACCTTGTCGATGAAGTGCTTGAGCATGTGCTCGGTGATGACGTAGTCGGCGATGACGCCGTCGCGCATCGGCTTCATGGCGGTGATGTTCCCCGGCGTCCGGCCAAGCATCAGACGGGCCTCCTCACCGACCGCGACGATGCGCGGTCGCGGCGACCCATCGTCGTGCGCGAGGGCGACCACCGATGGTTCGGTGAGGACGATGCCCTTGCCGCGGACGTAGACGATGATGTTGGCCGTGCCGAGGTCGATGCCGATCTGTTTGGTGAACATCTGGACCAAATCTAGAACGTCGCCAGACAGCGCGCGTTGTGGTCGCGCGCGGTGATCAGACGGTGCGCGTCGCGTCCGCTGTCGCGCGGACCGCGGGACGGATGAAGTTGGTCTTCGAAAGCAGCCACACGCCGACGAAGTAGGAGACGTACGCGACGACCTCGATCGCGTGCGGCGACTCGGCGTACCCGAGCAGCGCCCGGAGGATCGAACCCAGACCGGAATCCTCAGGCAGCCACTCCCGCGTCGTCCAAAGCAGCGGGCCCTCGATCGGCGCGAGCAGACCCGCCTCGGCGAACTCGTGAGCGGCATGCGAGAACAGTCCAGCGGCGAACAGGATGAGGATCACGGTCGTGACCCTGAAGAACGTCCGCAGGTCGACCCGCCGCCCGAACGCGTAGATCAAGACCCCCACACCGATCGCGAGCGCGAGACCGATCACCGATCCGACGAGCTTTCCCTCACCCGGAGCCGCGAACAGCAGGAGCGCAAGCTCCACTCCTTCGCGCACCACCGCAAAGAAGACGAGCAGGAAGAGACCCCAGGCCACGCCGCCCCGCGCGAGCACATCCTCGACGCCGCGTTGCAGCTCGGACTTCAGATAGCGTGCGTTGCGGAGCATCCAGAAGACCATCCAGGTCAGGAAGAACGTCGCGAGCAGCATCGTCGTCCCCTCGAAGATCTGCTCGGTGGTGCCTTCGAACTCCGCGTTCAGCGCATTGAGGATCCCAAGGGCCAGCAGGCTCACCCCAGCCGCGGCGACAGCACCGGCCCAGACCCACTTGCGGGCGCCTTTTGCGCCGATCTGACCGAGGTAGGCGACAACGATGCCGACAACGAGAGCCATCTCGATGCCCTCGCGAAGACTGAGGACCAGCGCACTGATGTCGCCCGCGCTCACTTCATCTCCCGGTGCGATACTCGGTAGCGGCTGTCTTCGGTCTTAGGGACGCCTAACAGACCCCCGAGGCCAGCCTAACAATTTCCGACCTGGCAGGTCAAGAATGACGACGCAGGCCTCCCCAGCGACCGAGGAGTACCTCCAGGCCGTCTACACGCTGGCCGACGAGGGCGGCCAGGTCATCGGCGCGCGCCTCGCGGAGTTCCTGCGCATATCGCCGGCGTCGGTGTCGGAGATGGTCCATCGCATGGCGCGGGACGGACTGCTGCAGCTGGACGAGCGGAGAGAGGTCCGTCTTACCGAGCGCGGGCTGGAGGCCGCGAGCTCGATCGTCCGCCGGCACCGACTCGCGGAACGGATGCTGGTCGACCTTCTCGGTTACGAGTGGTGGAAGACGCACGAGGAGGCCGAGCGCATCGAGCACGCGATGTCGCCGGAGATGGAGGAGCGCCTCGTACGCGTCCTCGGCGATCCCCAGACGTGCCCGCACGGCAACCCCATGCCTGGCACGACGCCGCGTCCAACGCGACCGCTCGAGCGCCTCGCTATCGGAGAGCGCGCCACCGTCGAACGTATCCCCGACCAGTTCGAACACGAGCCTGGTTTCCTCGAATACCTCGACACGCAGGGCGTGCGTCCGGGGGTCACGCTCGAGGTGATCGAGCAGCGCCCGGGGACGCTGCGCGTCGCGGTGGACGGCAACGTGCGTTCGCTCCGCCCCGACTGCGGGCAGAAGGTGTGGATGGCGGTATGACTGAAGCGATGATCTATGCGGCAGAAGCGCAGCCTGGCTATTTCCTCGCCATCATCCCCATCCTCCCCGGATGCGTGGCGTCCGGAAAGACGCGCGACGAAGCGATCGCAAAAGCGCGGCGTGTGTTCTCCGATTACCGCGCGCTGCTCGAGGCGCACGGCGTCGCGATCGATCACTGGAAGGACATCGACCCCGACAAGCTTTCCGTCGGCGAGCTGGAGACGCCGCCGCTGGTGCCCGGAGAGGATCAGCCATTCGAGGAGCACCAGGTACGCGACTTCCTCCATCAGTACGAGGCGTCGCGCGCCGCGGTCATTGCGCTCGTGAGCAAGCTCTCGCCCGACCAGATGGAAAAAGTCCCCACCGAGGGGACGTGGAGCGTCCGACAGGCGCTCGAGCACATGATGACGACGGACATCGCGCTTCTCTCTCGTCTGGAGAAGTGGCCGGCCGATCCGCTGAGCTCATATCAGGCCGTGCATCGCATCATCGTCCAGCGCTTCAGCGTGATGGAGCCCGATGACTGGCGCGACCACACGATCATGGGGCGACGCTGGACCACGAAGCGCGTCATGCGACGCTTGCTCGAGCATCAATTCGAGCATTACCAGCACATAACTGAGATCGTTGCCGCTCTCGGCAAAGCCGGGCAGGACCGCTGATCGCGTCGCCGCGCTCGGCGGTCAGACGAAAGACTGAGCTAGGCCCTCACCTCGTTCGACAACTCGATGAGGTTGCCGTCGGGATCCCGGAAGTAGAGGGAGCGCAGCGCCGCGCGAGCGCCGATTTTGTCAACGGGACCGAGCTCGATCTCGACCGAGCATCTCCGGAGGTGCGCCGCGACATCTTCGAGCGGAACGTCGGTCGTGAAGCAGAGGTCGATCGCGCCAGGTGCCGGCCTGCGCGCCTTTGGCTCGAACTCACGACCGGCCTGGTGCAGGTTCAGCTTCTGATCGCCGAACGCGAGCGCTCGCCGTCCCTCGCCGAACGAGACCGCCGTCATGCCAAGCACCCGCTCATAGAACGCGATCGTCTTATCGAGATCGGCGACGGTGAGGACGACGTGGTCGATGCGCTGGACTCTCATCGAACGAGAGTGCCACGCCCGGGCGCACGACAGCGGGCGCGACGCGTGCGCGGAGGAGACAGCGGGCGCATCGGAGGCGGAACGAGGCGAGTCAGGGGGTGCATCGCGAACCGTTGAAGAGGAAGGGAGGCAGTGGGCACGTCGCGAACGAGAGTCGAGACCGCGGGAAAGCCGAATCGTGACCAAGTCAACGGAGCGGGCCCGTTTCGAGAGAGCGACGTGCCCCACTGCCTCAGTGCGCCTTTGACCACGCGATCGCGGTGGCCGCATGACGCTCGATGAGCCCGCGTTGATCGGCACGCACCTCGGGCAGCTCGTCGGGCGGGAAGCTACGGAGCTCCTCGATCTCGCTCGTGAGGACGGCCGTGCCGCCGGTCACGCGGTACGCGAACACGATCTCGACACGCTCCCAGCGGTATCCGGTCACGACCTCGAGGACCGGCCCCACCTCGATGACGAGGCCGGTCTCCTCGCGTATCTCGCGCGCAAGTGCGTCCTCGACTCGCTCGCGGGGTTCTAGGAAGCCGCCGAGGAATCGCCACTGTGGCGCGCCGAAGCGGTGGCGCGCGAGGAGTACCCGGCCGTTCTCGTCCACCCCGAGGCCGGTGACGCCGACGAGGAAACGGTCGTGCGCCGCGGTCATGAAGCGCCGTTGCCAGCGCACCGGGAACGCGTTGAACAACGCGGCCAGGAGTCGCATGAGCATCGCCCGGCAAGACTAGGGCGCGGCGATCCCCACCGACGCGATGCCGTGCGCCTTGGTCACCGGAAGCTTCTGCACGACCTGCCGCGTCTTCATGTCGATCACGTTCACCATGCCGTCGACGTTCGTCGTCACGAGCATCCGATTGCCCTCGGGGTCGTACGTCGAATGGAACGGCTGTTGACCCAGCTTGGTCTCGCCGATGATGTTCCGCTCGCGCCAATCGACCCACAGGAGCGACGGTCCGATGTGATCCGAGAGGACCATCACGCTCGTGTTGCTCGGGTAGTACACGCCGTCCTGGAACGCCTTCAGCGTGTGGAAGGGATAGCGACCCTTGAAGTGGATCTCTTCCTTCACCGTCTTCGCGATCGGATCGTAGATGACCATGCGGTCGGATGGCTTGTCGAGGAAGCCAGAGGAGCTCGACCACATCTCGCTGCCATCCGGTGTGAAGTACACGTCGTGGACGTCGTTCACTTTCACTTTCGTGATCACCTTGGTATCCAGGTCAAAGACACGGAGGTGATCGTTCTCGTTCGAGTTCGTGACCGTGAACCACAGCTCGTTCGGCCTCGCAGCGCTCATCGTGAGGACGTGCTGCGGAACGCCCACCATGAGCGGCGGAAGCGATTTCCACGTCCCTTCCTCGAAGCGCGCGATGTACGCGTCCTTCTCGTGGGCGACGAACAGCGTTTTCGCGTCCGGCGACCAGATGATGCCGTGCGGCTGTTTGCCGACGGGAAGACGGACGATCTCCTTCATCGCGATCGGATCGATGATCGATGTCGTGTTCCCCATCCGGTTGTTGACGGCGACGAACTTCCCGTCGGGTGAGACGGACATCTGATGAGGCATACGTCCCACCGGGATCTTCGTCACGAGCGCGTACGGCGCGTCGGGGGCGCCGTCGAAGACCCACACCTGGTCGGTGGTCTCCGACGCGACGAACACGCGGAGCTTCGCGTAGAGGCGCGGATCGACGGTCGGCTGCGCGGTCGGCGACGGCGTCGACAGGGGAGCGGCGGTGGGCGCGGCAATTTCCGCGGTCGTATCGGCTTCAGACGACGTTGGTGCGATGGATGCGCCCGCGCACGAGGCGAGGAGCACCACGCCGATCGCGAGAAACGCCAGACCCCTCACTCAACCACTCCGCTGCACGGCCCCGACCGTGTCGGCGTCAGCGTATTCGCAGCGGTAAGCGAACGCCACAGGGCCAAACCTGTACTGTCACCGAACGGACCGTTCAGTAGTACTAAGCGCTATACGCGGCGACGCCTCCGCTCGCTGACCCGAATCCGGACGAGTGCGCGCTGCAAGCTCGCGCGCGCCCGAGCCTCCTCGGCCGCGGACATCGGTCCTGCCTGCAGGACCTGCTGAGCCCGGTCCCGCGCCTCCTGCGCTCGCTGCGTGTCGATCTCCTCGGCCGGCTCAGCGGCCTCGGTGAGGACGATGACCCGGTCGCCGCGGACGTCCATGAAGCCGCCGAAAACGGCGAGTACCTCCTCGACCCCGCCCTTCTTTACTCGGAACTCGCCAGGTCCAAGGGTCGTGAGGAGTGGAGCGTGATGCGGCAAGATCCCGACGTAGCCTTCGGTCGCCGGGGCGATGACCATGTCCACGTCGTCCGCATACACGGCTTTCTCCGGCGTGACGATCTCGAGCCGGATCGGCACGGCTAAGCGTTCTCCTTTGCGAGTCGCTCGCCCTTCTCGCGGGCCTGCTCGATCGTTCCAACATTGAAGAACGCCTGCTCGGGCAGGTCGTCGTGCTTTCCCTCGAGCACTTCGCGGAAGCTGCGGACCGTGTCCGTGACCTTCACGTAGACGCCATCGAGGCCGGTGAACTGCTTCGCGACGAACAGCGGCTGCGCGAGGAAACGCTGGATCTTTCGAGCGCGCGCGACGAGCAGCTTGTCATCGTCCGACAGCTCGTCGACACCGAGGATCGCGATGATGTCCTGCAGGTCCTTGTACCGCTGCAGCACGCGCTGCGTCTCGCGGGCGACGTCGTAGTGCTCCTGCCCGACGATGAGCGGATCGAGTGCGCGGCTGGTCGACGTCAGCGGATCGACGGCTGGGTACAGCGACAACTCGGTGAGATACCGCTCGAGGCGGATCGACGCGTCGAGGTGGGCGAACGTCGTTGCCGGCGCCGGGTCGGTGTAGTCGTCCGCCGGCACGAAGACCGCCTGCAGTGACGTGATCGAGCCCTTCTTCGTCGAGGTGATGCGCTCCTGCAGCTCACCCATCTCGGTGGCCAGCGTCGGCTGGTAGCCCACAGCACTCGGCATTCGGCCGAGGAGCGCGGAGACCTCCGAGCCCGCCTGGGTGAAGCGGAAGATGTTGTCGATGAAGATCAAGAGGTCGCGTCCCTCCTCGTCGCGGAAGTACTCCGCGATCGTGAGGCCGGTGAGGCCGACGCGGAGGCGAGCGCCCGGTGGCTCGTTCATCTGGCCGAAGACCATGGACATCTTGTCGATGACGCCCGACTCCCTCATCTCACCGAGGAGCTGCGTACCTTCGCGGGAGCGCTCGCCGACGCCGCAGAAGACCGAGTAGCCACCGTGCTCGGACGCGACGTTGCGGATGAGCTCCTGAATGACGATCGTCTTCCCCGTGCCCGCGCCGCCGAAGATCGCGGACTTACCACCCTTGAAGAACGGGCAGATCAGGTCGATCACCTTCATCCCCGTTTCGAAGATCTCGGCCGCCGTCGCCTGGTCGGCGAAGGACGGCGGTTGGCGGTGGATCGGGTCGCGGCGCACGCCCTTCACCGGCCCCTTGCCGTCGATCGGCTCGCCGACCACGTTGAAGAGGCGACCGAGCGTGTCCTTTCCGACGGGCACGGTGATCGGACCGCCGGTGTTCGTCACCTTCATCCCGCGCCGCAGACCGTCGGTGCTCTGCATCGCGACCGCGCGCACCCAGTTGTTCCCGAGGTGCTGTTGCACCTCGGCGGTAACGAGCTCGTCCGTCTTGTCACGTTTCACGGTGACGGCGTGGTAGATCTCGGGCAGCTCGCCCTCCTCGAAATGCACGTCCAGCACCGGTCCGATGATCTGGACGATCTCACCGGTCCCGGTCGCGTCCTTCGTCTTCACTGCCATGTCGCTACCCCTTCAGTGCTTCGGCGCCCGAAGCGATCTCCAGCATCTCTTTGGTGATGCGCGTCTGACGTGCCTTGTTCGCCGCGAGGATCAGGTCGCTGATCAGGTCGTCCGCCGCGTCGGTCGCGTTGCGCATCGCGACCATCTGCGCCGACCACTGCGACGCCTTCGACTCGAGGATCGCCTGGAACACCGACATCTCGATGAATCGCGGCAGGATGGCATCCATCACGGTCTGCGGATCGGGCTCGAACAGGTACTGGAGCGGCGGCATCTCGTCGAGGTCTTCCTCCTCCGGCACCAGCGGAAGGATCCGCCGGAGCGTCGGCTCCTGCCGCAGCGTGTTGATGAAACGCGTGAACCCGAGATGAACTTCGTCCACGTTCCCGCTGGTGAACTCGTCGACCGCGACGCGCGCGATGACGTTGGTGTCGTTCGTCGTCGGCCGGTCCGGGATGCCCGGGAACTCGGCGATGACCGGCGCGCGCATCCGTCGCAGGGACCCAATGCCCTTGCGGCCGACGGCGACGTACGCGGCGTCGGGCTGTGTCTGCGCGAAGCGGAGCGCGGTCCGCAGCAGGTTCACGTTCATCGGGCCGACCAGACCGCGGTCGGTGGTGATGAGCACGATCGCGACCCTCCGCACCGGCGTCCGCCGATGAAGGAGCGGGCTCAGCGCCGGATCCGCATATGGCGCGAGCTCGTTTAGCACCGACCGCAGCTTCTGCTCGAAGGGCCGCGACGCGAGGACCGCTTCCTGCGCGCGGCGCATCTTCGACGCGGCGACGAGCTGCATCGCGCGCGTGAGCTGCTGGATGTTCTTGACCGAACGGACGCGCCTCCG
>Ga0209470_1001174_pt1 | contig 19704 bp, 23 predicted proteins | sample GraSoiAngelo_125_FD_185882 | JGI IMG/M metagenome (GOLD analysis project Ga0209470, IMG submission 185882) | Grasslands soil microbial communities from the Angelo Coastal Reserve, California, USA - 14_0927_05_40cm (SPAdes) (version 2) | ecosystem: Environmental > Terrestrial > Soil > Grasslands ... | reverse complement strand
GTCTCGCTTTCCAAGGAGAATGTCTATGTGATGGAAGGCGACCGCTGCTTGATGTCGGCGGCCATTTCGGTTGGCCTGCCCACGAAGCCCACACCAAGAGGCAATTTCAATATCTATGCCAAACAGGAGCACAAGCGTTCCGGGTCGTATGGATTCAGCGTGCAAGGCGATCGCATTGTTCCTTCGACGGGGGGCGGGGGCGGCCGGTACGTTGGTTACCCAATGGGTTACTGGTGCGAGTTCGCGCCTGCGTATGGTTTTCATCAGGGCTTTGTCCATCCTGTGCCTCATACGCACGGCTGCATCCGGTTGAAAGGCGAAGCGGCAGCGAAATTTTACGCGTTGGTGCGGATCGGGACTCCCGTGAATATCGCTACTTCGCAGCCCGAGGATGATACAATCGGACCGAAAGTGCAGCGGGTGGATGATTCCAGAACGCCTGATCCTCCAGCTTCCCTTATGATCACAGACGCAGCCTTTGAAAAACCGAGCGGGCCGCTGCTCGAATAGCCACTGATTGTGGCAATTGCTGCTAGCGCTTCGCTATGTCATGTTGAGCGGAGCGAAACATCTCTGATCGTTTGTTTGGTGCTGCCCAGCATGATCCGAGATTCTTCGCGGCGCTCAGAATGACAACGACGCTATGAGCACGAATTTGATTTCCAGCGGCACAACCGCACGCGAGAAGGTAAACCTCCGCACGCCGGATGTGATGGCCGCCGTTCAGCAACAGGTCGAATCGCATTATCGCAGTGACATTGTGGAGAAAGTGCGCCAGGCGGGTGGAATCATTTCTGTCGGCGATACTACGGTGCGCCTGGCGAAACAGTTTGGCTTTTGTTATGGGGTCGAGCGCGCGATCGACCTCGCGTATGCCGCGCGCAAAGTTTTCAAAGATCGCCGACTTTTTATCGTCGGCGAAATTATTCATAACCCGGAGGTCAACCATCAAATTGCCTCATTAGGGATTAAGAATCTCACGGGCAAAAATAAGCAGGCCGACATTTCTGATCTGGGACCCGAAGACGTCGTAATCGTGCCCGCTTTCGGCACGGAATTGTCTATCCAACAACAGATCAAGGACCGCGGCTGCCAGATTGTCGATACGACTTGCGGCGACGTGATGAGCGTCTGGAAACGGGTGCGCAAGTACGCGAGCGAAGCCGTCACATCCATCATTCACGGCAAAGCAGAGCATGAAGAGACCAAGGCGACCAGCTCACGCGCACTCGGCGACGGGAGCGGGCATTACGTTGTGGTACTGACGCTCGAAGATACCGATTACGTCTGTAATTACATCCGGCACGGCGGCGGTAAACATGCGTTCCTGGAGAAGTTCAACGGAGCCTATTCGCCGGGCTTCGACCCAGACGTGCATTTGCAAACGGTCGGTGTGGCAAATCAAACCACGATGCTTCGGGGTGAGACTGAGGAAGTGCAGCGGCGTGTTCGACAGGCAGTTATCGATCGCGACGGCCCTGAGCTTGCCGAGAAAAATTTTCGCTTCTTCGACACGATCTGCGGCGCAACACAGGAGCGGCAGGACGCATTGCGCGAGCTGCTCAATGTTCCAATGGATTTGCTGTTAGTCGTAGGCGGTTACAACAGCTCCAACACGTCGCATCTTGCCGAGATGGGTGAAGAAAAGCTGCCAACGTATTTCGTGCTTAACGCCTCTCGGCTCGTCTCCGCCACAGAGATTAAGCATTACAACTTGCACGAGAAACGCGAGGTCGTTTCGCACTTCTGGTTACCAAACGGGCCGGCCGTCATCGGCATCACTGCGGGGGCATCGTGTCCGAATAACCTGATCGAAGAAACTTTGATTCGCCTTTTTGAGCTGCGCGGCATCTCGCGGCGAGACCTGGAGCTGGCTGCGTAAGAGTCGAGAGTCGCTACCCCGTTCCCTTCGGTGTCATTCCGAGCGGAGCGCAGCGGAGTCGAGGAATCTCTAACTACTTCTGCACTGCCACCGTTGGATTGACATCAAGAGATGTCTCGACTTGGCTCGACATGACAACAACTGGACGCGCACTAGGAGCCCGCGCCGCGAAATACCTTTGTATGGCGCGTGCAATCTGGAAAGGCAGTATCAGCTTCGGATTGGTTAACATCCCAATTGCCCTTTATCCAGCTACCAGACGGGAGGAACTGAGGTTTCGTTTGCTGCGCGAAAGCGATTTAAGCCCAGTCAACTACAAACGTGTTGCCGAAAAAGACGGCAAGGAAGTTCCCTGGGACCAGATCGTTAAAGGCTACGAGTACGAGAAAGGCAAATACGTCGTGCTAAAAGAGAAGGATTTTCAACGCGTCGATGTCGAGGCGACCCAGACTGTGGATATCCAGGATTTCGTGGAACCGGATGAGATCGATCCCATTTTCTTTTACAAGCCGTACTACCTCGAGCCGCAAAAAGGCGGTGATAAAGCTTACTCGCTACTGCGCGACGCGCTCAAGGACAGCAAGAAGGTTGGCGTCGCCAAGGTCGTGATCAAAACGCGGGAGTATCTTGCTGGTGTGAAACCTGAAGACGGCGCGCTTGTGTTGGAGCTAATGCACTTTGCTGACGAACTGGCCGACACGAGCAAACTGCATATTCCGAAGAAGGTCGAAGTTGGAAAACGCGAAATGAAGATGGCCAAGTCGCTCATCGATAGCATGAGTTCGAAGTGGAATCCTGAGAAGTATAAGGATGACTATCGCGAAGCGCTCATGGAAGTGATCGAGGAAAAGGTTGAGGCGGGCGGAAAGGAGATCGAAGAGAAGCCAAGGAAAGCTCCGAAGCCAACCAAGGTGATAGATCTGGTTTCCGTTTTGCAAAAGAGCCTGGAGGAGACCGGCGGGAAGAGAAAAACGACACGCAAATCTCGCACGAGAAAAGCGCATCCTGCGAAAAAGGCTGCATAACTGTAGTCGCGCGTCCCTGCGGGACGCGCACGCGCTTCTCGCAACGAAGCGGCTACAAGCTTGACACGCGAAGCCGAAATCATTCAGGTTCAAGCGCATGAATGCACTTAATCGATTTACCGATCCGGTCTATTGTATAATGCGGCTGATTGCTGGACTAATGTTTGCGTCTCACGGAGGGCAATTGGTTCTCGGCATGTTTGGTGGCATGCCTGGTTCGAACAATGCGTTCACTCAGACCGGCGGCTGGATCCAACTCCTTGGTGGATTTCTCATTGCCTTGGGTCTGTTTACGCGCATCAGCGCTTTCATCTGCAGCGGCGAAATGGCCGTCGCGTATTTCATGATACACGTGGGGAATGCTACTACGTCGATGGCGAAGTTCTTCCCGATCTCCAGCGCCGGACCTCTGTTTTCCAATAAAGGCGAGCTCGCCATATTTTATTGCTGGGTGTTTTTCTTTATGGTGTTTTACGGGCCCGGACGATGGAGCGTCGATGCTCTGATGCGTAAAGGGAAAGCCACACCGGCGACGCAGTCCATGGTTTAATTTGTCATTTCGAGCGAAGTCGAGAAATCTCTGGATTCATTCGGTTGCTATGAAACGATTAATCTTCACGTGTGTTTGCGCTTTGGTTGCGCAGTCGCTGCCCGGTCAGGAGTACAAGGATTTCGGCAAGGACCGATTGAACAGTTCGCCGCGTCACGGCGAATGGATTGATCTCAAATCGGGCGATCGCACGATCAAAGCATTCGTGGTTTATCCCGAATCGAAAAACAAAACGCCGGTTGTTTTGGTGATTCAGGAGATCTTCGGCCTGACGGATTGGCTTCGCAGTTTGTGTGACGAGCTTGCCGAGAACGGCGTTATCGCGATCGCGCCCGATCTGCTCAATGGTCAAAAATACGAAGACGGCGACGCCGCCGGCAAAGCCACTCACGCACTGCCCAAGGAGCAGGGGATAAGCGATCTGAATGCGGCGGCCGATTACGCACTCACGAAAATTCCTGCAGCCAACGGGACGCTGGCCGTTTGCGGGTTTTGCTGGGGCGGCGGTTGGGCGTTCAACTACGCGCACATTAATCCGAAATTGAAAGCCGCGTATTCATTTTACGGAGTCGCGGTCGATAATCCCGATGACGCGAAGAAAGTCGTGTGTCCCGTTTACGGATTCTACGGCGAGAACGACGAACGCGTGAATGCGACAATTCCGAAAGCAGAAGAGCTCATGAAAGCGCCAGGCAAAAAGTACGAGCCGGTGATCTACAAAGGTGCGGGCCATGGTTTCATGCGTTCAGGGGAACCCACCAACCCAAATGTCCGCGAAGGTGACAAGAAAGCGCGTGATGAAGCTTGGGCACGTTGGAAGCTATTGCTAAAGCAGCTGCCATAGCATTTTATGTCATTCCGAGCGGAGCAGAGCGAAGTCGAGGAATCTCTAAATTGCTTCTGTTGCGCCGCGCTGCACTAATATCCAGAGATGTCTCGACTTCGCTCGACGTGACAAGTCACTGGAAATGGATGAACGCTCTGGTCACGCGTGGCCCGCGTTGTGCAGCGCTCAGATGACGGTGCAGATTCGCGCATCTACCACCAATAGATCTGGGCGATCTTTCTGTCTTTTGTCACAAGGACGGCAAACCAGTACGAATTCCCTCCCAGGCTTAGTTTATAGCGTAGCACCCGGCCGTCTCCTCTGTCTTCTCTGTCAGAGAAAACGAACGAGCCGAGCGAGCCGTGATCAGCGATCCATTTCCAAAGTGCTTTACCCGATGCTGTACCTAGGAAGACTCGCATCGCCGGTGTGAATGACGTCAGGCCGCGCTTTGGGTTCAGCAGACCGGACAAAACCACCTTCAACGTCGCGGTGGTCGTCGGATCAGGGTCAGTGGTTAGCTCGCGCCTTTTCAACTCAGGCACACAGATTCCAGCAAGATCAACAGCTAATTGATCAAGGATTCTATCAGCGTGATTGGTCAGAATGATAATCGTAAGTTTGTCACTCACGAATCGGTACATTGCTGACGAAAAGCCCGGTGTTCCACCACTGTGCTGGACGAGCCGATGACCGTGATAGTTTTCGATGAACCAGCCAAAGCCATAGTTGAATGGCGCGTCGATTCCATTATTAGTCACGTCGGCCGTCCACATCTGATCGAGGCTTGATTTATTAAAAGCTTTTCGGTGTAAAGCGCCGCGTCCCATTTAGCCATGTCTTCGACGGTGCAAAGGAGACTCCCTGCCCTGAATGCGATTGCCGGCAGCAGAACCGGCCGATTCTCAAAGTGATCGTTGTTCCACTCGTAGCCAGAGGCGCGATTCCGAACGATCGGTTGTGGATCGGTACTGCGCGTCGCGTTCATGCCGAGCGGCTTGAAAATCCGCTCGTCCAGGAACTGCCAGTAAGATTCGCCGCTGAACTTTTCTATAGCATTACCAAGCAGGTAATAACCGGTGTTATCGTACACCCACGTCTCGCCGGCTGAAACTCCCCGCGGCGGCTTGAAAAACATCTTGAGCAGCTCACCTCGCGACGGGGTCATTTCAAAAGCGAGATTGGTCCTGAAAACATCCAGCCAGTGCGGAACCGCGACATGGTTTTGAATACCGGATGTATGAGTGAGCAGGTCACGAATTGTGATGCCCCGCCACGCTTGTGGCACCTCCGGAAAATATTTCGTGATGGTATCGTCGAGACGGACCTTACCTTGTTCGACCAGCGTCATGATTGCGGTGGCGGTAAACTGCTTTGAAATCGAGCCGAATTCGTAAACTGTGTCTTTCGTCGCCGGTGATTTTAGCTCGAGATTCGCGAATCTGTACCCTTGCGCTTTAGTGATGCGCCCATCGCGAACAATGCCGAGCGAGGAGGCGGGAATGTGCAATCGCTCCATCTGCGCCGTGATGTAGTGGTCGATTTTGTCGGCCTTGCCTGGAACTGGCGCCCCAAATGTCACTAACAGCGCGATGGCGACTACGCGATGCCTAAGCTCCAATACGGCCGATCAACAAACTATTTTTTTACGCCTTCCAGTTCGTCTGCGAGCGCGCCTGCATCATAAACCTTGCGCAGCGCTTCGGTGATGGCAGCGGAATCGACCGATACAGCGCGGGCTTGTGTATCGGTGTAAACGCAATCGAGCACCAGCGATTGAATGTTGCCGTCGAAAATGATGCCGACGAGTTCGTTCGCCTTGTTTACCACCGGGCTGCCGCTGTTGCCGCCGATGATGTCTGCGTCGGAAACAAAATTGAAAGGTGTCACCAGATGATTGAGATCTGCCTTCTTGTCGATCCAACGCTGCGGCAGATCGAACGGCGGTTTGTTGTCGTGTTCGGCGGAACGTTGATATAGCCCAGCGAAATCGGTGAACGCTGGGATTTGCTTTCCATCCTGTTCGTATCCGCGCACTCTTCCGTACGAAAGTCGAAGCGTGAAGCTCGCGTCCGGATAATTACTTACACTTTCAATGGCAAAACGCGCTTTTGCGATCTCGCCATAAGCCTGCTGCTTGATTTCTTCCTGCGCATCGCGCGCCTTGCGCAAATCGCGCGCGGGTGCCTCGATCAAACGCGCCAGGTCGAGCATTGGATCATGCGCCGCCGCCATCCGGCCGCGTCTGCCGCGTAAAGTTTTTTGCGAAGATCGACATCCTTCAATTTTGTTCCGCTCACTAACTCAACCGCGCGAGCGCGTGGCGATTTGCTGGCCAGCACCTGCTTCACCATCGGATCGTCCGGGCCGAATTGTTCAGCAAAATCGGTTAACGAATCCGTTAGGTCGAGCATTTCCATGTCGTCATACACCGGCTCAGTCGAGAACAATTCCAGCTCGACCGATTCCTTTCCGCTCTCGCGGAAGATCGCCATCCGCTCGCTGTTGGGCTTGGTCCGCTCGTCGATCGCGCGAGTCAGAAGACGCGCATATTTGAAGAGAGTGCTATTTAAGGCGCGCGGATTCCGATACGCCGACGTGCTGCGTCGCGTCTGTTCCAGATAGGCAAAACGCGGCGCCGTTTTCGCGATTTCCGCCTGCGCTTTTTTAATTCGATCGTAGGCGGAACGTGTTGATTTCCATTTTGGGTTCGCCGCGATCGCGTCGCGTAATTTTTTCTCGCGCTGCTCAATGGACGTCCAGATGTCTGGATCCAGCAAGGCGGCGATGCGGCCATCGAAAGCTTTCCGGCTGTTTTGCGCACCGAACAAATCGTCCCGGCAACGTCTCGCGTTTTCAAAGGAGCGCTGGCCTCAAGCCGTCCACATTACCTCGCGCCGATTAAGCACGCGCAGCAAATCCGGCACCTCGCAGTCACGCACATCCTTCATCTCATCCACCGTCAATTGCCGGTCGGTGCTGCCTGGATTTCCGCTAACAAAAGTTAGCTCGCCGTCATTTGGCCCGTGCGAGTTTCACTTCAGGTAATGCTCAATTTTGGCGGGCTGACCATTCTCGTAGACGCGGAAGATGCAGATATCGAGATCGTAGCGCGGATATTCGAAATTATCCGGATCGCCCCCGAAAAACGCCATGGCCTGTTCTGGCGCAAAAACGATGCGCATATCGTCGTAACGTTTGTAGCGATAAAGGTGATAAGCGCTGCCCTGATAAAGCGTGATCACATTCGAGCGCAATCAGGTTTTCTCCTTGCTCTCTTTTTCAATTGCGGCAATCGCAGCGTCGCGTGCGCCGTTCGCTGCGGTGGGCGACATGTCCGGTTTGACGGCGCCCTTTACGCGCGCGGCCACATCTTCAATTGACATCAGAACGTTGAGCTCGAGATCGGTCGATTTAATTTCATCGGCTTGCGTTTTCGCATAGAAGCCGTTCCACAGATAGTTGTGCTGCGCGTCGCCGCCCTTCTGCAATGTGTCGGCCCCCCATGGTGATTCGTGATCGCGAGTCCATTTGCAGATACGAACGAGTCGCTGCCACCGGAGTTGAAGCGAACGCTGGCCTTCTGCAGATGCTCAAGCCACTGCGGTGTCGGCTCGAACTAATATTTTTCCTTCAGCTGTTTCAGCGGCGGCGCATTAAAAAGCCACATTCCTTCATCGGCAAAAGCGGATGCAGCGAAGCTGGTTGCGCATGCAATAGCGAAGACCCGTAATTTTCGTCGCAAGAGAAAATTGGTGAGCATCGCGCAGCATAGAATGCTGCTCTGCGCGCGACAACGCTTGTCCTATCGCTCGGGGTTCAAACCCGAGCCGTGATCAATGGCTGAGCGAATCAAGTGCGGCGCCGTTAGCATCTTCTAATGCGTAGTTCCGTTTTCGCGAGCCAAGAGCACTTAGGGCGGCAATTGCTGCGAGCGACATGACGAAAAGGACGACGACAGTAATTTCGATGAAAATTAGCATCCCGTCCGCGAGGGCTTTCCGAGCGGGGTTCATCCCAATATGAGACAGGCGACCGAATTCTGAGGTTACAAAAATATCGACAATGGTCGGCTGCCATTTCTTTGAATTAACTAAGGCCCGATTGCGTGAAGCGATCAGCGGTTCTTGATTGATAACGATGTTCCGAACAAAGCGTCGCAAACTCGACCGACTCGATTTCATTCTGGCCGGCGCGCAAAAATCCGGGACGACGGCGTTGCATTACTTCTTGAGCAGGCACCCAGACATCACCATGGGCGATCAACAGGAAATCCATTTCTTTGATAACGACGCCATATTCGTTTCGGACGTCGACTACGAACAATTGCACAAACATTATCCGCTGCTCGCTGAGTCAACCATCGCCGGTGATTGCACTCCAAGTTATATGTATCACGAGCCGGCGGCGGAGCGGATTTGGGAATACAACTCGCAAATCAAATTGCTGATTATTTTGCGAAATCCCGTGGAGCGCGCGTTTGCGCACTGGAACATGCAACGATTCAAAGGCCGCGAGCCGTTGGATTTTTTCGATGCGGTACGGGAAGAGCAATCGCGTATCGCCGGTGCGCCCGCGGCTGAAGCGCGCCGTTTTGCCTACGTCGACCGGGGATTTTATGCCCGTCAACTCGACCGTCTGTTCAAGTTCTTTCCGCGCAAGCAAGTGAAGGCCGTTAAGTTCGAAGAATTCAGGGATAACCAGCGTGAAACGCTCGCCTCCATATTTTCGTTTCTCGGCTGCAAACTCCCGCGTGTAGTGCGCAGCAAAGACAGGAACATTGTGCCGTATGAGCGCGCGTTGAACTGGGAGGAGAGGGTTTTCCTCTACAATCTGTTTGCCGAAGACATCGCCAAGGTTGAGCAGATGCTCGGCTGGGATTGCGCAGACTGGAAATTGTGACGGCTGTTTGTGGGGAAACCGCTTCCGTTGCAAGGTCTGGGCGGGCGATTGAGGTCAATGGCTCCTACCTATTTCTTTGAATCGCGGACGCTGATTCGGGTCCGCTGCAAGCAGCGCCTTCCAGCGAAGAATGCGCGCGCCTTGCGACTCAAAAAAATCGCGCAATTCCGCGGTAAAGAATGAAGAACCGTCCTGTCGCCGGTTAAATTCCAAAAGAAGACGTCCATCAGGCTTGAGGAATCGTGTTCGAATATCGTCGATGAAAAATTCCCAATCGGCCTGCGACCATTCAAGCCATTCGCCGTTTTCGCCGCGAGCAGTGCGATGGAAACAGACGCGGTGGGCAGTCACGAGGTCAAATTTCCTACCAAGATCGGGTAGAGCTGTCTGCGGATAAATCCGGGCTATGACGCGGCGAACGTCGAAGAGTTTGGTCGTGCCACGGAAGAAAGGTTCGTCATCAGGGTCAATTCCGAGCCCTTCGTGGCCGAAAAGCTGGCAAAGGTAAAGGAAATAACCCGGGCCACAGCCAAGATCGAGAATCTGGAGCGGCGGCGAGCGATCGAGCCAAAGGTCTTGGAGTCGCTTGACGTTTACGCCGATCCAGTAGGCTGCGTCTTCGTAGGCGTTGATTCTTCGCGCATTAGGGCGGTACGGATAGCGCTTGCGCAACCGCTCTAATTCTGTTCGGTCGATTGTAGCAAGAAGCCGCCGAGCACTCACTGGGTGTGTCCAGCGACATGCGTGCTCCCACAGGCTTTGGGCCGCGTCACGCGAAAACAGCTTTTGGAATTTACGCGAAAACCGCACTCGAAAATGATGCAGGGAAGTAGACGCTAGACAAGATGGTTGAAGCTTCTGCTCAGGGGCGGATATCGATGCGGACCAAACCGGTCGAACCTTCGCGAGTCATAAACCCGCTTCCCCAGCGGTCATAAAAAGGTTGCTCATAACGCCAGAGCATTTCCAGCGTTGCACCGGAGGGTTTTTTCCAAAGAAGTTGATAATACATGTGTCGCTTCCACGATGGCGACTGCCCCGTCATTAAATTAAAATCAAATACATTTGGCCAGCTAAGAGCACTTCTTCGCATCACCAAGGCAGCATGGTCGCCTGCCTGCGGCACAGCGGCAAGATCGTAAGCGGCATTTTGGGTTGTGGACGATAGCGGCCCGAAGGCGAAAACTTTGCCGCCGCTCGCCAACGCGAATTGATTGTCTTTGGTCGAGCCGATGCTCAGAGGAATTTTTGTGTCGTTTAGACTTAAGCTGAGATCGTTCACTATGAGGATGCCAGCTGTTCCGCCACCTTCGTATGCGATTGAATGAATCGGCGTTGAAGCAATCTCAATCAGCCCGAAGCGGTCAACCAATAATGAGACTTGGCGTCCGAGAAAAATCCACACTGCCAGAATTGCGACGACGCATGGTACAAAAATTCCAACTGTGACCAGGATTTTGCGCACACTTGCAAACTGTCAGCTACAGATGAACACAGATCGACACAGATTGCTACGGGTGTTTCATCTGTACGGATCCGCGGCTGCCTTTATGAGGCTCTCTTGCTCTGAATGTACTCGTTGATTTGTTCTTCGAGAATCTCGAGCGGTAACGCGCCGTTTTTGAGCACGGCATCATGGAACTCGCGCTGGTCAAATTTTTCTCCCAGCTCTTTTTGAGCTCGGGCGCGGAGTTCTTGGATCTTCAGCACACCAACTTTGTAGGCACATGCCTGGCCAGGCGCGACGATGTAGCGTTCTATTTCCGATTTAACCTCTTTGTCGCCCATCCCGGTTTTCTCGCGCATGTAAGCGATCGCCTGTTCGCGCGTCCAGCGCTTTGCATGAATGCCGGTATCGACTACTAATCGTACCGCGCGGAAAAGCTCGTCGCGCAGGCGTCCCAGGTCCCCAAATGGATCGTTGTCATACCATCCGACTTGTTTTGCCAGCCACTCACAGTAAAGCGCCCAACCTTCCATATACGCGGTAAACGGAATTATTTTTCTAAATTGCGGAACCCCTGTGAGTTCCTCCGCCGTCGAGATTTGCCAATGATGCCCAGGCACACCTTCGTGATACGCCAGAGTCGGCATGCTCCATTTGGGCACTTCGTTCATGTCACGAAGGTTCGCGAAAAAGATCCCCGGCCGGGTGCCATCCATCGCAGGGGGCTCATAGTATGCGCCCGGCGCAGTCGATTCCTTGAACTCCGGGACGCGCCGGACCTTAATCTTTGCGTGAGGCGTGGTGAGAAACAATTCTTTCGAGGAATACGCCGTGGCCTTCGCGATTAAATCCGTATATTGCGCCAATGCATCCGCCCGGCCTTTGTCATCATTGGGATAAATGAAACGCGGATCTTTCGCGAGCTTGTCCATCGCTTCGCCGATCGGCTGACTGGCGAAGCCGTTTGCGTCAAGAATTGCGCGCATCTCACCCTCGAGTCGCGCCACTTCGCGCAAACCAAGCTCGTGGACCTCATCAGGTTTCAGCGTCGTGGTTGTATTTTCACGAAGACAGTGGGCGTAGTACGCGTCGCCATCCGGTAGTTTCCACACGCCATCGTCGGTGGTCGTTTTCGGCAACACTTCTCGGAAATAATCGATCAGCTTTTGATAGGCCGGATAAACTCTCCCAGTTATTGCTATTTCAACGCGCCCTTGGAAATCCGCGCGTTGCGCTTCTGTCAATTCCGCGATCTTACCGGCGAGAGTTTTGAACGACGTTGCCAGAATATTCTCCGAAGCCGGCGTGCCGACAAAATCCGACATTTCCTTGAGCACTTCCTCAACAACAAAACGCGGCGGCAGAATTTGCTTTTCTTCGCGCACTTTCAGGTTCTCGAGCAATTGATCGAACTTTTTCGGCAGAGCATCGAGACGCTTCAGGTAATAGTCGCAATCTTTGCGATTCAACAGCCGGTGCGTGTTTGCCATGAAAGAAGGAAATTGGTTCTGTACGCCGAAGAGCTGATTGACTGGATAATTGTGCCACTGCCACTTTTCGCCTTCGACTTGCGTTTGCAAAAACCAGTCGAGCACATGCGTGGAAAGCTTTTGGGACGGCGACTGGCGATCGAGCGGGTACTCGCGAAGCTGCGTCAGGTCGCGCTTCCACCGATCGAATTCGCGCTGTTGATGCGCTGACGATTCGTCGTCGAGCTTGCCGTTGTGGCTGGTGATGCCGAACTGCTCGACTAATCCAAGCGTAGAAAGCAGCTCCGGATGATCGAAGACAACTTCAGCGAAAACTTTCTCGTAAAACAGATTGAGACTCCACGGCCGGAACCAGATCAAATTGACGAGGAAAACGGCGAGAACAATCGCGACTACGGCGATGATCGCGCCGGTCCATTTAAGAGTTCGCTTTAACATGTGCCTACATTAATGCCGCTTTTTGCGACGGATGCGGCAACTAAGTGGATTGGATTCATAAATCTCGCTTGGTCTTTTATGCAAGCTCGCCCCGGGCGAGTCCGTCCGACTGGTTGCGCACGCGTCCACTCGTCGTTTTTGATTTGCATATTGTGCGCATCAACTTGTGTCCGTTGCCGCCATTTACATGGTGCTTTTGCGAAGACTTTCGATTATAGCCGAAACCAATGAGCGCTTCGCCCGAGCACATCGATCAACCCGAGCCGCGCGGCCAGGCACTGGCCGCATTCCTGGCGATCTGCGCAATTTATTTGGCGTTGCCTCGCAATCTTGTTGTCGGTCCGGTCTGGTTATTGCCGACTGTGGTTATTGTTCTGCTGGTGCCAACGGTGGTGAGCCATCGCGTTGGAAAACTTTCGCTTAACCACGCACTTGGAATCGTCATTAACGGAATCACAACGCTGGCGTTGATCGGATCGGTGATTCTGCTCGTGCGCGCACTGCCCTCACACCGGGAATCGCCGTTGCAGTTGCTGCGCTCAGCCGGACTACTTTGGCTGACCAATGTGATCGTGTTCGCGCTCTGGTATTGGCGGCTTGACGGCGGCGGACCGACGTCGCGCGAGAGGAAAAACAAATTTGGCAGCACAAGCTTCTTGTTTCCGCAGATGCAGATCCCACATGACGAGCGCCCTCAGTTTGCGTGCACGCACTGGAGGGCGCGCTTCATCGATTATCTATTTGTCGCCTTCACCCAGAGCTCAACTTTTGGCCCTACAGATGCGCCGCTGCTCGGGCGCTGGGCAAAGATACTGGCGATGATCCAGATTTTTATTTCGCTTAGCATCATTGTTTTGCTGATCTCGGGCGCCGTGGGCGCAATATAAGGGACGATGCAGGCGATTGAGGTCAATCGCCCCTACCTGAATGCCGGCCTGGTAGGGACGGTTCACCTGAACCGCCCGCACTTTGCAGCCACGTAATTTATCTTCCGATCAGAATCAGAATGCCTGCGATCAACGCCAAAATCCCGATGACGATCGCCGGGATCGCAACGTGAATGAGCGTAGTAATTCCAACCAGAATCAAATAGATCGCGAGCAGAAGCATTCCGAGATTTTTCGTAATCATCATGGCTTTCTTTTGAGCGAATCGACTCGCTTTTGCACGCTCAAAAAACATTCACCCGATAGGCGCGCGTAGTGTTTCACGCGACGGTCAACGCGCGAACACCTTTCGCAAGGTGGACCGGCTTCGTTCTTGAGGAGCATGCAGATATTTGCTGCCCGTTCGGCGCGGCGTGAAATTGTAAGGATTATGATTCCCGTTAAAGGCTACGCCGCACGGAGCGCTACTTCGGCGCTGGCTCCGTTTGCTTTCGAACGGCGCGAGCTTCGCCCGAAAGACGTCCTAATCGACATTCTTTACTGCGGCATTTGTCATTCCGATTTGCATTTGGTTCGCAATGAATGGGGCAGGTCAATCTACCCGATGGTGCCCGGACACGAGATCGTCGGCAGGGTCATCGAGAACGGTAAACACGCGCGAAGATTTAAGAAAGGCGACGTCGCAGCAGTGGGCTGTTTCGTCGATTCATGCCGCAAATGCTCCAACTGTAAAGATGGCCTGCAGCAATATTGCACCGGCGGACTCGTTCTGACCTACAACGGCTATGAAAAAGACGGGAAGACGATTACTCGGGGCGGCTACTCAACCAGGATTGTCGTCGATGAAGACTACGTTCTGAAAGTTCCGCCTAAGCTTCCGCTCGAAAAAGTCGCGCCTCTTTTGTGCGCGGGCATTACGACTTACTCGCCACTTCGTTATTGGAAAATTGGTAAGGGACACAAGGTTGCAGTTCTGGGGCTCGGCGGCTTGGGGCACATGGCCGTCAAATTCGCTTCCGCGTTCGGCGCGAGTAACTGTATTAAGCGGTTCACCAAACAAGCAGCGCGATGCCAAACGAATGGGCGCGTCTGACTTCGTCCTGACGCGCGACGCGGACAAAATGCAACAGCTGACTAATCACTTCGATTTTATCATCGACACGGTTTCAGCGGGGCATGATTTGGACTTCTACTTAAGCCTCCTTCGAACAAATGGCGTGATGATTTGCGTCGGCTTGCCATCCGGTGAGGAACAACTGTCACCATTTAATTTGGTCCTCGGTCGAAGGAGCATTGCCGGATCGCTGATCGGCGGATTGCCCGAAACACAGGAGATGCTGAATTACTGCGGCAGACACAACATCACGGCGGACGTTCAGGTCATTCCTATTCAGCAAGTCAATAGGGCATACAAGCGAATACTAAAAAGCGACGTCCGGTATCGATTCGTAATTGATCTGGCGTCCCTCAAGTAAATAATAGCGGCATGGACCGCGACAAAATCATTTTCTTCCGGAACTTCTTCTTCACCGCATTCGTCATCGGCCTCATCTTCGGGCTGTTCTATTTCGGCGTGACGCTCCTTTTTTGGAGAACCGGTGCAGCCATGACAGCGCATTTCTTCAAAATCGACGAAAAAGAATTCGGAAGATTGGTCCTGCTGTTTTTCATCCAGCTGCGCGTCGTGCTCGTATTCTTCTTTCTCGTGCCTGCGCTAGCTCTGCATTGGATGGCGCGAAAGAAGTAGCAGCTCACAAAGTCGTAGCTGCCTCGCGAGCTCTTTTGAAAGTTCGTGATGGCACGAGAATCGCGTCGCTCATTCCGTGCGGAAATTTTTTGTCTGCCGGAGCGATTGTTGCGAGAGCGCCGCGTCGGCTTCAAGAATTTATCGACAGCTGCATCAACGGCTGCGTATCCGCAAGAATGAAAACGATGCGAAGACGCATCGCACTCTCAAAGCACCTCGTGGGAGTGGTCTCCAAAGAAGGCGTTGCTGACGGAGTTGAAGATGAAACCGCGCCGTTGTCTCAATGCTTTGAAGAGGAGTCCGGCACTCTTGCCAAGAAGTTCGCGTTTGGGTCATCGCCGTCTGAAGTTAAAAGAATTACAACGCGAGCAGCATTCGTTAGCTCAACCGACTGGCCGCCCACGTTGCCCATCGTCGGCGAATCCGTGAACTTGTGAGTGTCGGGATCATAGTAATGGAAAGCGTTGGCTACAAGGCTTCCATACTTATCGGCGCATCCGACCAGTTCAGCGAACCTTTGTCGTGGATTTCTATCGTAATCTAGGCAGGCGCGCGCCATGCGCGTTGCATCTTCCCGAGGCAATGAGTAGTGGTTTGCGTTGTCCTCCCAGTACGCCATCATCCAATTAATGTCGTCAGTCGTACTATGCTGGCAAGAAACTACGACTAACGCCGCGATAAACAGCGCAATGATGCTACTCGACTTGATCGATAGGACTATAGTGTAGCGACCAGAGACCCTTCTGCCAGAAATCGTTCCCCAAAGTCTAGAATGTTTATCCCCCGCTTTTAACAGTAGCGTGCGGAGAAAGATCCTTGAGAGTCTATCTGCCGATCAGGATCAAAATACCGACCGTTCTGATTTTCGTTCTTCCTCAGTCAATCCCCATCCGTTCGGCGCTCTCAACATGTATGCGTGTATTTCCCGTAAACGAGACCGCCAGCGCTTGTTTGGGCGTTGGCGGATTCACAAGATATCAGGGGTGCGGAGAGAGGAACAACCGAACGCATGGGTCTAACGCCTGCGCTTAGTTGCAACGGCTGCAGTGCGCTGTTGGCTTTCATACGCAATCCACGTGAAGTAATCCACTTTTTGGGGTTCCCACCGAAGACGCTCTGCACAGGCCCACACAGCGTTCATATACCTGAGATATTGGGGAACGGTAAACGACGTACGGTCCTCATCGAAGATGACTTTCCAAACACGGGAATCAATGACGCCGTATTGTTCAGGAAATACCAATGCCATCATTGAGGACGCTACTCCGTAGCCGACACCGGGCAGCGAAGAAAGAAGCTTCAATCGAGCTGCCGCTAAGCACTCCCGATTCGCATGAGTTAGCTTAAAAGCACACGCCGTAATGTCATTTAGCATTTGTTTTTCAACGTTGCGTCGGTGTTCTTCTGTACGCGCGCGTTGCCCTCGAAGCTTCCAGCTGAGAATGCGGTCGAAGAGTTGCGGAGTGAGGCCACGTGACGCGTCTCTGTGGCGACGCAAGTCATTCTTCAGTTGTTCGGTCTGAGCCCATTCTTTATCCGCCTTTTTGTCGTATGACGCCTCGATTTTGCGAATCCGCTCGCACCACTCGTTCATCATGAAAGCCAACCATAGTGAGGCTGCAATTGCCAGGCTATTTCGAGTTGCGTCTTCACTGTATCTTTGACGGTACGAGAATTGCCTCAGTCATACCGTGAAGAAATTTCTTGTCTGCCGGAGCGATTGTGGCCAGCGTGCCGCGCAATTTCATGCGATCGCCTTCGACGAAATAATACGGACAAAGACGGACGCGACCTTTCATTCTCTTTAGCTCGCCGGACTCTGGGTCCCAATAACGGTGCTCAAACAGATGCCCTTTGTGGAAGCGCTGCAGAATCGTTGGTGACGATTCGAACGTAGCGAGGGCGTGTTCGATTCGTTTTTCCCATTCAGCATGGGGCAGATCGCTTCCGAGTGCGATGCCGCGGCTGCCCCAGCCGAGCGGCGAAAATCCGCTCACTTTCAACAGAAGGTCGCGATCTTTCTGGCTAAACTTCGCGGCCTCGCGCCAATCGTGGATCTCCAAGCGCGGAATAACCGCGTGCTGCGGCAAGGGGGTTGGATCAAGGAGCCACGAGTAGGGAATGACTTCCTGGAGCTTGATGAAATATTTCTCGCCCAGTTCGCGTCGCCAAAATTCGCCCAGTGGCTGAAGCCAAAAAAGCGCGAACGACATTTTCTCCTCGATGTAAGGTTTGATCGGTGGCGTAATCGAGATGCGTCCTTCAGCATTTGCGCGCAGCGTCTTTTCGATGCCGGGAATATTTGGCAAATCGAACAACTCAAAAAACCGATACACGCCGCGTCCATCTTGGGGCTCATAATTCTCCGCCGGCACAACGCGCCATGGAGATGTTTGATGTTTGAGGTTCGAGGTTTGATTTAATCGCGCGGCGACCCACTCCATCTCCGGCCGGTATGTTGCCGACTCGCGCGAGAGGACAATGTCGCCTCCGTTTGGCAGGACAGTACGAAATCCTTCCAGCATTCCATTTGCGCCGCCGATGATCTCGCTGTCGAATTTTGAATACGTCTGGTTGAGCCAACCGGTCAGGCCGATTCCGCCCGGAACCGAATCGATCTCAGCAATGATGTAACCGTTGTCAGTGAGGATGAGATCCGGCCGGATCACCCGCGGCAGATCGTCACGGATTTCTTTGCGCCGCGAAAATTCGATCAGCTCTTCTGGTTTACCTGCATCGAGATAGCGCGCGACCCACTCGGGCTGCTTGCCTTTGATGCTTAGCTGATAGAGCTGGTTGCACGCTCGCTGAAAAACAAAGAGGCGATGACCAAGTTGCTCCAGTTCGGCGAGAAATTTTTTGTCGATCGGAAATGGATCCGGCGAAAGAAGCCACTCCTTCTCCGCGAATAATCCCTCCTTCGGGAATGCTGAACGTATGGCTTCGAGCTTCTCGCCTTCGGTAGCGACGGCGAGGTTTGAAGTTTGAGGTTTAAGATTTGATTTCAATGCGCGTGATCTCTCGGATACACATCAAACATCAAACATTGAACATCAAACTTCCATTTATCGTCCCGCCGCCATCTTCTTCAACACGAGCTTCACCAATTCTTCGGCCGATTTTGCTTCGCCTTTTTCCTGAAGATCCCGCACCGCTTTATGCGCCTCGATTTGTTTGTAACCAAGTGCGATCAATGCGAGAACGGCTTCGTTGGCTTGCTCTTGTTCGGGTGTCGGCGCGTGCGCGGCGCTAGCGGCTTCCCATGCCGCGGCTACGCCAAGCTTGTCTTTCAATTCAAGAACGATCCGCTCGGCTGTCTTTTTCCCGAGGCCACTGATTTTCGAGATTGCAGCGACATCGGAGTTGACCACGGCGGCCTTGAAATTATTTACGGTCATCCCGCTTAACACCGCGAGCGCAAGCTTCGGCCCAATCCCACTAACGTTATTCACCAGCAAGCGAAAGAGGTCGCGCTCAGCCGGCGTCATGAATCCGTAAAGAACATGCGCATCTTCGCGCACGGCCAGATGAGTGAGAATACGAATAGGCTGCCCGGCAGCCGGGAGTTTATCGTAGCTCGAGAGCGGAATAAATACTTCATACCCGACTCCGCCGACATCGATAGTGGCCTGTGTCGGTAATGCGCTCACCAGTTTGCCGTCGAGAAACGTGATCATCGGTTCGTTACAAAAACGTGAAGCGTTGAAGCGTTAAAGCGGGGTGCGTTGTTTGTCATTCTGAGCGAAGCGAAGAATCTCTGATTATTTCTGGGGGCCCATCTATCGCAAGCTGATTGTCAGAGATGTTTCGCTCCGCTCAACATGACAAAGGAGGAAGACGCTTCAACGCTTTAACACTTCAACGAATCACTCTGGTTTTAGCACAAGGGTTAAATCGACATGTTTCCCTTTCGCGATGTTAAAGCCGCTGGTCGAAAATGTCTGCCAGTTGGTGGGACGATTCGCAAAGAGCGTACCGGCAAGAGGCGTTGGTAAAACGACAAAACGGGGACCGGACGCGCTCATGAATTCTGGAGCGCGGCGCTTGTTCAGCGGCGTAAGAAAACCTTTCACGCGCGAGCGAAAATACCAGACCAGACTTGGCTCCTCGAATTCCACCGACGCAAATTGCATGTTCGGTTGTAAAGACGCGCGTGATTCTTGAAAGAGCTGATACGCTGGAAAAAGCCGCGCCACCATCGGAGGAATAACAAGCGCGATTGCAACCAATACACAGGCAGAGACGATGGCGGTTGCCTTAAACAGGGAGCGACGGTTTGCAATCGCCGCTTCTTGCCAATGCCGCGCGAGCAAAAGCGCGAGCAGCGGAAAAGCCGGCAACGTGTAATGGGGCAACTTCGTTTTGATTAAGGTAAAGATGATGAAAATGATGGCGATCCCCCAGAGAAGATAATTGTCCATCAGATTTTCGCTGTAGGCGGCGGAGTCTTGTCCGCCGTAGCCTTGGCGAAGGCGGATGACGCCGGCCTTTCGCTGTCGCCATAATTTTC
>Ga0209470_1001173_pt1 | contig 19710 bp, 16 predicted proteins | sample GraSoiAngelo_125_FD_185882 | JGI IMG/M metagenome (GOLD analysis project Ga0209470, IMG submission 185882) | Grasslands soil microbial communities from the Angelo Coastal Reserve, California, USA - 14_0927_05_40cm (SPAdes) (version 2) | ecosystem: Environmental > Terrestrial > Soil > Grasslands ... | reverse complement strand
TCCCGCTCGAGGCGAGCCATGGTAATGGCCAGTGCGGTTCCCCAGCCGCCCCCGCCAACTATCGCGATGGGAATCACAAGACGTATTCCTTGATTCGCTGATACACCGCACCGGACGGTTTCAAGATGCTCTTGAACAGGTATATGCGGTCGACGATAAATGAACCGAAGGCGTGTTCGGCATATCGCGATGCGGCATTCACAAACAAAGAATCAATCTTTGCGTCGCGCGCCCGCGCAAGCGTGATGTGCGGCCGGAACTCGCGGTTCTCTTTATCGAAACCCAAAGATTCCAGGCGGCGGTCGAGTTGTTCGGCCAGTTCCTGCATCGTTGGGGCTTTTATTCCCGCCCAGAACACCCGAGGAGAACGGTTGCCGGGAAAAAATCCGACACCGCTCACTGTTACAGTAAACGCTTTCCACGTTAAACCGGTCAGGGCCGTATCAATAGCCTCGATTCGCTTGTCGCGTACTTCACCAATGAATTTCAAAGTGATGTGAATCGACGCGGGCGCGACCCATCGGGCCCTTCCTCTCAAAGGCTCTAGTTCTCGTTGAATTCGGCCAAGCTGTTCACGAACTTCACTTGGCAGATCGACTGCGATAAAGACTCGCATTACATTTTCATCAGTTCACGCCGCACCATATCGAGGGCAACCTGCGATGCCCACCAGCGGATCTTTTCACGATCACCGGGGAAGAAGGATTGACGATGTTCCGTTCCGAAAGGCGTAGCAACGGCGATGTGAACCGTACCCACCGGTTTTGCTTCCGAACCGCCGCCGGGTCCGGCGATTCCCGTCACTCCAACACCGATTGTTGTCCCGGCTCGCGCGCGAATGCCTTCAGCAAGGCCCCGCGCCACCTCTGGACTGACGGCGCCTTGCATCTCGAGCAATAGAGGAGGAATACCGGCGAGCTCCATTTTGGATTCGTTGCTGTAGCAAATGATGCCTGAGAGGAAGTATCGCGAACTGCCCGGGACACTCGTCAGTCGTTCCGCGATGAGGCCCCCCGTGCAAGATTCTGCGGTAGCTATTGTTGCGTTCTTCATCATGAGAAACATCCCGACGATTTCTTCCAGCGATTGTTCGGTACGAGCGAAGATGTAGTCTTCCAGTTCTTGATCGATTTGATCGGCTAATTCCTTCAGCAACCTCTCGGCTTCCTCGCGATTTTTACCGCGGGCAGTGAGGCGGATGTCGACCTGTCCCGGCTTCGCGAGAATCGTCGTTTCCGGGTTCTTGTATTTCGTGTAAATCGGCGCGATCCTCGCATCGAGCGTAGACTCGGGCAGGCACGCCGTTCGAAAGACACATCGGGCGAGGGCGATACTTCCGGCCATTTCACGCAGCCGCGGCAGGCACGATTTTTCAAACATCGGCCGAAGTTCCGATGGCGGACCAGGCAGTAAGATGACGTAATTCTTCCCGGCAGCAACCCAGAGACCTGGAGCTGTCCCATGATTATTTTCAAGAATATCGGAACCTGTTAAAACCAGCGCCTGCCGCGCATTGTTCGCGGGCATCTCCACACCTCGCGCTTTGAAACGCCGCTGCAATTTTGCGAGGATTTCATCATTCAGGACAAGCTGCCGCTGAAGAACGCGTGCAATCACCTTGCGAGTCACGTCATCCTCGGTCGGGCCAAGGCCTCCCATCGTTATCAGGATGGGAGTGCGCTCGAGCGATCCGCGTACGGCGTGCTCGAGATAATGTTCATCATCGCCAACGACTGTTTTCATTACCACCGGAATGCCGATCGCGTTGAGCTCTTCCGTCAGGTAAAATGAATTCGTGTCCTTGAATTGCGGCGTCAGCAGCTCAGAACCGATAGCAATGATTTCGGCAGAAAGATCCATTTTCTTAGCGTCGGGTCTTCTATTCCCCTCCTCGCAGAGGAGGGCGCGAAGCGCGAGCGCGATAGCGCGAAGCCTCAAGAGAAACCGCGCCGAGCGAAGCGAACGCGCAGACGGGGTGGTCAGACTGGCGAAACATTTCGACCGAACTTCTATTGAGGCTTCGCCCTGTCGGGCTCGCGCTTCGCGCCACCCCTCCTCTGCGAGGAGGGGAATACACTGCCACGCCTCACGGCAACGGTTTGCCCATAATGCCCAGGCGGACCCGATATAGCGACCCGGAATCCACTACCATTAAATTTTCGTGCTGATCAAAAGCCAGTCCAACGAGACTGATACCGGCAACCATCAACTCGGGCTTCTTGGGATCGCGGAACCGAAAAATCCCGCGGCGTCCGCGGTACGAGGCGACGGCGTGCAAATTGCCGTCGATGTCGAATGCCAGACCTTGAGGCCGGCCAAGTCCGGTAAAGAACCGGTCGACTTCGCCACTCGGCGATACCCGATAAATACAGTCAAAACTTGACGTGGTCGGTCCGCTAACGTAGAGATACTCATCGAATCCAAATGCCAGGTGGTACGCGGCGATGCTTGGTTCGAGCGTAGCGAACACGAAAATTTCTTTACTCGGACTAATCTTGAAAATGCTGCCGCTGCGATCGCCGACATAAAGATTTCCGTCGTGATCCAGCGCGATGCCGGTCGCGATGCCCATTCCTTCGATATACAGTTCCGTTCGGCCAGCGGGATCGACGCGATAAACATTCCCATCATTCCGGCTCGAAACGAACAGATCGCCGGTCAAGCTGAATGCCAGCCCGGTCGCATTCATGATGTCGGTCACGAAAGGAGTCACTGCGCCCTTCGGAGTAATCTTGTATATCGATACCGGGGTCTTCTGGCCGCGGCGGCCGCTGTAGGTCGCGTAAACGTTTCCTTCCGGATCCAGGGCAGGATTTGCGACCGGATGAAGATTCGACGCGAGCTTCTTTCCAATCTCATACGGAAAAGGACGGCTCGTATCTCCGTCCGTCGCTATGACGAGTTCCTGCGTGCCGATTTCCGACGAAGAATCCGGAACTTTTGCAATGATGTGGTCACTCGATGCCATCGTGACCTGAGCGGTGAAATCCCCGAAACGGACTTCGGGGCGCGCGCTCCCTGCAAGCTCCCGGCCGGAATATTCGATTACAACTTCGCCGCCGGGAAGTGCGGCTTTGGGAGCGACGTTTTTAATTGTGATCCCAGCCATTATTAAGATTTGATGAACATATATCGAATAAGCGTCAGGATTGCCAGCGCATACAATCCGGCGCCAACATCGTCTGCGATCACGCCGGCTCCGCCCTTTAGGCGTTCGAGATGGCGGATTGGAAAGGGTTTCACGATATCGAATAGGCGAAACAGGCCGAAACCCAGAGCGATGTAGAATGCCGAAAGTTGATATCTGCCGGCGGCCATCCCAAACGTGATCATCTGACCCACAACTTCATCGATCACAATGCGCTGAGCATCGTGTCCCCACATGTGCTCAACGCGTGACGACGCCCAGATACCGACGATGAAGAAAAAAATTATAACATGCGGGAAATATGCGCCTCGACCAGCTCGGTCGAGCGCGAGATATATCGCGACGCCTACAACGGAACCCGCAGTCCCCGGCGCCTTCGGCACGAAACCGGCGCCCGCGGCAGTAGCCACGGCGATCGCGAGCCAGTCAGCGGAACCGGTCGCCTCACTCTTCGTCTTCACGATTTCCATTGGATCTGTGAATTTCTTCGGGCGGCCGCTCGGCTGTGGGAACGCGATATTCCCCTCCAGCCCACCTGCCGAGGTCAATCAACTTGCAGCGCTCGCTGCAAAACGGCCGGTACGGATTGCCGGCGTATTCGGTCTCTTTCTTGCAAGCCGGACACTTCAATGGCGGACGATCCTTCCGATGAGGTCGTATTCCATACTGCCGGTGATCTCGACGTTGTAGAATCTTCCGACGCTTGGCTCCAGGGTGGCTGCGTCATTGATCAGTACGTGGCCATCGATGTCGGGGGCTTGAGTTTCCGTGCGGCCTTGAAGCAGAAGGTCCGATTCATCCGAGCGTCCCTCCAGCAAAACTTTGACGGTACGTCCAACCATATTTTTCAATTTGCGCCTTGAGATCTTCGCCTGCTCTTTCATGAGCTGGTTCCGGCGTTGAATGGCGACCCGCCGGTGAACCTTACCGTCGAGATCGAAAGCTCCTGTACCTTCTTCGTCGGAATAAAGGAATACACCAACGTTATCAAATTGCACATTCCTGGTGAAGGTGAGGATCTCGTCGAAATCTCCGTCGGTTTCACCCGGAAAACCAACGATAAAAGAAGTCCGGAAGCCGGCATCCGGCATCAGTTTTCGAATCCCGTCAACCTGGCGTTCATACATGCTTCGGTGCCCCCCACGCTTCATTCGCTCCAGCACGCTCCGGCTCGCGTGTTGGTAAGGGATGTCGAAGTATTTGCAGAGCCGCCCCTCTTCGGCAACGAGTCGAACGAGCTCTTCCGAGACCATATTCGGATAGCAATACAGAAAACGAATCCAGTGGAATCCGTCGATTTTCGCCAGGTCGCGAAGCAGAGTCGTGATGCCGTTTCGAAGCCCGATATCCGCCCCGTAGGCCATTGTGTCTTGCGAGACAATGACGAGCTCCCGAACACCTTGTTCCGCCAGTCGCCATGATTCAGCCACTAAATCCCCAACCCTGCGGCTGCGGAAGCGGCCGCGAAAACTCGGAATCGCGCAGAACGTGCACACGTGGTCGCAGCCTTCGGAAATTTTCAAATACGCCAGATATGCTGGCGTTGTCAGGATTCGAGGGATTGTCGGAACTTCGGTCGACGTGTACAGCGCGTCGATCGAAACATCTGGCGCCGGTTCCGAAGAATCCAACTGCACTGCCTCCAGCACACGGCCAAGTTCGTCGGGACCGAAAATAAAATCGATCTCGGGAATTTCCTTTTGGATCTCGCTGCGATACCGCTCCGCGAGACAACCGGCAACGACAAGCTTCTTACAATTTCCCCGGACCTTCAGTTCCGCCATTTCGAGGATCGTGTCAATGGACTCTCTCTTGGCCGTGTCGATGAATCCACACGTATTCACGACGATGACATCTGCGTCTTCTTTTTGCGCCGTAATGGAGTAGCCTTGGCGGGATAGAGCGCCGAGCATAATTTCAGTGTCTACGAGGTTCTTGGGACACCCGAGGCTGACGAACCCGACCTTCGGCGTTTTTTCAGGCATTTTAGTGATTCTAGCAAGAAATCTGGGCTACGACCGGTAAGAAGACATTTTGAAATTGGACGATTCCTGCATTTCAAATCCGAAATTTCGAAATGTTAGATTGGACTGTCGCGTCCCGCGTAGTCTAATTTGCGATTTAGGATTTCGGATTTGAGATGCAGGAATCGTCCAATTTCACAATTTTAATTCGCGGATCGTTTCTTCCAGGACGGCAAAATCTGCGGTGGAAGCCGGCTGACGCCCGTACTTCGATTTCTCGAATACAGCGAGAGCTTTCTTAAGCGTCGATCTCCGGACCGGGTCCGGCAAACCGAAAATCCATTCGCGCCACGTCTGGGCGGGCCGGCGCTTTGGAGAGCGGCCTTCGGCCAGTTGCGTCGCTCTATAAAAGAGTTCTTCCACAATATCCAGGTGAATGGTCCCGCAGCTATGGCGGACACGCCAAATCTCGAGGTGCATTTTCAACCTGTGGCGGTATTTGACGGTCAGACCGCCGGCACCGAGAATCGTAACAACAAGCCAAAACCATCGAGTTTCTATGAGATCGAAAAGTTTGTTAGCGGCGCGCTCGGAGAACATCTGGCCTCGGGTGACCCATTTCTCGGCCTGGGTGCGCACCGCAGACTGTACCGATTGGAGGCGTTCCTGCGCGCTGCGGAACAATTGCAATTGAGAACCGGTGTCGTAGACGATGACGTAAGAATTCCAAAACAACTCTATGGCGTCGATATAGTGCGACAGTTGCAACGCGAGGGTCACCTCGCGCTGATTCGGATCCGGCGGCGTGGGATCGAACTCCGTCCATCCTCGGCCTGGAACGTACACTTCCACCCAGCTATGAGCATCGTATTCGCGAACGATGTAGTCGCCGCCGACCGGATTGTATTCACCCATCAAGAAACCATTGATTAAACGCGTCGGAATCCCCGCTGCGCGCAGGAGGATCGCCATTGCTGACGCGAAATACTCGCAGTGTCCGTTCTTCGCAACGAGCAAAAACGTGGTCACCGGCTGAGGTCCTGGCGCCCAGGAGAGATCGAGCGTGTACTTGTAGTTTCGCTTTAAATAGGCTTCAACGAGTGATGCTTTGCCGAATGTTGAAGTTCCTCTGGTGGTGATATTGCGTGCGAGCTCGGCTATTCGCGGATCGAGATCCCGTGGGAGTTGAAGATATCTCGAGCTAATACTGGCCGGGATGGATTCCTCACCCGAACGATCAGGCTGTTTCTTCTCAGCCTGGTATTTCGGAACTTCCGACAGGACCTGATACTGCGTCCGCCGAGCGAAGGGCACTCGCAGATAAATCGAGTCGTCGCTGTCATACTCCACCGCCTGTAATCGTCCGGAAACGGATCGCACCTGGTACGGCCCAAAAAGCGCGTTGGTTGCGAGCGGTTCCAGGAGCAATTCGTATTGGGCGACATCATCCTGGTGCTCGACAGGCCGTAGCCAAAATTCGCCTTCAAGCGACGGCTGCAGCAGACGGCGCCTGCGATCGGTTCTAGACCAGTTGTGCCCATCGAACCGATCAAGCGCAACGCCGCGCCACTTTAGAACCGCGAAGGGCGTTCCGCTAATCTGCCGGGCGTGCATAACAACGGCCGAACTGAGCTTGACCTGACCAATTTCACCCAGTTGGACGGAATCCGTAAATCCCGATATCAATAGCGACTGCGTCGTCGCGCGGGTGAAATAACCGGTGCCGACCCGAGGAATGACCAGGAAGAGAACGACACCGATCAAAACAATCCACGCCGCCGCCCACAGACTCATGCCGCCTAGCGGCGCGACAATGCGTTCGAGTGTGGCTGTTTGGTTTCGCTCGGAACGGTACATGTCGAAGCTCATCAGAGTCGACGTCAGCGCCACGAGGAACAAAAACAGCATCGCCACAAACGAAATATCGATGGTCAGCGACGACGCGGCCAGAATTTGTAAGAACGAAAGAACGATCAGGTACAGATAATCTCTATCGGTCTTTTTCTGGTACAGCTTCGCGGCCTGCAGAAATAGAACCAGGTGAATCGACGCCGGAATGAAGGAAGCCGACAACACCATCATGTCCAAAAGAAAGAACACGACGTAAGCGCACGACAGAATGAATGCTCCGCGCGCGGAAAGCGGCTCAGGCAAGCCCTTCACTGTGCGGTAGACACTCACCGAGAGAGCGGTCGTAAAGATAACAATTGCCGGCGCGTCTAAACGGCCTGTCAAGGCGAGCGCCGCAAACGCGCTGATCATCAGCGCGTGACATGAAACTTGGAAATAGCGTTGCATTTGCTTCTTCACGCCTCTCCCAGAGGGAGAGGATTTAGGTTCTTAAACTCAATATCATTGCGCCATCCGCCGCCAATGGTGCTGGACGTTCTGCCGCCGGCGATAATTGCACAAGCGCAAGGTATTCGAGAATCGCATCGAGTACAGCCGGGGTGTTTCCCTGACTACTCTGCCAGTCGTCGGCCACGAGTGCCACTTCGACTCCATTCTCAACGAAGTGGTACGCGAGTGATGCCGTATACGAGACGAGTTTTTCGAATTTTTCGGCTTCATCGGGATGACCAAAACGATCGAAGGCAAGCACGACTCGCGAACTCTCTTCGGCCGCGTATTCGCGGGTCTTCAAAACCGATGTCTTCGCCGATGCCTTCCAATGCACGTACCGTGCGCTATCGGATGGGACGTAGTCGCGAATCATGTAGAGGTCATGGCCGAATCCACGCTCGAATCGCTGCTTCGACCCTTGAACGTCAAGCATGGAAGGAGTCATCTGTTCCTGGGGAATGATCTCGGGATAACAGATACAGTCCGCTTCAACGGCATGACCGAAGTCCTTCACGAAAAAGCCAAAGGGATACCGTGACGAGACCCTCAACTTCCTGATCGCGCAACGTCCACGTTTGGTAAGCATCCCCTGTCCGGTATCCGACGTACACTTTTGACGCTGTACAAGAGGAACGTAGAAACCGGAACAGTGAAAGGCACTTTCGTCCGCTGTCTCAATTTGCAGCGAAAATGTCGGGAACACGCGTTTCCGGTTGTGCACTTGAATCGAGACAGAAAATGGCTCGCGTGCAAAACAATGCGACGGAATTCGCACGCTCAATTTGAGAAGCGCAAAATTCACCTCCGACAGCAATCCCGAAAGAACGAGCACCGCCAGCAAAGCCGACAGAATCATATATAAGAGGTTGTTGGCCGTATTCACTGACGCGAAGACGACGATGGTGACTGCACCGAAATATAACCAGCCTTCGCGGGTGACCTGGTAATGCGTAAAATAGGGAAGCCACTGCCAATCGACGCCTGCCGCAAGCCGCGGCACGAGCTTCCAAGCCACCCATACGGAGATCCCGAGCGCAATGAGTGCGGAGATCGCGGATGGCAATATGCGTCCGTCTCGAGTCGCAGTCGAGGAATAAAGCGCAGCGACCATGGCAATCGCCAACAGACCAATCGCTGTGCCGAAGTTTTTCCACATGGGTGAGTTCATTGCTTTATCGGTCTAGCGGGCTGCTGAAAACCCATTCGAAATGACAAACGCGCTGTAGGGGCTCATCTACGCAGGAACAGGAACCTGATTGATGATCTCCGCGAGAACACTTTTCGCACCACTCCGCACACGCGCAGCCGAGCGAACTAAAACGAGACGGTGCTCGAAAACAGGGTGGGCCAACCTTTTCACGTCGTCGGGTAGCACGTAACTGCGGCCATCGATCATGGCTAATGCCTGAGTCGCGCGAAACAACGCCTCGGTGCCTCGCGGGCTGACGCCAAGCTCGATTTCCGGGTGATCGCGTGTTCGATTCACGATGCGGATCATGTAATCCACAATGGAATCGTCGATATCGACCTTACGGCTTTGCTCTTGAAGAAACACGACGTCCGTCGGATCCAGGACGCCATCTGCCGGGTAGTGGTTCCCGTTCGAGAACCGTTTGAGAATTTCTTTTTCCGCAGCGGGATCCGGATATCCGACCTCAATGCGCATTAGAAACCGGTCAAGTTGGGATTCCGGGAGGGGGTAGGTTCCATGATGTTCGATCGGATTCTGCGTCGCCAAAACCATAAACGGCCGGGGAAGCAGATAGGTCATCTTCTCGATCGTCACCTGCTTTTCATTCATCGCTTCAAGCAGGGCGCTTTGTGTCTTCGGCGTCGTCCGATTGATTTCATCGGCCAAAATAATGTTGGCGAAGATTGGACCGGGCTTGAATTCGAACTCGTTGAGTTTCGGACTGTAGATCGACACGCCCAAGACGTCGGACGGCAGCAGATCGCTAGTGAATTGGATACGATGAAATTTGCACGCCAGGGACCGTGCCAGTGCATGCCCCAATGTTGTTTTCCCCACACCGGGGACGTCTTCGATCAGAAGGTGCCCTTCCGCAAGCAGCGCCACTATCGCGAGTTCGATAATCTCCCTTTTCCCTTTTATAGTCTTTCCGACGGCGTCACTAAGTGCGGAAATCTTTTCTTTGGCCGGTGTATCAACTGTTTTCATCGCGCTCGCCGATTCTAGCACAGGGACGATTTCAGCCTTTTTGAGTCGAGACCGAGCCGGAGCGATACTGTTGTAAGGCACTTTGCCCGACAAAAGCAGAACGGACCACAAAAGGCAATAAGGATCACAAGTTGGGCAAGTCCGATGTAAGAAAGTCAGGCTACGGCATGCGAACTCTTCAAGATCTCCTGCCTGAAATCACCAATCTAGAAGACCATGAGGCCATACGTTGGTCCAGTGGTTTCCGCACTCTTGTCCAGACGTACGCCGATCTGCAAGCAACAATCGGCGCGGCCAGCAACTATTTCGACGAGCTTGGGATTCGCAAAGGCGATCGCGTTCTGATCTGGGCCGAGAATCGATTGGAATGGGTAGCGGTATTTTGGGCCTGTATTGCATCTGGGGTGATCGCAGTGCCTGTAGATTTCCGATTTTCGGAAGATCTCGTGCGGCGAATCGAATCGGAATCCAAAACGAAACTGACGATCGATCGTACTGCGCTCGATCGAATCCGTGATCTGCCTGGAGTCCCAACATTTCGACTCGAACCCGCAACGCCCGACGACATCGTCGAAATCGTCTACACATCCGGCACGACAGCAGAGCCGAAAGGTGTTACTCACCGGCATCGCCATATCTGCGCTAACCTGCAGCCGTTCCGCACGGAAATCCACAAGTACAAGAAATGGGCGTGGCCGTTCCAACCAATTCGAATCCTGGATTTGCTGCCGCTCAGTCACATGTTCGGCCAGGCTCTGGGTATTTACATGCCACTGCTTTTAGGCGGCGCTGCGGCATTTACACCTGAAGTCCATGCTGCCCGGATTGTTCAGATCGTTCATGAGAATCGCATCTCTGTCGTTGTCGCAGTGCCTCGAATGCTGGAGAACCTCAAAAATGAAGTCGAGCGGCGATTCCGGCTTCCGCCTCCATCGCCATCGACGCTTAGGCGTTTGTGGCGATATCGGAAAATCCACTCGGCATTCGGCTGGAAGTTTTGGAGTTTTGTAGCGGGGGGCGCACCCGTCGATTCCGAATTGGAGGAATTCTGGACCAACCTGGGTTTTCTGGTTGTTCAAGGGTACGGGCTAACAGAAGCAAGCCCGGTTGTCACGGTAAATCATCCGTTCGACACGAAACGAGGATCGCTTGGCCGAGCCTTGCCGGGCCTCGAAGTCATGATTGCGCCCGATGGCGAGATTCTTGTCCGCGGCGAAAGTATCATTTCCGATGACGATGGGGGCTGGCTTCACACGGGCGATCTTGGTGCAATGGATGCGGAAAGTCGTCTGTACTATCGTGGCCGCAAGAAGGACATGATCGTCACACCCGAAGGGCTCAACGTTCATCCGGAAGATATCGAGCACGTGCTCAATCAATTTCCGGAAGTTCGCGAGAGCGCCGTTGTGAGTGTCCGTAATAACGGAAACGAGCAGGTTCATGCGGCGCTGATTCTCAAGGATCCGGACACCAATGTGGACACGCTGATAAGACAGGCAAACGACAAACTGGAGGCCCATCAGCGAATCAAAAGCTGGTCGGTATGGCCCGGCAACGATTTTCCTCGGACCACGTCCACGATGAAGGTCCGAAGAGCAGAGGTCGCCAGGGGCATTTCAACCGTTCCGCAGTCGATGCCTCCGTTACAACCGAGGGAAAGAGATTTCAGCGCGATGTCTTCGCTCGAACGGGTCGAGTTGTTGTCGCACCTGGAAAATCAATATCAGGTGGATCTCAACGAGGAGGAATTTTCGCAGCTCAAGGACTCGGCACAGCTTGAGGAATGGCTCCGCAGATCAACGGCCGGCCGGTCAGAACGTGCCGGTTCAGGGGTCTTATCTCGGCCCTTATCGGATTGGGCGAGATCGCTTGCGATGCGGCTGTTTCGAACTATATTCCAACGACTCGTCGCGATTCCGCTTTTCAAGCATTACTTGCCGCTGACCGTAACCGGCCTCGAGCACTTTCAGCATCTGGAGGCGCCGGTCATATTTGCTGCCAATCACACGAGCCATCTCGACGCGCCTGCTGTCGCTGCTGCGCTTCCGTTCCGGTGGCGGCGGTGTCTTGCACCTGCGATGGGACTCGATCTGTTCCAGCCGTATTTCGAGCCGCATCGATTTTCCAAAAAAGAAGTGTGGTGGACAGGGTTGGGCTATGTTTTAGCCTGCGGCCTCTTCAATGCGTATCCGCTGCCGCAGGAAGTCGCCGGCGTTCGTCGCGCGCTGAATTACACCGCTGAGTTGGTCAAGCGCGGATACTGTCCGCTCGTATTTCCCGAAGGCATGCGGTCCACCGACGGAAGGCTACATCCCTTTCGGCCCGGCATCGGGATGATGGCAATGCGTCTTCAACTACCAATCGTACCTGTAAACATTGAAGGCTTGTATTCGGTGTACTCGGTTCATGACAGTTGGCCAAAACGCGGGGCTGTGCGCGTGTCATTTGGACAGCCGCTGAGATTCACGGCTGAAAGCTACGAGGAAGTTGCTCAGACGGTACGTCGCGCAATCGAGGATTTGGGGCGGCCGGCATCATAGGAGATGAGAGTCAATCGCCAACACGGGAAATCTACCCTCTCCCAGGGGAGAGGGTCAGGCCGCGATCTTCTTGAGCGACGGCAGGATTTCGCGTTCATAAAACCGAATGCACTCTTCCTGTTGCGGCCCTACTTGATGGACGTAGATGTGATCGAATCCCGCCCGGGCATAACTCTCGATTTCTTTGAGATGCGCCTGTAGATCGGTGCCGCAGACGACACTCTCCTCGATGTGTTCCTCTGTCACCAGGTTTGCGGCCGCCTTTAACTCCGAAGGTAACGCGAGTTCCACCTTCAAAGGCAGCAGATCCCGCGGGCCACACTCCTCACTGGAAAGTGTAAAACCGAGTTTCATCATGACCGTCTCCCAGTAGAAGATTTGCACTTCTTCTGCCAGACTTGACGGGGATGAAAGAGATTGCTCTGTATTGGATCGGCCAATATGGCTACGCCGGAATCTTTTCGCTACTGATATTCGGTATCGTCGGCTTGCCGGTTCCCGATGAATGGTTGCTTACCTTCTCCGGCTTTCTGGTTTTCAAGCGGACATTGCTGTTCGTCCCGACATTCGCCGCAGCATTTTGCGGCAGCGCCTGCGGAATCACGGTAAGCTACACGCTTGGCCGTATCTTCGACACCTACGTCTTGATGAAGTACGGCTCCTACATTCATATGAGCCCCGACAGACTGGCGCGCGTGCACTCGTGGTTCGAACGCCGCGGGCGTTGGACGCTTCTGGTGGGATACTTCATCCCGGGTGTGAGACATTTGACCGGATACATCGCCGGCGCATCGGAGCTGAGCTTTTCGAGCTTTGCGTTGTTTGCCTACACCGGGGCGTTTTGTTGGGCTGCGGTCTTCATCACGCTGGGTTACTTTCTGGGGGAAGAATGGAACCGCGTGGGGGAGAGTCTCGACAAGGCCAAATTTCTGATAATTGGCCTGGCCGCAGCAGCAGCCATTGCATGGTTTGCGTATCTGCGGAGGCGGTCTGCGAGGCTGTAGAGTGCTCTTCGCAATTAGAGTAACGGATGACTGAGGAGCATTCCCCTCCTCGCAGAGGAGGGGAGGATGCGCCATCAAAAAAATGCCGCGAAGCCACCGAAGCGGCGCAGACGGGCGCGAAGCGCGAGCGCGATAGCGCGAAGCCGTAATAGTGGTCAGACCGGCGAAGTGTTTCGGCCGAACTGACCGTTAATTGAGGCTTCGCCCTATCGGGCTCGCTCTTCGAGCCACCCCTCCTCTGCGAGGAGGGAAATGACAGCTTAGGAGTCAGAATGGACCCGCGTTATCCCATCGGAAAATTTAATTGGAGCGGATCAAGCACGGCCGAGCAGAGAAGCCGTTTTATCGACGAGATTGCTGCCGTACCGCAGCTCATGCGTAGTGCTGTCGCCGGACTGAACTCGAGCCAATTGGATACACCTTATAGAGACGACGGATGGACTGTGCGTCAGGTCGTGCATCACGTTCCCGATAGCCACATGAACAGCTACATCCGGTTTAAACTCGCCTTGACGGAACACGAACCGACGATAAAGCCGTACAACGAGGCCGTATGGGCGGAACTGACCGATGCCCGCACGTCGCCAATAGAGCCATCACTGAATTTGCTCGAAGGTTTGCATCACCGATGGACCTTGCTGCTCCGGTCGCTCTCCGCTGAGGACGTGAAAAGGAAGTTCTATCATCCGGAACTCGGCGTAGTGACAATCGAACAGTACATCGCGCTCTACGCATGGCACGGCAAACACCACGTGGCGCACATCACGTCTCTGCGCGAACGCCAGGGCTGGCACTAGCAGAACGCAGGACTCACTTGAGTCCGAGCATCGACGTGCCGGAATAAAAAACGCCGGCAAAGGAAGCGACCATGTAGGTGGCGAGCGCCCCTCCGATCATCGCCTTCATTCCGAGCCTGGCGATGTCATGTCTCCGGGAGGGAGCCAGCGGTGAAATGCCGCCGATTTGGATGGCGATGGAAGCGAAGTTCGCAAAACCATTGAGCGCGTACGAGGCGATAACAATCGAGCGTGGATCCAGACGCTGAACTTCTCCGCGCGCAGCGGCACCAAGATGCGCCGCCAGATCCGAAAATGCCACAAACTCCGTCAGAACCAGTTTTTCGCCGAGCAGCCTACCGACAACAAAGCAATCTTTAGCCGGTGTTCCCATAGCGAATGCGACCGGCCAATGGAGAAAACCAAGAATACTCTGCAGGGACAACTGCGTACCGGCGGCCAGCGGTCCAAACGCCATATAGGCGATGTCCGCAGTGATTGCGATTCCTAGGACCGTTCCCCACGCCTTTACTCCATGGGTCTTTTTGGCGCCGCTTTGAAAAAACAACGGAAGCCAGACCGCCGCTCCGATTAATCCCAATAACCTCCCCAGGTCGGGGCCAAGCGCGCTTCGCGCTGCGACGTACAGGGCGGCAATCGCAGGCAAGGACCACCACACGAGTGTGTCTCGCGGTGGGCCGTACTTCTCTATCGCAAACAAGCTCAGTAGAACAGACATTGCAATGAGATTGAATTGCACAAGCCCATTCGGATCGCTGAAAAAAGTACCCAGCCACGCGATACCGAGATTAACCATGGCCAACAAGGCGATGAACACAATCAGCATGGCCGCGACATTGATGGCAAGCTGCCATCCGACCGTGGTGCCGTTTGCCGCGGCGTCCAGGACATTCGCATCCTCAATTGGAACCTCCATCTTGAGCTCACCTCGCGTGAGCGGATCCTCCTTTTCCGGAACCATCACTTTGGCAATAACAAAAGCGGCAGGCGCTGAAAGAACGGAACCTGAAATGAGATGCGCTGCGATATTGGGAAAGTATCCGATCAGCATCAAAATGTAAGCGCCCAGGACTCCGCCTGCGGTATTCGCGAATCCCCCGACCATAATGGCCATGAGCTCCGACCGAGTCATTCGTTCGATGAACGGCCTCACGCAGATAGGAGCCTCGGTCTGGCCGACAAAAATGTTCGCCGAGTTCGAAAGCGATTCGGCGCCCGAGACATTCATCGTCTTGGCCATGATCTTGGCGAACAGAAGCACGACCTTTTGCATCACGCCCACGTAGTAAAGAACGGAAAGCAGGGCACTGAAGAAAATGATCGTGACGAGCACTTGAAATGCAAAGAAGACGCCCGGGACGGTACCTGTTCGGATCGCAGTCTGAATGACCGGGTCACGCGACTCCGCACCCAACCGCGTCAGGTATTCCTTCAGGGAAACGGGAGTATCGCCGGCGTCCGTAGAACCCAGCGCGCCGAATACGAATTGCGCGCCCTGCTTGCTGAAGTTCAACAAAGCATTGAAGACATCATTGAGTCTCAAAAAAAATCGTGTGCCGGGTTCCCAATACAGCACGAGGAAACCAAAAACGAATTGAAGAAGGAGTCCCCAGATGACAACCCTCCAAGGAAAGTTTTTGCGGTCCTCGGAGATAAGCCACGCTACAGCTGTGAAAACGACGATTCCTGATGCTGAAAGCCAGTTCTGCATGGGCGGGAGTGTAACAAAGATTGCCAGGAACTGGCACTCGGGCGAGAATGGACGATAGCACCGGAGGTAGAAATAATGTTACCGATTCGACGCCGGATCATTCTCGCGAGCGCCACAGCAGTCATTGCGTTTTTGGGACCACTGAGTTTCACGTCCAGCCCGCTGGTTGCGACGGAGTTCCTACCAGCGCAATTGAGCGACGAAGCATTCTGGACCATGATCAACGAATTTTCCGAACCTAATGGATATTTCCGTTCGGACAATTTCGTTTCGAACGAAACGACCTTCCAGTACGTCATCAAAGAGCTGAAGAAAGTCACTCCCGGCGGCGTTTATCTCGGTGTCGGTCCGGACCAGAACTTCACCTACGTCGTTGCGATGCGGCCGAAACTGGCGATTATCTTCGATATTCGCCGCCAGAATATGCTGCAGCATTTGATGTACAAGGCGCTGATCGAAATGTCGGACGATCGGATGGATTTCATATCGCGTCTCTTCTCGCGAAGACGCCCCGCAACCCTAGAATCGACTGCGTCCGCGGCGGAATTGTTTTTGACCTTCGAAAATGTGCCTAGAGATCGGGAATTCTTTTTGGAAAACCTGCAGGCCGTTAAGAAGCAACTCCAACAGCGTCACGGCTTCAAGCTGTCGGCCGAAGATGAAGCCAGTCTCGAATATATTTTCCAGGCGTTTTTTACTGGCGGGCCGGATTTGACCTACAACGGAGTGGGTGCCGGCGCAGGATTTGGCAGAGGACGGATGCCTTCATACGGGGAGCTGATGCAAATGACCGATGGTGAAGGCCAAAATCGAAGCTATCTCGGGAGCGAGGAGAATTTTAAGATCCTGCAGGACCTGGAGAGCAAAAATTTGATCGTACCGATCGTAGGTGACTTCGCCGGTCCCAAAGCGATCCGCGCCGTTGCAGGCTATTTGAAGGACCACGACGCCCGTGTCACGGCCTTCTACGTTTCGAATGTCGAGCAGTATCTGTTCCAGCAAAACGACGACTGGAACAAGTTCTATCGGAACGTGTCGCTGCTTCCAGTGGATGCTACGGGGACATTCATCCGTTCTGTGTTCAACGGGGTCACGGTCAATTATCAATCGAACAGTTTCATGCGTTCGGCATCGGTTCTTTCGTCGATCCCTGGTCTGCTGAAGGCGTTCGACGGCGGGGACCTCAAAACGTACTACGACGTCATTCAGATGTCGAAGTGAACGGGCAAAACCGATCCGATGTCCGGCCTGGGATGAAAGTGCGGGTTGTCGAGAAACAAAATCAACGCACTGGCAAGCTCACCGACGGTATCGTTCACCGTATCCTCACCAAATCCCCTCACCATCCTCACGGCATCAAAGTCATGTTAGAAAACGGCATCGTGGGGCGGGTTAAGGAGATCGTCGGCCCGTCGTAGGTGTGGTCATCCCACCCGACGCGATAGCCGCTAGAAAGTAGCAGGCGCTGCCGGCGAGCATTACGATGTGGAACCCGAATATCAATGCCAAGATGACGGTTCCGACGGAACCAATCACCGACATTATTCCGTTCAGGCCCCAATAAAATGGCGGGGAAGGTAACGATCCCTTTCCCGTCTGACGCAGGCCCTGAGGAAATGGCATACCCATCATCAGGCCGAACGGGGCGATCAGAGCGATGGCGATTGCCGCGCGCAAATTCAACTCAAACGGCAGCAGGAGCGGAATGAGCTTCGAAAGACCGAAGGCTGCAATCGCTCCGAGAGCGGCAACAGCCAGACAAGCAGCACGTGCCGGCACGCGGCCGCTCAGTGCGCTGCCGAATCCTCCGGCCGCAAGGATCGTGAACAGCAGGATTGAGAGCGTAAAGATCGGATGGCCGACAAGCAAGGTCAGATTCTGGAGTAAAGTAAGCTCCACCGCGATGAAACCCATTCCGAGGCAAGCAAAATAGACGATCGAGGCGGCGTAGGGGCCGCTTCGCTTGCCCCTCGGTTTTCCGCACGTGATGAACAAAGCCAAAAGAACAAGCACGGGGCCGATCAGCGCACGGAGAGCCTGACGGGTACGATACGGTATGCCCCATGGACGTTCTGTCGCAAAATAGAACGGATTGTCATCGAAAACGGGCTCCATGCGTTGGGAGGATTCCTCGATTACCTGGGCCAGTGTCTTGCGACCTGCAAAAAGACTGTCATACGGGGCGTCGGCATGCCGTCCCGGCACGAGAATCGGGTTCGCTAATCCCCATTCCATAATGTCTGCGGTTTCTCGGTCCGTGAACCTTCGTTTTCGTAACAGGAAAATCATCTGAGCGGGGTCCTCCGGTGAATCCCTTTTTTCAATCAAGACGACAGTGCGCTTGGATGCTTCCTCAACGCCCAGAAGCGTGACGGCCGTCGAAACCAGCCGCGGCACATCCGTCCGCCATCGCATGATGGCCAACACACCGTTTTCGGTCAGGTGATCGTAATAAGCTTCGAAAGCCTGTGCTGTGTAAAGATAATTCTCGGAAAGCGACAGCCCGCCCGATGCGACAGAAGCCCAGGTGTCCACAAATCCCAGAAAGATGACATCGAATTTCCGGTCGGTTCGGCTGATGAAGCTGCGCCCTTCGCTTTCGATTACTTCCACGTCGGACCTGTTGTAAATGTTCCCGGCCCGCTCGCCATAGTGCCGCACGAAACGAAGCATCAGCGGGTTCAGTTCCACTGCCGTCACCTTCCGGCTTCCTGATCCGAGAGCAACCAGAACGTCGGAGCCGCCACCAGGCCCAATGACGAGTGTCTCGGGGCTCGACACCAAACGAAACGGCAGCGCGCGATACCAATCGCGCACGTTGCGGATACTCTCAACGTTCCCGTCCCATTGCTGGGCGTTCGTCCACGCATCCGAGTCGATATATAAGCGGGCAAGATTCGGCGGGGGAAAACCTTCGACGGCGTCAATCCGCGAATACGCATTCCAGCCCGTCTGCGTCAGCCGTGCACCGGAATTTTCTTGCATATGCCGTTGCATCGCCTTAAGCGTGCCGGGCCTGACGCGAAAGAGAAGCATCCGTTCGTTCGATACTGCAAAACCGGCGACGATCACAGCCCCCAAGACCGCGGCGGTTCGATATCGCTTCGAAAGAAAAGCAGATGCTGCCAGCGGCGCCGCTGCGACAATCAAAAGCGTGGACTCAGAACCCGCCCATTCCAGAAGAACCGTCACGAGCAACGCACCCAGCGATGCACCGGCCAAATCGGCGAAGTAGAGCGTCGAGGCCACCTCCGGGTTCAAATGGAAGATCATGGACAGCGCCATTCCCGCAAAAAAGAACGGAACCAGTGGCGCGAAGAAATAGAGCGGAAGACGTTCAAGCCGGAATGGAAACTCCACAATCACCCAAAGACAGGCCACAATAGCTGCCGCGTAACACATCATGAGGAGCGCCGCTTTTTCGATCGTTGGGATCAACGACCGCCTGGCAAGGTGCAAAGCGACACCGCCCAATCCCCAACCGAGCAATGCGACGGAAACCGCAACGAACGCATAGTGGTACCAGATCGTCGCAGAATAGATACGCGTGAGACCGATCTCGAAGACAATTCCGGAAAGCGTGATCAGGAATACCGCAATATGAGTAGTCAACCGACGTCACCCGATGCCCAAGCAGGCAGCTGCCGAAAGATTGTATCAGTGAAGAAATCTAACACGAAAGCCTGAAACCCGCGCCAGCAGGGGCGCTCATGACAAGATAACGTTATCCACAGCGGGTCACTCACACAGAGTCCACGTCTGGCCTGATAGCGCACGTCAGGAAAAATCTAACAACCATTTTCCTCAATCACCCTGAAATTTAATTTCCAGAAACGAAAAATTCTTGTTGACGGAGAAATTGCGTTCTGGCAAATTACGCCTCGGTCGTTGTGGTTCATGCGAGTTTGAACACCGGCAGATGAGGGACGGATGGGGTCAACAGCTTTGTTCGTCTGACTAGGAAGCCGGAGCTGGGCGGATGAAACCAATCGCCGTTCGGCGCTCTTGGGAGAAAAACTCAAGA
>Ga0209470_1001170_pt1 | contig 19781 bp, 16 predicted proteins | sample GraSoiAngelo_125_FD_185882 | JGI IMG/M metagenome (GOLD analysis project Ga0209470, IMG submission 185882) | Grasslands soil microbial communities from the Angelo Coastal Reserve, California, USA - 14_0927_05_40cm (SPAdes) (version 2) | ecosystem: Environmental > Terrestrial > Soil > Grasslands ... | reverse complement strand
AAACACAGTCGGCAATGCGAACTTCGGCCAGATCTTCAATCAGGCCGGATTTATGCGGATCACCCAAATCATGTTCCGCTATTCGTTCTAGTGACAATTGAACAATGAACATTGAACAATGAACATTTCTCCCCAAAATGTTCATTGTTCAATTGGTTCGCCGGTCTAAATTCGGGACGGCGAAAGTCCGGTTTTCCGCATCGCTGCGAAAAGTTGGATATGTTGGTTGACGACTTCCTGCCGAGCTTCCTCGTTCGGTTCGAGTGTCCAGACGCCACGCTCGGAGGTGCCGCCTAAAGCGAGGCCATCGGTTCGCGGCATCATGTGAATTCCGATGTTGCCGCGCAGGGCTCGGTTACGAGCATCGTTCGTCGTTTGATAGTTGATTTCCGGCTGGGGCACGAAATGAGTGAGCTGGCCCTTCAGCGGTACCAGTTCTTCATCCCCCAATAGCATTCGCGAGCCGAGTCCTGTGCAATTAATGATAACTGGTTGCGGCAGAGACATGAAATCGCTGGGTGTATCGAACTTTCGAATAATGATCCGGCCTCCGAAGGAGAGGAAGTCCCGAACGAGCGCCTCGAGATAGATCGATGGCTCGATGCGAATGACAGGCCGGCGAAACGCGTATTTCGTGGGAAAAGGATGCTCGCCCGGTTCGAAACGGACACCTCCGGTCCGCAATTCAGCGGGAAGTAAGTCGCCCGTTTCCGGAGGCCCTTCTTCTGGTTCATCCGTCAGGTTAAAGTTATAAATCCACGAAACGCCGTAGTAGGGACCCGTAAGCAATTGAAGTTGCCTGTAGGCAATTTGAGCCGCGCGCCGGAACTGCTCAGTCCATTCGGGCGTGCGCCGCGTGTTTTCAATAAGACCGGATGTTGGAGTGAAGCCGGCAAGAGACATGTTCGATGTTGTATCCGGCGGAACCGACATCGCGTAAATCGTTACATCGAATCCTCGCCGCTGTAATTGCCGCGCGGTCGTCAGGCCGGTGACACCGCAACCGATCACCGCCGCGAGCCGCTGATCATGTTGCGCCGCAGTTTCGGCGGCCATGTATCCGGTTCCCCAGGACAAGGACATTCCCGAGCCGCCGTGTCCATAATTGTGGACGAGGAGTTTTTCATCGAGCTTCTCCGCTCGAAGCACAAAGCCCGAATCCCGGTGCGGGCGAAGGCCGACAGTCGTGCGGATCACTCGATCCCAGGATGCCTCGACCAAAGATAGTTTCAGTGGAGAGCGGGCATCTGCGGGGAACGTCGAGACGTTTCGCGCGATCCTGCGTGTCGCGCATCCGTCAAATCCAAACGCCAGCAACGCCGCGCTAGCGCTTTTTAACAGGGCACGTCGATTCATACGATCACTGCTAATGGCTCATCGAGTAAATGAGATAATCGATTCCGATGCGGATAGAGCGGGCGCTGTCCTTGAGCGGCTTGTCACCCTGGTCGAGGTACTTCCAGAAATCGCCCAGATCATTGTTGTAATTGGCAATCACCTGCAGGGTGCCGTGCTCGTCCGACATCCCCCAGAATTCCGGAACAAATTGGCCGTATGGCGGCGTCATCTTCAATGTATCGACGTCATAAAAAGTGTGGAAGACCGGATGACTGAGATCAAGTTTCACCAGGTCGCGCTCCGGCAGCGCTCGCTTCAAATAGTAACGCAGAACTTCCAGTTCGTTCGGCCCGCCCAAGTACGCGCCTGTGCGGAAATCATCGGCCATGACGAAGCCGCCCCGGCGAATGTACTCGCCGAGATTTGCGATCTCCTTCTCATTGAGAGTCATGAAGCCCGGTTCCGACAGATAAAGAAACGGGTATTGGAAGACATCGGGGCTATCGAGGCGGACAATTTTATAGGAGTCCGGCCTTACGCGAACGCCCGTCAGCTCATGCAATATCCCAACGAAGAATTCATCCGAAGCAGGGAAGTCGTGTTTCCAGGGCGGCATATCCGGCCAGTATTGCGGCCAATACATCCAAGAATCTCGATTGCTGCACGCCAGCCTCGCAAATACAAACTCCGGCGTGGGCTCATACCAGTCCGAAACCGCCGGCCGAGCGAGAACTACCAAGAATGCCACCAGCATCCAGAGTCTTTTCACAACAAACCGCCTGAACCTACCATGTGAAGATTACCATGAGTGCCGCAATATTCCCCTCCTCGCAGAGGAGGGGAATTATCGTGTTCTTTCGTGAATACGATCTGCGTAATCCAGTTGATGCGCCTCGGCGGGAAGCCGTTGGACGAGCGGACGCACGGCAGCCATCATGATGAGGACGACTCCAAAAGTGCATACGATGGTGGCTCCCGTTGGCAAATCGAGCTTTAAGGAGAGATAGACTCCCAATGCGGATACGACTGTCCCCATCGACCAGCCAATTGCAAGCCGGCGGCCGATGGTATCGGCATACAACATCGCGGCCACGGACGGCACGATGAGATAACAAAACACCAGAAGGACGCCGGCAATCGCGACCGAAGAAGTCACGACAAATCCGAATGAGGCATAAAAGAGAAAATCCCAGACCCTGATTGGGATTCCTTCAGCTTCGGCCCTCTTAGGATCCAGGCTAATCGCAAGGAACTTGTGCCGGAAAATGTAGTGGAATGCTCCGATAGCGCCGTAAAGGATAGCCGTCTTGCCGACTTCCGGCCACGACACGGCCAAAATGTTGCCGACGAGCATGTCCTTGAGGTGCTCACTCTCGGAAGTCGCTTTGCTCATCGCCAGGATGGCCGCTGCCGACGCCACGGCGTAGCAAATGCCAATGATCGCCTCCTGGGGAATACGTGCGCGGTGGGTACGGATAGTTGAAAACACCAGGGCACCGAGGAAAGTGAAGGCCAGGCTGACCCAATAAGTAACAGGAGCGTGCGGATCGCCGCCGGTAATCGGCAACAGGATAGCGATCGTGGCGCCAAGCGCCGCAATCTGGGCCAGGGAAAGGTCAACGAAAATCACACCACGTTCGACGACGTGAACGCCGAGATAGGCGTGAATGCCGGTGAGAATCAGGCTGGCGACGAAAGGGGCCGCTAGAAATACGAGTACGGATGTGTCCATGGCGTGCCCCTAATTCGCACCGGTTTTCTTGATTGCGTTGATCAACAGGTTGAGATCGTAATCGAAGAGCTTGAAGTAGTCGGATGCTTCCTTGACTCCTCCGACCGATGGAGGCATGACCAGCACCTCCGCGCCGGTGGCACGGCCGATCGAGTTCGGTGTCTTCAGGTCGAAGTAGGGCTCAACGAGTACGAGCTTGACGTTTGCCTTCTTCATTTCATTGATCAGATCCAACGTGTGCTGCGGCGTGGGCGGGATACCGGGCTTCGGCTCAACGTAGCCCACGATGTCGAGTCCGAAACGTTCAGCAAAGTTCGGAAACGAACGATGGTAGGTGACCATTTTTGTGCCTTTGTACGGCGCCATCATGCCGACCCATCGCCTTTCAGCATCATTTAACCGGTTTAGAAAGTCATTCAGCCGCGATTCGAAGTAAGGGCGGTCATCGGGGCGAAAACGCGCGAGTCTGTCAAAGATCTCACGACCGATGATCTTGGCGTTCTCCGGGTCCAACCAATAATGAGGGTTTCCGAGAGGATGAACATCGCCTTCTGCCCGTGTGATCTGACCCTGCGGGATTTCGAGAATTCGCGCCTGAAGCGACGCATCGAGATAGCCATCGGCGCCGACCTGAACCTTCGAGTTGCGGCTCTGCTGAATCAACGGAGGCAGCCAACCGATCTCCAAGTCACGGCCCACAAGAATCAGTAGGTTCGCCTTTTGCAGTCTGAGAATGAAACTCGGCTTTGCTTCGACAAAGTGAGGGTCCTGATAGCCCTTTGCGATGGACTCCACCGTGATGTGATCGCCACCGACTTCGCGCGCGATGGCTGCAAGGTCCTCGGTGGTCGTGACTACGTTCAGTTTCCCCTGGGCGTGTACAGACAAACTCACCGTAAATACTGCAATAAATGAGGCCAGACAGATTTTGTTCCTCAGACTATACATAGGTCTTATCCTAAAATGGATGCGCTCCATGCGCTCCAATCGAAAATTGTAATTGCATTAAGAACTCGTTGGCCGTTGGACCGTTTGCATATTGTGTGCGGCGGTACTGCCCGCGCAACTGGCTGAACTCGCTCGGCCAGTATGTCAGAACTGCCGACTGGCCCTTGTCTGTCAGCAAGGCATCGTCGGCACGCTTCGACCGATCATACCGTATGCCTGCAAACCATCGGCGAGCAAACTGGTAGTCGCCGGAAAAATAATAGCCGAGCGCGCTTTGTATTCCGTTGGGTTGTCCACGCCGGCTCCAGACGAACTCGGAGCGTCCCACGAACGAATGGTAAATCGACCGCCTTAAGGGACGCCATCGAACGGTAGCGTCTGTCCCATACAAAGTGGTTCTGAATTGCCCAAGATCGCGATCATCAACAATGCCCGAGGCATTATGCCCGCGGGCATAAGAAATACCGAGATCGATGTTGGTGCTCTCCGTGATGTCCTGATATCCCCGCAAATGGCCGACGTAGCTTAAATCGCCTCTCTTGGTTGACCTGAACACATCGCTGGAATCCCCACGGAAAACTTGTCCGGTTGCTTCAAGAAAGATCCACGGATTCGGGATCAATCGCGCAACGGAAAAGCCTGCATCGTCGATCCCGTCTTCACCTCCCACGAGATTCCTTGTCACGAGCGGACGGTCTGTCCATGGCAGTACGTGATTGTGAAGCGTATTGACTTTACCAAAAGCGGCGCGCATCTTTCCGGCTCTGACAAGCAGCCCGCCGGGAACCGCGGGGAAAGTCAGATAGCCTTCCTCGAGGGTCACTCCTTGCTCGCCGAATGAGAAAAAGAAGTCCGCGCGTGCGTACGGATCGACAATGGCCTGGAACGCAGCTTCCGATTCATGCATCGTCAACGCCGGCTCCGGATTAACTTTGTTAGACCCGGCCGCGCCCAGAAAGTCACCGATGACGGCAATGTCCGGATTGAAAATCTTCGATCCTGCCGCCGCTCCGCCGTAGACGGGCAGCGGCCCGGTCGGCCCGCCCGCGCCTTGCGCGCCCGCCGGGACCTCGGCCGTTTGCGGTGGAGCGGCTGTGGGAGTTTGCGTCGCGGGTGCCGGCTGCGCTTGACTTTGAAGAGCTGCGAATCGCCTTTCGAGCGCCTGAAGACGTTGATCATAATCGGCCTTCAGAGCATCGATCTGGGCCCTCAACGCGTCAATCTCTGCAACAGTCGAAGTCTGCGCGTAACCTTCTGAAACGAGCGTTATGACAAAGACCAAGAGCAGTGGAAGAGTATGTAACTTCATAAAAGCCCATCTCCTTCGTAGTGATTTGAGACGTCTTCGAACCTACGAAACAGTGAAGGAGCTGGACCTGGGTGGTGCGCGGCTCGAAAATCTTACAAAGAAGCTCTCGAGTTCATAAGCCGGGTTGTCGGCCGACCAGTCCCGCTCGGTTAAAACAGGACAGGCCGGACCTTCCGCAACTGGACCGAGGGCGCTCGGCAATTGCCTCACGTGGCACAACTGACATCGTTGATCATTCCAATCGCTGTGCCAGTGCAGCAACGTGGACCCAATAGCGGTCACCAACAGGAGCGCCGCTACCGAGGCAACGTACGATCGGGTGATCCAACGGCGATCTGCCATGAGTTCCAATGATAGTCTTTGGACCCAGAGCCAACAAGAGGAACCATTGCGGTCATAGGCAGGACTGATTGAAACTCGCCGCGTTGTCGCTCCCGCCCAAAAGGTGATAAATTCCGGCGCTGAAATCTAGGTGGACGATTACGGGAGGAGGAAAGGACCGTGAAGATTGCCAGTTTACCAAGCGTTCTACTGTGTGTTGCCCTTTCAAACGCCGCATTTGCCCAAGTCAATGCCGTTCTTAGCGGGACGGTTGGCGACGCTACGGGCGCGTTGATCCCTGGTGTTGAGGTTACTGCAAAGAACGTAAACACCGGGATCACCGATACGAGACTCTCAAACGAATCCGGCAACTTTGTGTTTCCCAGTCTTCAGCCGGGCACTTACACATTGTCCGCTGCGCTTTCGGGATTTCAGACGGCCACTTATAACAATGTGGTACTGGGCCAGGGGCAGCAGGTCCGCTTGAATTTCACTCTTCAGGTCGCGGCTGCTGCGCAGAACGTGGAAGTAACGATCGCGGCCGACACGGTGCTTGCCACGACATCCTCGTCGGTCGGAAACGTACTGCCGGATTCAGCAGTGACAAATCTGCCGTTACAGAGCCGTAATGTATTGGATCTGGTGGCGACAACACCTGCCGTCGTCACAACGCGGAATGCATTTGATGCGCCTGTCCAGAATTTCGGTGGGACTCCGATCAGCCAGGTCAACACAACACGCGACGGACTAGTTACTAATGACGGGCGCTATAACAACTCCAACGGATCATATTCGGCTGTGTACACCAGTCCCGACATGGTGGAGGAAGTCCGGATAACCGCCAACAACATCGATCCGGCGCTTGGACGAGGCTCCGCACAAGTACAAATGCGAACGCGCGCCGGAAGCAACGACTACCACGGCGCGTTGTTTTACACGAATAACAACTCGGAGTTCGCGGCTATGCCCTATTTTCAAAAACTGGCGGGCGCTCCGAAGAGCTACCAAAACCGAAATCAATTCGGTGGCCGTCTGGGTGGACCGATCAAAAAGAACAAGGCGTTCTTTTTCGTACTTATCGACGATCAACGATTTTTGGAAAAGCAGGACTATCTTGTAACCGTTCTCACCGAGCAGGCTCGCGCAGGAATTTTCCGTTATCTGACGGAGGGTACGCCAGGCGGAACAACTCGCCGGAATGGAAACATATTCTCGTCGACACCTGCGGTCAATCGAGAGGGTCAGCCGTTGTCAGCCGATCCGGTTACGGGCACACCATTGTTTCTGAATTCATTCAATCTCTTTAGCGACGTGAGGGATCCCAGCCGTACAAGGATCGACCCTGTGTGGGTCGGTCCTCAATGGCTGTCGAGAATGCCGAAGCCGAACGATTGGACGGTTGGAGATGGCCTGAACACTGCCGGCTTCCGATGGAATCAACCCCACGCGGGCATGGACGGTGCGACGGGACAAAGCCAGAACGCGAACCGCAATCATCTCACCGCGCGAATCGATTATCAGCTCAATGCGAATAACAAACTGACGTATACAATGACGCGCGAAAAGGACTGGGGTGTCACCGGCCAGACAGGTTTACCGGATTACCCTGCCGGAGCGTTTGGCGATGTGAAGCGGGTACCGGATTTCTATACGGCGTCGTGGGTTTCGACGATATCGGCAACCATCCTGAACGAGTTCCGCTTTGGACTCAAGCGCGATACCTGGCAAGGCACGTCTCCATTGGATAAAGGTTGCTGTTGGAACGGCGCCAAACAAACGGATCGTGTCGATACTGCAAAAAAAACGGTCGACAGCTTTCCGAATATCAGCGGTCAGTTTGTTTATGTCACGCAGGGTGCCTTGCCCGCTACAGCCGGCCTCATTGCCTCAGGCACAACTGTGGGCTCGTCCATGACATACGCTCCGTTTGGTGTGGCATCCCCGCGCCAATCGATCAGTCCGTTCAAGCAGTTTGCAGACACCCTGAGCTTCCTCAAGGGAGCCCACTCGTTCCAGACGGGTTTTGAACTTGATTTGACCAGCTCGCATCAGTTCAACCACGGCGGCCAGCAAACGACGCGGCCTTTTGTAACGTTGGGAATCGGTAACACGCCGGTTCCGAACATCACGACGACCAATTTCCGTGGAATTCAGGCCAATGACATTGCGACAGCAAACCTTATGCTCGCGATCCTCGCGGGGACGGTCCGGGATATTCAGCAGCAATATTTTGTGAATTCTCCAACGGCCGGGGACTGGACCGACTACCGGACCTCATTCCTTTTCCAACGGGACCTTCACCAGAACGATTGGGCTTTTTACTTCAAAGACAACTGGAAGGTTTCCCGGAATTTCACGTTGAATGTGGGATTGCGTTACGACAAGTACGGCGTGCCGTATGACACGACAGGCCTGGGTGGCCGATTTACCGGCGGTCTATCGACCAACGGAGGCGAAGCCGCATTGTTCGGGTGCTCCGGCACGAGCTTTAATGTCATGTGGAATCCAAATGTCGGCTGCGATCCCACCAAACTGACCACAACCGAGTTCGTCGGCAAGCATTCTCCCAATCCGAATAAGACCTTTTGGAACAATGACTGGAACAACTTCGCTCCATCGGTTGGATTCAGTTATTCGATTCCGTGGTTCAAGCGCAGCACCGTTATTCGCGGAGGATATGGAATCAATTACGCCGGAGCTCCCGATTTCTTGAGTTATTCGGGCAATATCGCGAACCTTCCAGGTCAAACACTGAACGTGACGTATTCACCGCAGAACTATCTGGATCTGACCGGATTGCCTTCAGCGAATGTCGTCCCGGTACCGACGGGAGGAGCCAAACCGTTTGGCGCCGTTCCGCTAACCAATCGGGCCGCGAACATCACCGGATATGACGACCATCGCGTGACCCCGTACATTCAAAATTTCAGCTTCTCGGTGCAGCGAGAGCTGGCGCAGAACCTGACGCTGGATCTGAGCTGGGTCGCAAACAAGGCGACGAAACTCTTCGGCCCGACGCAACTCAACGAAACGAACATCTTTGAAAACGGTATCCTCGACGCATTCAACCTCACGCGTGCAGGTGGCGACGCCCCGCTGTTTAACAGGATGTTGAATGGAGTGCATATCCCCGGCATCCGTCTCGTCAACGGCACGACGTTGAGCGGTTCGCAAGCATTACGCATGCTGACAGCGACGAATCAATTTATTGCCAACGGTGATGTGGGCGGTCTGGCGAATTTCCTCAACACATCGTCTTTGGCCGGACCGAATGGCGGATTGCTGCGAAACGCCGGATTGCCCGAGAACTTCATCCTTGTGAATCCGCAGTTCGCCCGTCTCACCTTGGAGGGGAACAACAGCGCGTCCACTTATCATTCATTCCAGTCGCTCTTAACGAAGCGTTTCACCAACGGCGTGTATGGCCAGTTCAGCTACGCATTTTCAAAGGCCCTTGGGGACAATCAGAATGCCGGTGGTGGCGTCGTTAATGCCGTGGCCGGCGGACCCACGTTCGGCACGGATGTGGCGACTCTGCGCGATAACCGGAATCGGCGGCTGGATAAGGGGCTGTTGAGTATCGACCGGACGCACATCATTAAGGCCAATGGGGCATGGGATCTGCCGTTTGGTCCCAATCAGCTGTTTCTTTCGACAGCGCCGCCGGTGGTTCAGCGTGTCGTTGAAGGCTGGCAGGTCTCATCCGTGTTCTCCTGGATCAGTGGAGCGCCGCTGACACTCATCCCAGGAACGGGAGCGTCGCCTTTCGTGATCGGCACGTTAGGCTTCCGCAGCGCCAATACGGCCGATCTCGTGGGCAAACTGCCGAAGGGTATGGGACAGGTAGAGAAGGCGAACGGAGTCGTTCAATACTTCAGCGGCTTCTCGGTGAAGAGCGCTCCTCTGCCCAATTTCGGAGGAGATCCGAACCTGCCCAGCCGCTTTACGAATCAGGTCGTCGTCGATAGATCCGGCAATATCGTTCTAAAGAATCCTGACCCGGGATTCACGGGAAACACCGCAATCAATATGCCCGGCATCACTGGGCCGGCGGCTTTGGGCCTGGATATGGCTTTGAGCAAGAAAGTAAGGATCGGTGAAAATAAATTGTTCACACTTCGCACCGACGCAATCAATATCCTGAACCGGCCGATCTGGGGTAACCCGAACATGAACATCAATTCCGCGACCTTTGGCCGTATCACGACGGCGACGGGAAACGGACGATCACGTTCAACGCCCGCATCGATTTCTGAACCAGCATGGGTAATTCTGGGGATTCGGGGGACAGACACCGAATTCTGAGCTACAAGAATTCGGTGTCTGTCCTCCGAATCGCTGGGGCGTTCAGAGGTCTCGCCGGTCATCTCGAATCATCTGCCCAGGAACGACTCAATCCGGATTTCGGACGTGAGTGTCCGATGTACGGGACACTTGTTTGCGATATCAAGCAGGCGCGACCGCTGCTCTTCTGAAAGCGGTCCCGTGAGGATGATTTCCCGGTCGATTTTATCGAGCATACCCTGCTTGGTTTCGCATTCTGCGCAGTCGGCGGCATGAATCCGTGAATGTTGGAGTCGAACAGTCACGTCGTGAAGCGGCCACTGTTTGCGTCTGGCGTAAATGCCGATTGTCATCGACGTGCAGGAACCAAGCGCGGCCAGCAACAAATCATAAGGAGAAGCGCCGGTATCTTTGCCCCCGGCCGCAATCGGTTCATCGGCCGTTATTCGATGGCGGCCAACGCTGATCTCTTGAGCGAAGCCGTCAGCGCTTCCACGGACGACAACCCAGTTTTCCATAAGCATGTTGTACTATTAAGCGGTCTTCAAAGGCCAACCGAATCAAGAACACCATGCCCGCTATATTTTTCGGTCACGGCAATCCCATGAATGCGTTGTGCGGCTTCGATCTACAATGTAGTGCTTTGGGCGTATAATGTAGTCACTGCGGGAGAGTTGTCCGTATGGCCGAAAAAAGGGTTGGAATTCGTGAACTCAAAACCCATCTCAGCGAGTACATCAGGAACATAAAAGCGGGAAATACCGTGGTGATTACTGAGCGCGGTGTTGATGTGGGTCGAATAATCCCGGCTTCTGGATTGCGGGAAGAAGGAATCCAGAATTTGGTCCGTTCGGGATTTGCCGACTGGAACGGGAAGAAACTACGGCCAGGTAAGCCCGTTGCGAAAATCAAACCGGGCAGTAAAACGCTTGCTGAAATTGTGTCTGAGGATCGGGACTGATGCTCTATCTCGACACGAGCGCCCTTGTGAAGAAGTACGTTGAGGAAGCCCACTCGGCTGATGTTCGGAATTGTATTTCCCGCCATGAATCGATCGCGACCTCAACTATCAGCCGTGCAGAATCGGCCGCCACTTTTGCCAGAGCTGTCAGGCACGGCTCACTTACCGAATCCGCCGCCAGGGCTGGGCATCGGCAATTTGTTCGGGAGTGGAAGTCCTATATGCGAATACGCGTGACGGAGTCACTGGTAACAAGAGCTGACGATATTGCGTGGGCTTTCCGGTTGAGAGGTTACGATGCTGTACATCTTGCTGCGGCGCTCGAATGGCACGATCGGATTGGAGAGCCAATCACAATTGCCACCTTCGACCAAGAACTGTGGCGAGCCGCCGGAGAGGCGGGTCTTGAGCGATTTCCCAAGGCACTTTGAGCGTTATCGGGCCGCTATGGGAACGATATCATCGCTCGCCGGGCAAACCGCCGAAGCCTGAGGGTGGACGGCGGTGGCGCGTGAATCGTTCATAGGCGGACGCTATTTCGAAAAGCTTCGACTCTGCGAAGGGGCGGCCCAGGAATTCCGGCAGACCCTGCGTTCCAACAATTCCCACAATGTTGTTGTAGTTCGCCGGATTTCGAACCGAGCCGGCGGTCTCGCTTCCCAATGCGCAGATCGCCAGATTCGCTGCCACGGCGGCCGCGGAACCGCCGCTGGATCCACCGGGAATCCGTGTGGTGTCGTAAGGATTACAGGTCTGGCCGCCGAAGCCGCTCCGACCTATGCCGGCAGGAGCATACTCATCCGGCCGGTCCGGCCCAACGCGGCTTGGCCGTGTTGCCTGTGGGAAGCGGGAATTTCACAGTTCGAAAAAACGTTTTGTGACTCACAGTTCAACCTCGTTGAGTGAGTGAGAGAGAGGCACCAGCGCTGAATTCACGGAAGCTTCGCCGCAATTATACGCAATAAGGAGTCAGAGCCGTAATTGCAGAATTAGTTAGAATTTTCGCCAGGCAGTGGTGCTATAAATGCTTTCCTATGAAACGAATGATTTTGTTGCTTGCACTGGCCGCTGGGATCGCTTGCACTGCTCATGCTCAAAGTGAAATCACCCTTCTGGCGCCGGGTCCGATGCGGACGCCGCTGGATAAGATCGTGGCGAACTTCCAGGCGAAGACCAACCACAAGGTAAAAGTGACCTATGGGACCGGGCTCAGCACCCGGCAGTCGATAGCAAAAGGCGAAGCTCTGGATGTAACCCTCGCCGTAGCTCCGTTTTTCGGTGCCATCGCATCCGGCAACGTCATCCCGAGCAGTGCGACGCCGGTTGCCAGCTTTCTTATGGCGGTGGCTGTTCCGAAGAACGCGCCAAAGCCCGACATCTCTACGCCTGCTGCAGTGAAGCAAGCTTTTCTCACTGCGAAGACAATCGGATTCGTCGATCCAGATTTTGGAAGCGCCGGCCAGGGAGCTACCGAAGCGATCATAAAGCTCGGCATCGCCGAGCAGATCGCGTCCAAGATCAAAGTGCCCAATGGCGGCGGCCCCGTGCGACGCGGACTTGCTTCGGGTCAGCTCGACATCGGCATGCTCTATCTCAGCGACATGCTTCCGAACAAGGACATCACGATTGTTGGCGTTCTGCCGAAGGAAATTTGCACGCCCACCGCCATCGTGGGTTTTATCTCGGCTAAGGCAAGTGATCCTCCAGGCGCCCGGGCGCTCCTGGACTACCTCGCGTCACCTGAGGCGCAGGCAATCTTCAAGGACGCTGGTTTCCAGCCGCAGGGCTGATCGCATTGGTGTTTCAGCTCGGCGAAGCGTATCGGCCGGTCTGACCACCCCGTCTGCGGCGCTTTCGGTGGCTTCGCAACTTTTAGTTGATGCCGCCGCCACCCCTCCTCTGCGAGGAGGGGAATTGCGCTTGATATCAAACTCATTTAGCCGCGGCGCGTTCTTCGGCGAGCTGCTTCTGGTATGCCGCCTGCAAGTCCGCGATCTTCGTTCTGTACGCAGCGAGATCGCCAAAGCGCGAAGGATTGTACGGATCGCCTGGTTTATAGACCTTGTGCAGGTTGAACTGGCCCGCATGCGACGACACCCAGATTTCGGGCTTGTAGGTCGCCTGCATGGCGAGAGTGTTCTTGAAGTCCTCAACGATGGTCGGATAGCCGGGCGAGCCCAGGAGCTTCACGCCGGCATTGATGCCGTTCATATTCACGATGAGAACGTTGTACTTTCTGCCGCCATCCTGAACGGTGAAGCTGAAGCTGTTGGCGCCGGGCGTGTGCCCGTAAGCCTGGAGCACCGTCATGTCGGTGTTGCCGAGCTTGATATGGTCGCCAGGCTTGGTCTTCACATCCACCTTGATCGGATCGTAGATGATGCCGCGCGCCCCGCGGTAATCGAGATTGCCGCCCGATTCCAGCACGCGCGCATCGCGTTCGTTGATATACGTCTTGGCGGCCGGTGCGTCCTTCTGAAACAGCGCAAGGTCGCCGACATGGTCCCAATGCCCGTGGGTCGCGGTGATCACCTTGATGTCGGAAGTCTTGAAGCCGAGCGCCTCAATGTTGGCTTTGATCAAGGGATAGGAACCCGGGGCGCCCGAATTGATCAGGATCGAGCCCGCCCCGGTGTCGATCAGATAGCAGCCGAGATCATAAGTGCCGACATAGTACATGTTGCCAACGATCTTGAATCCGGGAAACGGCGCCTCCCATTCCTTGTTCGTGATCGGCAATTTCACGCGCTGCTGCGCCAGCGCCCCCGCCGCGAACACCGCAATCACCAGTAGCGCGGCAAGCAGATATCTCGATTTCATCTCGTCCTCCTCGATTTTTTCATTAAGGCCGTGACTAAGACCCGAATTCTAATCCGGGAAGCTCATGCGGCGCACTAAATGTGGTCACGAAGTGGAAAACGTGATTCGACGATGTTGGCACCGTTTGCTGCCAGCTAAACCGTTGAAAAATGTGAAGACACTACCCGGTTAGGGATGGAGCGCCGCGTGCTATTTGGGAGGCATGACGGGAAAGACCATAGGGCAAACCCAACACGCCGATCGCTTCGCCTCAGACCCGCCTTTTTCGCGCGCCTCCTTTCTTCCCGTTTTCCCTTTCAACCAAACCGTTGTCAGGATCAACTCCGTTTCGCTGACGATTATCTTCGCTTCATCGGTAATCGTTGCGGATGGCGGAACGGTCATTTGCATCCCCCAGGCGACCAATTTGATGAACGCGCCGATCTTCTCCATCACCCCGACGATTATTGATCGAACGTCCCCGATCATTTTCATTTGGCAAACAGCCATTTCCCTACCGCACATGATCATTGATGGAACAGCGACGATCATTTCTGGTTCTCCGGCACACCTCAAGTCCCTGCGAATGAGTGGGTTCCCGACAGCCCTCACGAAATAATTATCTCGGTATCGAAGATGATTATCTGCGGGCATGACACGATTCGACGACGCGGTGTCGTCCGGATCATCCGGTACAACATCGAACCTCAGCTTCGGGTCCACGTGTTTTGCGACGCCACGGATCAGCGCTTCGGCTTCCCGGATTTCGTCCGGTTCCCATTTGAACTTCGTCCCGAGCACGCGCTTAATTTCCTCGAGGATCGCATCAGAAATGGCTACATCGACTTCACCTGCGATGGCCATATCGAGCAGACGCTTCGGCTGGCCCCCGAAGTTGAGAGCACTAATGTAAACGTTGGTGTCGAGGGTGACCCGCAGCCCTCGGAGTAAGAGTCACATCGACACGCCGTGTTTCGCCACGGCCAAACGGTTCAACTCTAAAGCCAAACCGGGATCTCAGACGTCGCCATACGGTGGCATCCTCAGTTTCACCGCATACCCGCACGGTCGGAATGTCGTTAGGCGAGACTTTTGACCTTTTTTGATCGACGTAAGCGTCCGGCATTCAGATATACAATTTAGAAGAAAATGGACAGAAAAATTGCGGCATGCGTAACGATCAGTATTCTCAGCTTCGGCCTGATCGGCGTCACGTTGACCCTGACGGGCCAGGAACGGGACCGCGCGAAGATTCCCGATAAATACAAATGGAATCTAACCGATATCTATCCCAGCAAGCAGGCGTGGCGCAGCGCGAAGGAACAACTCGCAAAAGAACTGCCGCAGATGAAGATGTTCCAAGGCAAGCTTGGCACCTCCGCGGCGATGCTTGCGAACGCGTTGGACAAATACTTCGGTTTCGACAAGGAACTGTCGCGTCTTTACGTGTATGCCCAGATGCTCTCCGACCAGGACACGCGTGACGCGGCGCACCTCGGCATGAAGCAGGAGATGATCCAACTCGCGGCGGCCGAAGCGGCCGAAGTGGCGTTTTTAGAACCGGAGATTCTCCGATTCGAAAAGGGCAAGGTCGACAAATTCATCCGCAGCGAACCGCGTCTGAAGGTCTATCGCTTCTACCTCGAGGACGTTGCGCGCCGATCTGCACACACGCTTTCTGCGGCGGAGGAAAAGCTCCTCGCGGATATGGGCCCGCTTGCCGGCGCATCGTCCTCGACGTACGGCATCCTGTCGAACGCCGATTTCCCGTTCCCTAGCGTAACGCTCAGCGACGGTAAAGCCGTCAAGCTCGATCAGGCAGCCTTCGCCGATCTGCGCGCGCTGCCGAATCGTTCCGATCGAGAGAAGGTCATGTCCGCTTTTTTCGGCGCGCTGGGTCATTTCAGCGGCACATTCGGCACAACCATGAACGGTGAGGTCCAGAAGGTGCTATTGCAGTCCAAAGCGCGCAAGTACGAATCGGCTTTGGAGTACTCGCTGAACGGGCCGAACATCCCGGTGTCTGTTTACATGCGCCTCATCGATGGCATCAACAAGAATCTTCCGGCCTTCCATCGATACCTGAAGCTCCGGCAACGCATCCTCGGCGTGGATCAGCTTCATTATTACGACCTGTACGCGCCGCTCGTCGGATCGGTCGAACTGACCTACACGCCGGAGCAGGCGCAGAAACTCGTACTGGAAGCTGTCGCGCCGCTCGGAAGCGAATACATCAGCACGGTGCAGCGCGCGTACGACAACCGGTGGATCGATCTGTTCCCGAACGAAGGCAAGCGTTCGGGCGCGTATTCCGAAGGCGCTGCCTATGACGTCCATCCTTACATGCTGATCAATTACAACGGGAAGTACACGGACGTCAGCACGATTGCCCACGAGATGGGACACACGATGCAGAGCTACTTCTCCAATAAGACGCAGCCGTATCCGCTCACGAACTATCCGATCTTCGTGGCAGAAGTCGCGTCTACGTTCAATGAGACGCTCCTGATCAACCATGTCCTGAAGAACACGAAGGACGACGACACGCGACTGTCTCTGTTGGGGAATTATCTCGAGAATATCAAGGGCACGGTATTTCGCCAGGCGCAGTTTGCAGAGTTCGAACTGCGGATGTACGAAATGGCGGAAAAGGGGCAATCCATCACCGGCAATGCACTGGCGAAGCTGTATCTGGATATCACGCGGAAGTATTATGGCCAGGATCAGGGCGTCTTGATCGTCGACGACTACATCGCCAACGAGTGGACCTATATCCCGCACTTCTACCGCGACTTCTACGTGTTTCAATACGCCACGTCATTTACTGCCTCGATGGCCCTGTCCGAAAAGGTGATCGGCGATCCCGCCGCCACCAAACGCTATCTCGCATTCCTGAGCGCCGGCGGCTCGAAATACCCCATCGATCTTCTCAAAGATGCTGGCGTCGATATGACCACGGACGAACCGCTGGATCTGACCATTAAGGCAATGAACCGCGTGATGAACGAGATAGACGCAATCCTCGCGAGGAGACGGTGACAGCGGCAATTCTTTGATTGGGTGCACGCTGCTTATTGGGGGCCGATTCGAACTCTTCGATCAGTTCCTGGAGGTACTCGGCAACGAGCTCAAGCCGTTTACGCTCCGATCGAAGTTCCAGCAAATGCTGCTGCCAGGTCAGTTCCGCCGGAACGCCGGCGATTAGACGATACGAAAGTTGTGTATCGGTGGACTGCGGGACGTCCTGGATTACCTGGGTCTCTATCTTCGCCAATTCCTTGAGACGGCTATAGAGTGCCATGGAACGCTCCAACAGATCCGAAGAGGGAAGTTCCGCGGGATCATCGTCGAAAAACTCTGGCGTCCCGCGCAGATAAGACTTTTGGTCGTTGAGATCCGAAATTTCGAAACGTCGTTGGCCCCGAACAATAATGTTCATCCGGCCGTCGGGAAATCGTTCCAGCACTTTGGTGATCGATGCGGTACAACCCAACGCCGCTACTGATTGATCGTGAACCGCCAGCATTCCAAACTCCCAGCCGTTTCGGAGACAATCCCCAATCATTTCCTTGTAACGTGGTTCAAAGATGTGCAGCGGCAGATTCGTGTGCGGCAACAGAACCAGATCCAAAGGAAAAAGAGGCAGCAGTTCAGGGCGAGACGCATCCTGCGCTTGGAGAAGAGGAGCTCCTCGAAATCGCTGCTGTGTCCATAGTCCTGCCCCACTCATCGCCAGAACCCGAACGATTCGTCGACGTTCCATAAGCTGGCCCCCGAACCTGCCGCCAGTATACGGAAAATGACCTATCATGTTCAGAAAAATACGATGCCAGTTACACGCGCGCATATACGAGCGACCGTCATCGTCGGCCTCGGCTTGTTTTTCGACCTCTTCGACGTTTTTCTCGCCGGAGTTCTGAGTACGGTTTTAACCGCGTCGTTCGGATTGAGCGAACGAGTTTTGCCCGCAGTGCTCGGTTCCAGTTTCCTCGGAATGTTTATTGGCGCGTCGTTCATGGGCGGAATTGCGGATCGCTATGGGCGTCGTCCGGCTTTCCTGGTCAACCTAGGCATTTACTCGCTCTTCACCTTCGTTGGGGCATTCAGCATCAACGCTGCAATGCTGGTGGCCTCCCGTTTTATTGCGGGCATAGGTATCGGTGCCGAAATCCCATTGTCGGATGCATATCTCAGCGAAGTGCTTCCCGCGGCCAAGCGCGGCAGATTGATGGCTTGGGCATACACCGCAGGATTCGTCGGTGTTCCGGCAGCCGGACTGCTGGCGCGTGTGCTCGTACCGCTTCGTCCGTTAAATGTGGCAGGGTGGAGATGGCTGTTTGTCGCCGGCTCATTGGGCGGCGTGATCGTATGGAGCTTGCGGCGGCTTCTCCCGGAATCGCCCAAGTGGCTGGACTCCGCGAAAGAGGAACGCCTTCCTTTTCAGGCTCTCCTCGACGTCCGGTACCGCAGGACGACGCTCATGCTTTCGGTGTTCCAGATCTTTCAGACCGTCGGCTACTACGGTTTTGGCACGATCATCCCGCTGGTGCTGGCGGCGAAGGGATTTTCGGTGTTATCGTCATTGACTTATGTGACGATCACGTTTCTTGGCTATCCCATCGGCGCTGCCCTGTCCGTCGTCGTGGTCGAACGCATGGAACGCCGGCAACTTATCGTTGTCTCAGCGCTCCTGATGGCGGTGTTTGGATTCGCTCTCGCTTATGCCAAAATGCCCGCCGCGATCGTAGTCTTTGGATTTGCATACACTGTGATCAGCAATATCTTCTCGAGCGGTTTCCATATCCTGCAAGGCGAGGTCTTCCCCACCGCTCTTCGCGCCCGAGCCGCCGGAGCGACCTATGGACTCAGCCGGCTTTCAAGCGCGGTCATGCCCTTTGTCCTTCTTCCGGTTTTGCGTAACTACGGACCAACCGTGATGTTTGCAGTGATCGGTCTGGCCATGCTGATTGTCATTCTGGACATTGGACTCTTCGCGCCGCGGACGACGGGACGCACGCTGGAAGAAATTGCCGGAGTTTAAAATCAAATATCGGAGAAGATCGAGCCGAATACAAAGGAGGTTCCTATGCGCCATACAAGCCTGCCCGCACTACTCGTGTTTCTGCTGTTCTTATCGGCATCGTGTAGCACTAGATCACAGAAGGGCAAGGCAGCGAAGCCGTTCAACATTATGGAGACGACAATTGATCAGATCCACACAGCCTACAAGTCCGGGCAGCTCACGGCCAGGGAATTGGTTCAGATCTATCTCGATCGGATCGAGGCCTACGACCAAAAGGGTCCGGCGATCAATTCCATTATCACGCTAAATAAGAAGGCGCTTGAGGAAGCCGATAAACTGGATGCCGCATTCAAGCAGTCCGGATTTGTGGGCCCGCTTCATGGGATTCCGATCCTCATTAAAGATCAGGTTGACGCGGCGGGATTTCCCACCACGCTGGGCTCCATCTTGATGAAGGACTATTACCCGGAGCGCGATGCGTTCGCGATCGCGAAGCTGAGAAAGGCCGGCGCGATCATCATGGGAAAGACCACGCTGGGCGAGTTCGGGGGAGGGAATGCATTCGGCTCTTTATTTGGAGCGACGAGGAATCCATATGCGCTCGATCGTACACCGGGCGGTTCATCGGGTGGAACGGGGGCCGGCCTGGCATCGAACTTTGCGACGGTTGGAGTCGGCGAAGAAGGTTCTGCTTCTATCCGGCGGCCATCGACATGGAACAACCTCGTCGGCATGCATCCTTCGGCTGGCTTTGTGAGTCGAACCGGCATGTGGGACGGCTGGCCCGCCCTCCATACATCGCTCGGTCCGATGGCGCGCACAGTCACCGACCTCGCGCGCCTGCTCGAGGTCATGGTGGGCTACGATCCTGAGGATCCGTTGACGGCAGCTCCTTACGGAAGCATTCCACCGAATTTCACGAGTTTTCTCGATAAGAACGGCCTGAAAGGCGCGCGGCTCGGGATTGTGCGCGAGGCGATCGGCGGTGGTGATCCCAATTCAGACGACTTCAAGAAAGTCGGTGAGGTATTCAATAAAGCCATCGAGGAACTCAAGGCTGCTGGTG
>Ga0209470_1001168_pt1 | contig 19812 bp, 15 predicted proteins | sample GraSoiAngelo_125_FD_185882 | JGI IMG/M metagenome (GOLD analysis project Ga0209470, IMG submission 185882) | Grasslands soil microbial communities from the Angelo Coastal Reserve, California, USA - 14_0927_05_40cm (SPAdes) (version 2) | ecosystem: Environmental > Terrestrial > Soil > Grasslands ... | reverse complement strand
CGGGTCGCCCTCGAACAAAGGCCCGAACTCATCATTCTCGACTTTGATCCGCCACACTCCGGAGCGATCGCGTTTTTTGGGGAAATGCGCGGCGTTTTGCCGGAGACGCGTGTCTTGGTGATCGCGGCCGGGATTACGCCTGATCTCATAGCGGAACGGGGAGCTAATGGCGCGTTGCAATTTCTCGAAAAACCGTTCGAGCTGGTGGAATTCGGCGCCGCCGTGCAAGCGCTTCTTGGCCCCTGGATGGAAACAGGACTGTCCCGCGGGACGTTGCGCGACCTCGCGCTCGACGATGTCGCTGTTCTTGCGCTGTCTACGCCCCGCAATGTCGTGATTGAGGGGCGGGCGGACGAAAATCGCACCGGTGAATTGCATGTGCGAAACAGTCAGATCACGCACGCGCGCACGGCCGAGGCCGAGGGTAAGCGCGCGCTCGTGGAAATGCTAACCTGGAGTGATCCGCACTTTATCGAGAATATCGCTTCGGAATCGGCGCCGCGAACAATTTACGATCCCTGGGCGGCAACGCTGACCGAGGCGTTGCGCGAAGCGAAAAAAACGAAAGGCGCGCGACCTGCGCCAGCGGAGCCGAAGGTGCCGGCCAAACCGGCGGTCGCAGCAACCAAGACAGGTCCGAAGATCCTGATCATCGACGACACGGAGATGCTTCTCATTTTCGTGGAAGATTCGCTCGCCCTTGCCGATCCGACTCTACAAATGACCACCGCGCTCACCGGTCTGCACGGCGTAAAAGAAGCCGCCCGCATTATTCCTGATCTGGTGCTGGTTGATTACGTTCTTCCCGACATCAAAGGCGACGAGGTTTGCCGTCGCATCGGAACAAACGACAGCACTGCGCGCGTGCCTATCATCATGATGTCGGGTCACGTGCACGAGATGACCGCGGTGGCGAGCAAGTTGCCAAACGTGGTGGCAACAATCGCCAAGCCATTTATATCCGACGCGCTTGCCGCGCTGGTGCAACGAACATTGAAGGAAGGGCAGTTGCGCGAAAAGCCGACGTTCCCTAGCGAAAAGGAGATCGCACGCGCCAGAAGCGCGGAATTCGCCATTTCAAAAACGCCGATCTTGAGCCAGCCCGAGCAAAAACCCACACGCCGGCCAATGGAGGGCGGAGCTGCGGCGACGCCCAAGATCCCTGCGGGCTCGCAGAAGCTCGCCTCTCCACCGCCCCTTCCGATTCTAAAAACGGCGCCACAAAAGCTGGAGCCGGTCGGGCCTCGTTTGGCACCGAACGAAGTGTTGCTCGATCTGCCGCTCGATGTCGTCGCCATGCATGTTAACGCTGCGTTTCAGATCGGAGCGATTCGTGCACGACCGGCCTCATTAACGGTCGCGATCGAAATTCCTGCCCTCACTGCCAAGACTGCGTTGCCTTTGAAAACTGGTTTTCATTTGGGCCCGATCGATCTCGATGCCACCGGATGCATTTCCATTGTCCGCCTGATTCCTACTTCCCAGCCGTATCGCTCGGTCGAGACACGCGGCGCGTTTGAGATCGGTGGCGTCACAGTTGTTCCAGCAAATGAACGCGAGCGACTTCAACTGATGTCAGCCGCTGCGTCGAGCATGACGATGCAGTTATTCGCTCCGCTCGAGCTAATCTCGGTCGAGCTCGCTCCGAACCTTGAAATCCGGCAGCTGGTCCTGCGTTGCCGTGGCAAGGCGGTGCGCGTATCATTGAATTCGCAAAGCTCGCAAGCGCAGAGCGGCGCGAGTTTCGAAGCAACGAGCGTGCAGCTCGATCAGTCGCGGCGCATCGATGAGCTGACGCTTATACCCATCTGAACCGAAAATCCCAACATCCAAATCCCAAGCTCCAAATAAATTTCAAAATGTCGGCGTGGCGATTTTGAAAGTTTGAGTCTTCCTTGGGATTTGGAACTTTGCGGATTATCGGCGCAGCGCTCAGTCTAACCCGAGCGCCTTGAATTTCTCGTCAACGTGACGGAAATGCATCTCAAGCGAACAAAGTTTGTCGATCTCCTTTGCCGATAGCTTTGCCATAATTTTCGGCTCTGCTTTCACCTTCTCGGCAAACGACTTCTTGCCGCGCCAGGTTTTCATCGCCGCGCGTTGCACCGCTTCGTAGGCCGTTTTGCGGGCAAGTCCGGCACAAGTGAGCGCGAGCAAAATCGACTGGCTGAAATAGAGCCCCTTCGTCATCTCCAAATTACGTTTCATGTTTTCCGGATAAACGCGCAGTCCACCCACCAGCTCGCGTAATTTTACCAGCATGTAATCGAGTAACGTACACGAATCCGGCAAAATGATCCGCTCCGCGCTGGAATGACTGATGTCGCGCTCGTGCCAAAGCGCGACGTTTTCCATCGCTACCAGCGCATTTCCGCGCACGACTCGAGCCAGCCCACTCAACCGCTCTCCCGTAATCGGATTGCGTTTGTGCGGCATGGCCGAGCTGCCCTTCTGGCCTTCGCCAAAAAATTCTTCCACTTCCAAAACTTCAGTGCGTTGCAGATGGCGGAATTCGGTGGCCCAGCGATCGATCGACGATGCGATCAACGCCAGCGTCGTCAAAAATTCAGCGTGCCGATCGCGCTGCACGATTTGGGTCGAGATTGTGGCTGGACGCAGCCCAAGTTTCTGGCAAACTTCGCGCTCGATCCGCGGGTCCAAATGCGCGTGTGTCCCCACCGCGCCGCTGAGTTTCCCGATGCGAACACGCTCACGCGTTTGCGCGAGACGCTCTTCCGCACGGCCAAACTCATCGAACATCAGCGCTAGCTTCAATCCAAACGTGATCGGCTCGGCGTGAATGCCGTGGCTGCGCCCGATCATTGGCGTCTTTTTGTAGCGTCGCGCCTGTTTGCCGATTGTTTTTCGCAATGCCACAAGGTCGTCGGACAGAATTTGCGCCGATTCGGTCATCTGCACCGCCAGCGTGGTGTCGAGAATATCCGAGGAAGTTAATCCCTGATGAATCCAGCGCGCCGCAGGGCCAACGTAGGAGGCCACATTTTCCAGAAAAGCGATGACGTCGTGGTTCGTCCGCTTTTCAATTTCGGCAATCTCGTCGATCTCGAACTTCCCTTTCTTGCGAATGGCCGCGGCGTCTTCTTTCGGAATCAAACCCAGCCGAGCCATCGCTTCGCAGGCGATAGTTTCAATTTCCAGCCAGATCTGGAATTTGCGCGTCTCCGACCAGATCGCGCGCATCTGCGGCCGGGAATAACGGTCAATCACCCCGGCAACATAAAAGCGCTGGCAAAAGCCGGAAAGGTTTATTACAAAAAGAAAACGCTCCGGCAGCAGAACCACCGGAGCGTTTCGAAGTCTATTTCGCCGAACTTAGCAGACCTTGGCGCGCAAAAATCGGCCGTGATCTTCAACTCGCACTCTGCCGCTGCCGAGTAAATCGGCGACGGTGGCCACGGTTTCGCGGCTGCTCTTGGCGCAGGAACTAACGGCGACGATTAAATCACCGAGGGAAAGCTTTTGTCGGGGACGTAAAATCTGAGAATGCTTGTTCATCACGCCAATAAAGACAGCAAAAGTAGTGCCAACGTTCACCCAGAATACTTTACGCTGTGTACTTCGCCACAATCGGAGCCCGAGGCAAGCCTCTTCTTCGTCGATATGCTGACACTTGTGTCCTCTTTTTTTACATCTGGATGGCGGTTATTGCGGAGATCTCTCGCAGCGCATATCTTGGGCATCCCAAAAACGTGGTAGCGGCATCCCGCCGATGGGACACGGGGATGAAATCGCATGCCGCGCGTACCCTAGCCCTTTCTGAAAAAGTCTCAGGGCGCTGTCCCATTTCGATGCGCCGTCAGCCGCATCACGAGAAAATAAAGGAGGCAGAGCACGATAACAGCGGCGCCGATTAGGTGCGATTTCGCTTTAAGCGCCATCGTCAGGCCTGCGGGATCACCCAACATCTCCGGCGTGATCGCGGTTTGTCCGAACCACGCCAGCACCCCGCACCACAGGGCCGAACCCACGATCGTCATCAAGCTAAAGGTGGTGAAATTCATTCGGATGATTCCGGCTGGAATGGAAATGAGATGCCGAATTACGGGCAGCAATCGCGCGAAAAAGATGCCGCCGGCTTCGTAACGGTGCAGCCAATGTTCCGCCCGCGTTAGCTTTGATTCGCTGATCGCGAAAAAGCGGCCCCATTTTACGATCAGGATCCGTCCAAGCCATAGCGATACCCAATAAGTGACGGATGCGCCAAGCCATGAACCAAAAGTACCCGCTGCAATCACACCCCAGAGATTCAGTTTTCCCTGCGCAGCCAGAAACGCAGCCGGCGGAATCACGATTTCGCTCGGCACCGGAAAGATCGAGCTTTCCAACGCCATTAACACGATGATCCCCAGGTAACCGCCGTGCAGGACCCAATCAAACCAGACTTGGAGCAGATGATGCATTGGGCAATTTTCGATTTCAGATTGAAGTTGCGATGCTGAGTCGCGTCTCTTTCTATCGGCAATCGGCAATCCGCAATCTAAAATTCCGATGATCTACCGACGCGTCCTGAAATATTATCGCGGATTTCTTACCCGTTCGCTCATTGCCCTGGGGTTCTCTTTCGCCGCCATCGGATTGAATCTGCTTAAGCCGTGGCCCTTCAAGATCATCGTCGATCAAATCCTGCCGGGTCGGGTAAAGGTTTTTCAATACACCTTTCGACTTTTCGGCGGCGCCGAAATCAGGATACCGACGCTCGATACTACTCGAGCCATCGCGCTGCTCTGTCTTGCAATGATTGTCATTCAATTGCTGTGGAGTCTCCTGAGCTTGGCCAGCAATTACATGTTTGTGAAAATCGGTCTGCAATCTTTGCTGCGATTGCGGACTGAGCTTTACACACATTTGCAGCGACTTTCGCTCAAATTTCACGACACGCGGCGCTCGGCCGATTCCAGTTTTCGCGTCGCCTACGATTCGCAGTCGGTCCAGACAATTTACAATAAAGGATTCACCAACATTATCGGTTCTGCCGTTACCCTGCTCGGGACATTTGCTGTCATGCTTCGGCTCGATTGGCAATTGACCTTGCTCTCGCTTGCCATCGTGCCGCTTCTCATTGGCACGATCTATTTCTTTGCCAAACGCATTCGCACTCAATCGACTACCATTCAGGAGCAGGACAGCGCGTTGCTCACTCAGACGCAGGAAGGACTGAGTTCCATTCGGATGGTGCACGCCTTTGGCCGCGAGGAATTCGAAGTCTCGCAGTTTCAGGAACAGGCACACGGCAGTTTGCAGGCGAACCTTCGGCTAACGATGACAAACGTGAAGAGCGGGCTCGTCATCAGCACGCTGATCGCGGTTGGAACGGCCGCGATGTATTACGTGGGATCATTACACGTGCTGGCCGGCACGTTATCGCTCGGAGTACTTCTCGTTTTCATCGCCTATCTGGTCATGCTTTATCAACCGCTCGAATCGCTCACCTACACAGCGTGGGCAATGGAAGGCGCTACGGCCGGAGCCCGGCGTTGTTTCGAAATTCTCGATTCGCGCGACGACGTCGTCGATTCCCCGAACGCCATCGCGATCGAAAAAACAAATGGCGCGATCGCGTTTCAAAATGTGAGCTTTGGCTACGATTCGGACCGCGAAATTCTGAGCAGCATCAACCTTGAAATCGAGCCGAACCAAATCATCGCGCTCGTCGGCGGCACGGGCGCGGGCAAAAGCACGCTCCTCACTTTAGTGCCGCGATTCTACGATCCCGCCTCGGGTCGTCTAATTCTCGATGGCCACGACATTCGCGAGATCACAAAAAGATCATTGCGCCAGCAGATCGCCATCGTCCTGCAAGACACGCTCCTCTTTTCTACCACCGTGCGGGAGAATATTGCTTACGGACGGCCAGATGCGACCGAGGAGGAAATCCGCCAGGCGGCCCGGCGTGCACAGGCAGATGAATTCATTTCGCAATTACCGAATGGCTACGAGAGCCAGGTCGGCGAACGAGGTGGCCATCTTAGCGTCGGTCAGCGCCAACGCGTCGGAATCGCGCGCGCCTTTTTGAAAAACGCGCCGATTCTTTTACTCGACGAACCAACTTCCGCGCTCGACCCGACCACCGAATCCGCCATCATGGAAACGATCAAAGAATTGATGCGGGGCCGCACCACCATCATCATCACTCATCGCATCGCCACCGTTCACAACGTCGATCAAATCGTCGTGCTCGAAGCTGGGCGCGTGGTCGAGCAGGGCCGCGGACCGGAATTGGTCGCGCGCGGCGGCGTTTACGCAAAACTTTATGCTTCCGGGAAATTTACGGCATGAGCAATGTCGACGCGGACCGCAGAGTAGAAAGCGATTGGTGGGCGCATCCGATCCCGCCGAATGTCGATTTTGGCGAAGGGTTTTATTGCGAAACAGCGCAAGTGTTTCGTTTTATGAAAACGAAGGCGGCGCATGCTCTCCGCTTCGGCAATCACGTCTCCGTTTACGCCGGGTGTTCTTTTGCCCTCGGGCTTAATGGCTCGGCCGTCGTTGGTGATTTCACCTTGCTGAACGGCGCGCTCGTTATGGCGGACGAACGGATTGAAATCGGATCGCACTGTTTGATCTCGTGGAACGTCGGGATCGCCGATTCCGATTTTCATCCGCTCGAACCTGCGCAGCGACTAATCGATGCCCAAGCCGTTGCGCCCTTTTACAAAGATCGCCCGCCCCGCCCCAAGCTCGAAACGCGCCCGGTGAAAATCTGCGATAACGTTTGGATTGGAATGAATGCGATCGTTTTAAAAGGCGTTACCATCGGCGAGAATTCCGTCGTTGCGGCCGGCGCAGTGGTGACGAAGAGCGTGCCCGCGAATTGCGTCGTCGCTGGTAATCCCGCGGCGGTTGTGAAGACATTCCAGTGACCGTAGCAAACGTCCAACGTCCAACGCCCAACGTCGAATACCGATTTCAAAGGAACGCTTTCTGCATTCGACGTTGGGCGTTCGACGTTCAGCGTTCGGCGTTTTCTTCGCAATGAAGCGCAAGCGCATCGTCGTAATGGGCTTCATGGGCTCCTGCCCGATCGCGGGCGTAATTTGGCAGCATGTGCACTACATTGTCGGCCTGCAAAGACTCGGTCACGAGGTTTACTACATCGAAGATTCCGCCCGCATTCCCTACAACGCAGAAACTTTCGACACGAGCAACGATTTTAGTTATGCCACGAAACTGCTGGCGCGCTTGGCCAATGAATTTGATTTCAAGAATCGCTGGTCTTTTTGCGCACGTTATTTGCCTGAACTCCGGACCGTAGGTTTGCCCTTCAGGAAAATTCGTCAGCTTTATAAATCGGCCGATGCGATTTTGAATGTCTGTGGCGCGCAGGAGTTCAATGATGATCTGCTGGCGAGCGATCGAATTCTTTACATCGAGAGCGATCCAGGCGTTGAACAAATAAAGGTCGATCAGCGTGTTCAATCGACAATAGACTATCTCCGGGGACATCACGCGCTATTTACTTTTGGCGAGAATGTCGGGACGAAACATTTTCCTGTCCCGGTCCACGGATTGAAGTGGCTCCCAACGCGACAGCCCATTGTCACCGATCTTTGGCGAACGCGGCGGTCACCGCCGGCGAGTGCGATCTTCACTTCCGTTGCAAATTGGTCGACCAGCGGATTGAAAGACATCATCTGGCGTGGAGAGAAATATCTGTGGAGCAAATCGCGCGAGTTCATTCGTTTCGTTAATGCTCCGAAAGTCGCCGGGGAATCGTTTGAGCTGGCGACCGATATTAAGGAGGAGAAGACACGAACGAAGTTTTCCAAGGCGGGTTGGCGTTTTCGCTCACCGCACGATCTGAGCGTGAAATACTGGGACTATCGCGATTACATTTGCCGATCAAAAGCCGAATTCACCGTCGCCAAGGATCAATATGTTCGATTAAACACCGGCTGGTTCAGTGATCGCAGCGCTTGTTATCTGGCCGCCGGACGGCCCGTGATCACGCAGGAAACCGGCTTCACAAAAATCTACGGTCAGCAGGGTGGCCTCTTCGGCTTTCGTAGACTTCCTGAAATCGCCGAGGCGGTCCACGAAATTAATGCTAATTATCGCCATCACTCGCGCATGGCGCGCGAGATTGCGCGAGAATTTTTCGAAGCCGAAAAAGTGCTTGCTTCGCTGCTCGATCGCGCCGGTTTGTAGCACAGCATCTTGGCTGTGGGGCCAACGGCATCTTGCCCGTTGATCAGCATCACCGTGACGGGGCAAGATGCCCGGTTGGCTCACAGGCTTGAACCCCACGCCACAATCCGTTGTCTATCTTCCACCATGCGCAATTTGCATTTCAAGCACTCCGTCTCATCTTCTCGGACTTTGGGGATGAAACGTCTTTTCGTTTGCGCGCTGCTGCTTTTTGCGGGCGCTGATCTTTTCGCGCAGCAAAACACTCCGCCTTTGCAGCAGCAAGAGACTCCACCCGTTCTACCGCAGCAGAATACTCCGCCGCTGCCACCGCCGGAAGAAGGCGCGCCACCCCCAATGAAACCGAGCGCTACTCCCCCACCCGTTGCTCCGATTGTGGTTGCGGCGCCGAAGCAACCTAATGGCAAAATTCAGAAAAGCCTCGTGCGTATTACGTCAACCGAAGTTGAGCCCGATTATCGCGCTCCCTGGAACACGGGCGCGATCGGCCGCGGCGTTGGCGCCGGATTTGTCATCGACGGTCCGCGTATCATGACCAACGCGCACGTCGTCAGCAACACCCGTTATCTCACAGTCGAGCGCGATGGCGACCCAAATAAGTATCCCGCGCGCGTGGTGTTTGTGGCCCACGATTGCGATCTCGCTCTGATTACGGTCGATTCACCGGAGTTCTTCAAGAACATGGTTCCGCTGGGGTTCGGTGGCATCCCGGAGTTGGAATCGACCGTCTCGGCCTATGGTTACCCAATTGGTGGCGAGCGCATGTCGGTCACTACCGGGATCGTTTCGCGAATTGATTTCCAACTCTACACTCATTCGTCGATCGACCAGCATCTTGCCATCCAGATCAGCGCGCAGATCAATCCGGGGAATAGCGGTGGGCCGGTCATGCAAAATGGCAAGGTAATTGGAGTCGCCTTTCAAGGTTACAGCGGCGATGTCGCGCAAGGCGTTGCCTATATGATTCCAACCCCCGTAATTCGCCGGTTCGTTACCGACATCAAGGACGGACACTACGATAAGTATGTCGATCTCGGCTTGACCCCAGGCAACCTGCAAAACCCGGCACAGCGCCGCTATTTCGGACTGCCGGACGATGGTCGAGGGGTAGTTGTTCGAACTGTGATCGAAGCTGGTCCAGCCGGAAAGGTTCTTAAAGAGGGCGACGTTCTGCTTTCCATCGATGATCACGCCATTGCCAGCGATGGTTTTGTCGAACTCGAAGGAGAACGGGTGGAAATGCCCGAAGTAGTCGAGCGCAAATTCAAAGGCGACAAAGTGAAGTTTGAAATTTTGCGCGATAAGAAGCCGATGAAGCTGACGATTGAGTTAGATACCGTCTGGCCCTATCAAATGCAGGCTCATCATTACGATACACGACCTCGTTATATCGTTTACGGCGGTTTAATTTTTCAACCATTATCGCTCGACCTATTGGATGCCTTTCAGATCAGCGATCCGCGCGTCCGCCATTATTTCGATTACTTTATCTTGGAGCAAATCTACCTTCAGCACCCCGATGTGATCGTGTTAACGAATGTCCTGCCTGATCCAACCAACACTTATCTCGCACCGTACCGGTCTAGCATTGTCGACGAAGTAAATGGTAAAAAGATTGCAACTCTGAACGATCTCGCACAGGCTTTCGCCGAGGCTCCGGATCGTTTTGTAATCAAGATGATTGGCCAGGGACCTCCTCTGGTTCTTGATCGCAAAGAGGTCGAAAGCGCGCGCGAGCGAATTCGCACCCGTTACAACGTGATCGCAGAGCAAAACCTTGAGGAACAGCCAGTCGCGGCAAAGGCGACGGCAAGCTCAGGAACCCCACACCCCTAGAATGCGGACGAAAATCCTGTCCTTTCTTTTCGCGGTCACGCTGCTTGACGCCACTACCACGCTTTGGGCAAAAAAAGAATCGACTACTCAGGCAGTGCAACCGCGTCAACTCTCGCTCCTGCGTGTCAATGTTACCGGGCAGGGATACGATTACTTTCGGCCGTGGCAAAAGCGTGCCCCCTTTTCCAAACGCGCGTTAGGGGCTGTTCTTTCGCAAGGTCGCGTTCTCGTTACCGCCGATCTGGTTGCTAACCAGAATTATGTTGAATTGGAACGCGCCGAATCCGGCGAAAAGATCGCGGCATCGGTTGAGGTGGTGGATTACGAGGCAAATCTGGCGCTCCTGCGACCGCAGGACAAAAAATTCCTCGACGGCCTTGCTCCTTTGGAACTGGCGAACGACACGATTGTAGGGGATCGAGTTGCCGCTCTCCAACTCGAACAAACCGGAGCTCTGGTCGTGACCGACGGATTGGTCACCGCCGTTCAGGTGATGCATTATCCTGTCGAGGTTGGTGAGTTCCTCACCTATCGCCTCAGTATCGCGCTCCAGTATCGCGATAATAGCTACACCGTTCCGCTAGTGAAAAACAACAAGCTCGCTGGTCTCTTGTTACGCTACGATCCGCGCTCACAGTTGATGGACGCAATTCCCGCTCCTATTATCGCGCACTTCCTGAAGGATGCGGCCAAGCCAGAGTACGGCGGCTTTCCGACCGTTGGGTTCGACTATTTTCCAACACGCGATCCGCAGCTGCGCAAATACGCTGGCGAAACAGGAAATGGCGGTGGTGTTTACGTTAGGGGGATCGAGCCGGGGAGCGCGGTGGAGAAAGCCGGCCTGCAAGAGGGCGATATCCTAACCGCCGTTGGCAACTTCGATCTTGATCAAAATGGTAACTACGTCGATCCTCTCTATAAGAAGCTCGACTTCACCAATCTCCTGACCACGCGCGCCTATGCCGGCGACAAGGTGCCGCTAAAGATTCATCGTCAGGGTAAACCGATGCAGCTCGATGTCACAATGGAGCACCGGGCGCCCGACGAATACATCATTTCACCCTACGCGCGGGATGAAGCGCCAAAATATTACATTCTCGGTGGATTGATCTTTCAAGAATTGTCTCGCCAATATCTGCGAGAATGGGGACCGAGCTGGTTGAAGGAAGCGCCGCAACGCTTCGTCTATCTTGACCGTTTTCAGTGGGAACTATTTCCCGAAGGTCACCGCCACGTCGTCGTGCTAAGCCAGGTCCTTCCCGTGAACGGAACGATCGGCTATGAAGACTTCGGATACCTGACGGTAACGAAAGTAAATGGCAAAGACATTCACTCACTTGACGACCTGGCCGAAGCGGTGAAACAGCCGGTAGATGGCTTCGATCGAATCGAAACCGAGGAAGATCCAAAGATAATTCCATTGGACGTGGCGCAGGCGGAGAACGACGAGCCGACTCTCCGTGAAAACTACGGCATCCCAACGCTTCAGCGGCTGAAATAGCTCGCGCTTTATCGCCTTAAGAAAGCACTGACCTCGCTGGTGTAGGTGCTAAAAGGATCGCTCATAACCAAAATGTCCTGCGGTCCTGAGGCAATCGAATCCCAGTTGATGACGTAGGGCAGTTCTGAATCACGGAACCAGGCCACAGCTTGCGAGCGACCGGCCGCCCTCGAATTGGTCGGTGGTCGATAGCTGGCATTCTTGATCCGAACACTTTGGTTCCAATCGGTAATTCGCTTGCCTGCTTTCACCTGAAAGAAAAGCCCACGCGATGGATCGATGTTGTGATACTCCAGATCGAGACTGAGCAACCACGGATCATCCCACGAAAGAGATTCGGCTTCGGCGAACTTCCCCAGCAGCCATCGCTTCGTAATCCAATCGACGCCGCCGATAAGCGCTTCTGGGTTCGTCGCAAAAGAATCGAGAACAAAACTCCAACTCTCAAGTAGCCAATCGATCTCCGCGTCTCGACCTTGCAGATACTTTCCCGCCGCCTCGAGAAAGCGCCATTGGATTTCGAGTGCGCCAGCAGTTTTGCCATTTTCCAGTTCCACCAGCCATGGACCATCCGGTTGATGCGAAACTTCCCGCGTCGCTACCACCGCATCCTGTAAAATCAAACCACGCGGGAACTTGTCTTCCTCGAGTAAGGTTAAAATGCAGGCCGTCGTTCCCACTTTCAACGCGCTAGCGAAAGGACTCATGTTCGAGTCGCCAATCAACAAATGTAACCGCCGGAACTTGCGATAGTCCGCCAGCGGTTCGTCCCGCGCATTAATGATAGCGCGATTAAATTGCACCCACTGGTAGATGTCGTTCACGATGTGATCGGCCCGCTGGCTGATCTGAAATCGCACCGGAGTAGCGCTCGGGGGCAGATCAAAATCAAAAGCCAGCGGATGGGCCTGACCAATCCGTCCCGCTCCAGTATAAATCTGGCGAGTCGCGAGAAAACAAAGCAGCGTCCCCAACACCGGAGGAGTGAACTGAGTTTCCCGGCGCATTAGATAGTTCTCATGACAACCGAAAGTCGCGCCGGTGTAATGATCGATGTTATTCTTGATGAAGGAAACGTGATCGCAGGCCTGCATTTCGCGCAGCGCGTTCAACAGCAGGGCGTCGCCCGCAAGATCGTAAACGACCGCATCGCGCAAACGCACGCATTCCGGAGATGCGTACTCGATGTGGCCCATGTCGAGATAAAGGCGCCCACCGTTTAACAAGAATCCACCGTTGCCCGGGGGCTCTTCGTAATCGCGATAATGCAAGTCCAGAGCACCCGCGCGCGTTTGTCTAAAAATGTAATTCTTGACCCGCGCTGGCCAGGCTTCAGTCGAAAGCTCGCCATCGTGGACAAGCGCACCATATTCGGTTTCGAGGCCGACCACTCGGTTCACAACGCGAAACATCCCTCATTAAGAGAAGCGAACAAGCGATAACCAGCACGCCTTCTGCTCGTCGGAGGGAGTGCAATTGACCCTCGCTCGAACCTCGTCGTTCGCGGTTAACCGGGAGGATACTGGCCGTGTCGCTGACGCGATCATCGCGAAAGGGGCATTTGTCAGGGTCATCGCGATCCTGTTAGCGGCATTACATGCGGTCCTCGCAATCACCGCCGTGATGGAGAAATCGCTCACTTTTGACGAACCAACGCACCTCATTGCCGGCTACAGCTACTGGTTGAAGAATGATTATCGTCTCGATCCGGAAAACGGTAACTGGCCGGCTCGCTGGGCGACACTGCCCCTTCTTCTATCGCGTCCGTCTTTTCCGGAAAATGCCGCGTGGAAACAGGGCGACGCCGGGCGCGTTAGCGAAAGATTTCTTTATGGCAGCGGCAATAATTCCGATCGTGTTGTGCTCCTTGGGCGCAGCATGATGGCGGTGGTCGGCGCAGGTTTATGCTTGCTCATTTTTTTCTGTTCCAATCGACTATTCGGCGTAATCGGCGGACTGATCTCCGAACTACTTGCGGTCTTTGATCCGAATCTTCTCGCGCATTCTGCGCTGGTTACGGCGGATATCGCTGCTGCTTTCTTCTTTACTGCGGCCGTGTGGAGCTACTTCCAGTTACTCCAACACGTAAACAGACGTTGGTTTGTCATTACGGCACTAAGCTGGGCGGGGCTTTTCCTCGCCAAAATGTCAGCGCCGGCTTTTTTACTTGTCGCAGTCATCCTGGCTACTTTGCCGGTCCTTTCACACGAACGGATGACGATTCGGGTTAACCGCTTTGATCAGCAGGTTGCAACACGATGGCGAAAGCTCGTTCTCGTTATCGGATTAACCGGCGCCCTCATTGCGATCGTCGTAACAGCGATCTGGGCATCATATGCGTTTCGTTTTTCGCCCTTCCCGCAAACCGAACCAGTACGGGAAGTTTGGAACGCGCGCTGGCAAGCATGCCTGAGCGACCACAACACTCTCGAAACCATGGTTTCCTTCGCCCGCGACCATCACCTCCTGCCCGAGGCTTACCTTTATGGTTTCGCCTTCACCAATAAGAGCGCGATGTATCGCCCAGCATTCCTCGATGGCGAATGGAGTAACACTGGCTTCACCTCATTTTTCCCGCGCGCCTTTCTTTACAAAACTCCGATACCACTTTTACTGTTATTGATCGCGGCACTCATTGCCGGATTTCTTCGCTGGCGCAACGCCTGGAAGAATGGAAGTAGAAGCGCTATCCTTCGCCACCTGCGGCGACTTTCCCCGATCTGGGCGCTGGTCCTGGTCTACGCAACCTTTTCCCTAACCAGCCACCTCAATATTGGTCACCGTCATTTACTGCCAATCTACCCTGCAATTTTTATAGCCTGCGGAGCGTGTACGTATTTCTTTCGGACGCAGTCAGGTAAAGCCGTCGCCATTTTTGCTGGCGCGATGATGTGCTGGCAGATCATCGAATCGTCGCTGCTGCGCCCGGATTATCTGAGCTATTTTAACCAGGTGGCAGGCGGTCCAAAGGCTGGATACAAGCACCTGGTCGATAGTTCTCTGGATTGGGGCCAGGATCTTCCGGTTTTAAAAAGCTGGCTTGATCATCATTTTGATGCACCTGCTAGCACCCGACTTTACCTGGCTTATTTTGGCACGGCTCTGCCGCGATCTTATGGAATCGAGGCGACGCCACTCCCGGTTGATTCTTCCACTCAAAAATTATCACGGCTCGAACCGGGCACCTACTGCATCAGCGCAACTACTCTTCAGCAGGTCTATTCCTTTTATCATGGAAAATGGACCGGCCAATATGAGTCCACTTACCGCTTTGCTCTGGCGCAGGAGGTCCATCATCTTGACCTGACGGCCGACGACTCCGTCATTAATGGCGAATCGTTACAACGGCTTCGCTTTGCCCGACTGTGCGCTTACCTTCGTAAACGCGAACCAACCGCAAACCTTGGAAACTCGATTTTAGTTTTTCAACTCAACCAACGAGAACTGGATCAGGCGCTCTACGGTCCGCCGGCCGAGCTGGCGCCAAGTACGATGCGTTAGCCATGCCCTCACCTCAATCCTCTCCCCAAGGGAGAGGAGGACGCGAAGCGCCAGGTGAGGGTTCTCCGTTCGTTGAACGCACAGAATATAGGACATCCAAAGCAAAATCGGCTGCAGTTGCTAACTGGACCAGATTGAGACTTGAGGGTGTTGCTTGACTCCCTAAAATAGAAAGGCAATGAACCAGCTGGGCATTCGCAGCCCATCGGCAAGAGTGGGCGATCTGGTCTATTTCGGACGCATGCTCGACAAGATTCGGGCGCATGAGAAAAACGAGCTGCCGCCCGACTACCAGACTAATCTTGGCCGAGGTTTCGATGAGTTCTGCACCAATTTTCTGCAGGTCCAGTATCACGATGTAGTCAGTCGAGTGAAAGAGGGTGGCAGCGATGAGGAAATTTTATGGTGGTGTTTCGACTAAGCTTACAGGTGACGGAATGCTTGTAGAATTTCCCAGCGTTGTGAACGCGGTCGCCTGCGCCGCGGAGGTGCAACGGGGCGTGCGTGACCGGAACAAAGGTGTGCCGCCGGACCGCCGGATTGAATTCCGCATCGGTGTGAACGTCGGCGACGTCATTGTGCACGGTGAGGATATTCTTGGCGACGGTGTTAACGTGGCCGCGCGGCTGGAAAGCATCGCCCCGCCCGGTGGAATAACGATCTCAGGGCCGGCGCGCGATCATCTCGGCAATCGTTTAGATCTGACTTTCGAAGATATGGGCGAGCAGGCTTTAAAAAACATCGAGAGGCCGGTCCGCGTTTACCGCGTCATTCTCGATCGCGCCACTGCTCAGGCCAAAGGCACGCCCGATGGAGCTCAGCAGCTGGAAAAGCCGTCGATCGCCGTCCTGCCCTTCAACAACATGAGTGGCGACCCGGAACAGGAATACTTCAGCGATGGGATTACCGAGGACATAATTACCGACTTGTCCAATATCTCCGGACTCTTCGTCGTCGCGCGCAATACCGCGTTCACTTACAAAGGCAAACCGGTGAAAGTGCAGCAGGTCGCTCAAGAGCTTGGTGTGAGATTTATCCTGGAAGGAAGTGTGCGAAAAGCCAGCTCCCGCGTGCGCGTTACAGGACAGTTGATCAACGGTAAGGATGGTGGCCACGTCTGGGCCGGTCGGTTTGATCGCGATCTAACCGATATCTTCGCCATTCAGGACGAAATCACCCGCGCCATCGTGGAGCAGCTCAAAGTGAAACTGCTGCCACAGGAAAAGAAGTCGATTAGCCAGGCGCCAACCGATAACGTCGAAGCTTGCACCTATTATCTGAGAGGCCGGCAGTTTCTGCAGCGCCGCTCAACCAAAGCCTACTATGAATTGGCGCGACGAATGTTCGCCAAAGCGGTAGAGCTGGATCCTCTTTATGCGCGCGCTTATGCCGGCATTGCCGATTGCGATTCTTTTCTATTCCTTCAGTACCACGTCAATATCTCAATCGACGATATCTTAAACACCAGCGCCAAAGCGCTGGCTCTGGAGAGTGGCCTGGCCGAGGCACACGCCTCTCGCGGACTGGCGCTTTCGCTCGGTGAGCGTTATGACGAAGCGGACACGGAATTCGAAGAGGCCATCGCGATCGATCCTAATTCATTCGAGGGCCACTATTTCTATGCTCGTTCCTGTTTCAAGCAGGGCAGGCTGGAGCAGGCGGCCAGGATGTTCGAGCGTGGCGCTGAAATCGACCCGGACGACTATCAATCTCCGGCATTATCCATTCAAATCTACCGCTCGCTCGGTTGTACTGCGGAGATGCAAGCAGCGGCGCGTAAGGCGGTGGAACGGGCAGAGAGTGGGCTCGCGCGTCAGCCCGAAAATCCGCGGCCGGCCTACCTTGGCGCTGCGGCTTTGATCACGCTTGGCGACAAGGACCGTGCGCGGGAGTGGTTGGCGAGAGCCCTGGCCACAGATCCGGACGACATCTGGACGCAATACAATGTCGCCTGCGTTTATACGGCTTTAGGTGATACCGATCGGGCGTTCGACTTGCTCGAACGCATCCTACCTCACGCTGGTCATGAGTTGAAGCATGGATGGATCAAGCACGACTCCGACCTCGACCCGCTGCGCACTCATCCGCGGTATCAGAAAATCCTCGAGCTAGTCGACCGGTAATTGTTCAGCTACGAGCTCGTTGGAAAGGCTGATCGCTTCGTTAGATCAGCCTCGCAGATCAGTTAGTTCTTTGGATTCGGTTACTTCTCTCCCGGCTCCAAATCTCCAATCTCCCATCTCCCAGCTTCAAACTTCCATTTCAACGCGAGGACTGACCCTTTTCCCTTTCCTTTCTTCGTGTGACAAGGCAAACTGTTTGAAACGCTGTCTAACGGGGTCTATAATCGACAGCAACAAAACTCAACGGGGAGGCATCGTATGAAGAAAACAATTGTCGCTCTCGCCTGCTGCGCACTGTTTGCGCCGCTGGCGTTCGCACAGACAAAAAGACAAACTACAACCACTACCGAAACGATAACGGTAACCGGTAGGATTGTCACAGAAAGCGAGGAGGGGTCGGCGGCAAATTATCAACCGGCCAGAACCCTTGTTATTCGCGAGGACAAATCGAATAAACCGGGCAGATATGTTCTCAACGGGCGTGGTAACGTTGTGGACAAACGGGGAGCAACAGTCAAAGCGGCGGTGAAACCCGGCACGCGCGTGCGTGTTTACTACACAAACGTCGGTGATCAGCGTGTGATTGATCACGTTGTCGTTTTAGACTGACCTCAGCGCAGACTGGGGAACCGTCCAAAAGCCGCACGCATTCCTCAGTCGTGCGGCTTTGTGGCCGGAATCTAGCGGCGCTCTATCATCGCCGGGGCTTCGACTGCTCACTCACCAATGACCGATAACTAATAACTCGCGACACGCTGGACGCGCCTGAATCTCAAATATATGGTGTGACCCGTTCTGCCTACCCCGCGCCGACGTCCTACCACCGGGAGCCGGTTATGAAAAAGTGCAAAAAGTGAGGACTAGCCGCATTTTTTAGCCCTGGTTGCGCAAACTTGACTGGTTTAACCAGTCGAGCTTTACGGCGCGCTTGAAATCAGAAGTTGTCCGGGAACATCCTTTGCGACAGCAGCTGTCGAATCAAATCTCAAATGCAGTGCTCGCGAATGCTCCGGCTCGCGAAAACTTTCGGAGTTCGGAGTTAAGACGCGAACCCCCCATCTGCTTCCGGAAGCTCTGGACCGTTGCCTCCCTGGAACAGCGTCTGCCTAACTGCGCCGGCTAATGATCTTCGCGCTGCCTTGAAAGCTGGCGTTCTCGTCAACCGCCATACGGGGAGCTTCGACGTCACCACGAACTGTGGCACCGGCTTCCAACACACATCGGTCGGAAGCGCAAACGTTGCCATCGACTGTTCCCTGCACAACCACCGAGGCCACGCTGATCTCGGCCCGGATTTGAGCATGCTGACCGATGGTCAGTGCACCGGTGGAGTTGATAGTGCCCTCCACTTCGCCGTCAATCACCAGCTCAGTCCCGAAAGTTATATCGCCTTTAATCGATACTCCTTCGGAAAGCACATTTTCGGGTCGCTTTCCAGCTGCAGTCAACGACTGAGAAGCGCCGCCCTTGGAAGGAGTCGGAGGAGCCGATTTTGCGGTAGATCCAAACATGGTACGCTATAACAGCCCAAAGCGTACCTTCATCGCGCAAAAAATTCGGGCTCATGCCGGACGCTGATTTTTGGCACCCGGCCGCATCGCGATCAGTTTGCGCCTGGCGCACCTGGCCTCAAATAACCCACCAGGCAGCAACAACAAATTGCAAGACCTTAGGAAGGGATATTTCACGACGACGAGCGAGGCGATTCCGAAAAGGCACAAAGTCGCGATGGAGCGATATCGCATGTTCCGGCGGACTTTCGAAGAACGTCGCCGGGGGCTCGATCAGCTCCCAAATCAACAAGATGTAAGCGACATGTTACTGAACTCGGCAAAAGGAGATCGACGACGCAGCCAATCTCTTGCTCAACCCTGTTTTATAGAAACTGCCGCGCGGAGCGCGCGGGAAGCCCTGACAACGGTCGCGTCACTCGGGCCGCGATCAAATCAGTCCGAACCTATGAAACTTCAGAAAACTTCACCGCCTTCTTCTGTGGAAAGGCCAATAGCAACGGACTGGAAGCCGCAATCTCGCCTCCGGTCCGGCCGGTAATTTGTATTTTAACTATTCGAGTGACTTAAATAATTTCAGAGGCACAGCGACATTCCAAGGTGGATCGGCCGCTCCGCGGGCGATGCTGAGCTCAAGGCGGCAATTTCCGCCGCCTATTCGATTCACGGCGGCGAAGCCGCTCCCACCTTCTCATCGTGCCCAGCGATCCCCCACGGCTGCACCGCCTTTCCGCGGGCTCGTAGAATCGTTGCGGCCATTTCTTGCAACTGCATCACCGCGCGCACCTTCTCCGGAAACGGAAGGCGAGCGAGATCCTGCCGGCGTTGTTCTTTCGCCGCAAATATCCTGGTTACCTCAGCGCTTACTCCGTCCATAGCTTCCATTTGTCCTCAAGCTGATGCCGCCTAAGCACGTCGGCAAGAAAGTTCTGATCGAGCTTCGCCTGTTCGCGCAAAATTCGGACTCGCTCGCGATCCTTGTTGCGTCCTGTTTGCAGACAAATGGCGACGAGATGTTCACTTCGCAGCACGCGAGCTGGCACATCTTCATACATAATCTCTTGCGCCTCTCTAAGAGCTTCCTCGACCAAAGGATTGTAGGCGGGGAGAAACTGTACCGGCACGCCTTCTATCAACACGCATTCTCCTTCCTCCTTTAAATAGCCACGGCCGC
>Ga0209470_1001164_pt1 | contig 19839 bp, 15 predicted proteins | sample GraSoiAngelo_125_FD_185882 | JGI IMG/M metagenome (GOLD analysis project Ga0209470, IMG submission 185882) | Grasslands soil microbial communities from the Angelo Coastal Reserve, California, USA - 14_0927_05_40cm (SPAdes) (version 2) | ecosystem: Environmental > Terrestrial > Soil > Grasslands ... | reverse complement strand
GAATCGCGCATGTTTGGTTGCGGCCACAGGCCGCGCTAGTCAAATAAGCGCGGAGTGTTAGGTTTAAACGGGAAAAGCGACGTCGCTGCCGTCATGGAAGGGGTAAGTATGTAACCTGCTGAAGGTTTCAGGGCGCACTGACGCTACAAGGCCCCCTCCTTCATTTAGGATGCATAGCGACGAACTTTTGATGCCTCTTCGGCATTCACTCACGGGCTTCCTCCTTTTTAAGAATATCTACTCTCTAGACGTTTGCGCAGCCCCGGCTCAGACATCTTTTTTACGGCGGCGAAAATAATTTTTGGAAGTCTGGGTCCGCTCTTCAATGATAGTTCGGTCCGGCCATGCCAGCTGCGAACGCCCCCTTTGGATGTTTGCAAAATGTCACGAATATAGAACAAAACAGTAAAGGCTGGTCGGTAAGCTGCGATCGAGTGCGGACCATTCATAATAGAAACGGCTCAGTGGCGAAAGTTGGAAGCAGGCGGGCGGCTTCGACCCTTGTCAATATCTTTCTTCAAGAAGACATCAACTTCCTGGTGACAAACCGAATTCCGAGGCGCTATGCGACGCTCCTGATCGGCTGGTTCAGTCGAATCCGCAGCAGGCGGTTGACGCGCCTTTCCGTAGCGGCGTGGAACCTGTTTGACGACCTGCGGCTCGATGAAGCTAAGACGCACGACTTTGTCAGCCTCCGGGATTGCTTTGTGCGCGAACTTCGGTCCGGCGTGCGCTGTGTTGATGCGGATCCGCACGTTGTTACCAGCCCATGCGACGCAGTCATCGGAGCATTTGGCGACTTACAGGCAGACCGGGCTATTCAAGCGAAAGGTTTTCCCTATAGCGTCGGCGATTTGTTAGGTGATGAACGGATCGTCGACCGGCATCGGGGCGGTAAGTTTGTGACCCTTCGGCTCCGGGCAAGCATGTATCACCGGTTTCACGCGCCCTGTGACGGCCGAGTCCGCTGGGTCAGATACACTTCGGGAGACACCTGGAACGTCAATCCGATCGCGCTCAAACGAATCGAGAACCTCTTCTGCAAGAATGAGCGCGCAGTGCTGCCGTTTGAACTTCCAACCAGCGACTTGTATTTGACGCTCGTTCCCGTTGCCGCCATCCTCGTGGCGAGCATCCGGCTGCACTTCATTCCCGCAGCGCTCAGTCTCAATTACCGCGGCGCCACGGAAATCGAGTGCGACGCGCGATTCGTCAAAGGCCAGGAACTCGGCTACTTCGAAACCGGCTCTACCATTGTGATGTTCGCTTCGCGCGACTTTGAATTTTCCAGCAACGTCGTTGAGGGCTCGACCATTCGAGTCGGCGATCCGTTGTTGACGTGCCCTACGTCCATATCACTATCGATAGGAGAACACCATGACCCCTTCCACGGAAGCTCGATCCAACCTGACTTTTGGGCAAGAGCTTAAGCAACAGCGCTGGGACGACCACCGTTTCTATCATCAGAGCCGCATCACCCAAAGCCTCCACCTGTTCAGCGCCCTCTGTTTTTTGGCCAGCTACGTCCTTGTGCTTTTCAATCCAATTGCCGCAAGCCTTCTTGGGTGGACGGTAGCAATGTGGTCTCGGCAAATTGGTCATTTCTTTTTTGAACCTAAGGGTTTCGACCACATCAACAAGGTAACGTTCGACCATAAGGAGAACGTGAAGGTCGGATTTAACCTGCAACGTAAAGTAATTTTGTTTGTAGCGTGGATTTCGGTGCCGGCGGTTTTGTTCTTCAACTCGTCATTCGGGGGCTTGTTTTCACAGTCCGGCGGCTATTCGTTTTTTGATCGCCTCGGCATCCTGTGGTGGGTGATGGGTCTCGCAGGATTGCTCCTTCGGACCTTTTGGCTATGCGCCAGCCGCAGCGTTCAGACAGGATTGGTGTGGTTCACCAAGATCCTAACGGATCCGTTTCATGACGTGAAGATCTATCATACGGCGCCGATCTGGTTGCTGAGGGGCCAGTGGTTGGATCCGATGGATGACGCCAGACACTGGCAGTAAACAGCTCCTTCATGATGCGGCGCTTGATCGCCTTATTCGTCAAAGCCCCGTCGTTCCACCACCAGCCGTCGGCCTGCATGGCCTGAGCAGCTGCGACAAATCGATTGGTGATCTCTCGAAAATCACACTCTTTAAGGTCGTGGCTGAAGATGAATCTTCCGGTGCCTATCCAGCTTGTGTTGAGACCTTCGGCCCGCAGGTAATACTGGAACATCCAGTTGTAACGGCTTGGCTGGGTGTACAAGGTTGTCCAGACAGAGGCCAGGTTCGCAACGCGAACTGGAATCCCAAGCCTCCCGAGCCGCTCGTTGAGAACACATGCGCGGGCGTTCCAGACTGTGTCGAGTTGCTGGTACCCCGTACGAACTGCCGGCTCGTCCAGGTAGCGGAGGAATTCGTTCATGGTGACCATGACATACGGATGTGAATTGAATGTCCCGCGGGCGAAACAGATGTCCATCGGCCGGTGATTTTTGTATCGGCGCATCAGTGTCGACTTGCCACACACAACGCCGACCGGCAATCCCCCGCCCAGAGATTTGCCGTACGTCACCATATCGGCTCTGACGCCGAAATACTCTTGCGCTCCTCCCAGCGCAACACGAAATCCGAGGAAGACTTCATCGAAGATGAGTGCAATCGAGCGAGCCGTACACACCTCGCGCAGATCGCACAGCCAGCGAGTATAGGACGGCTTATCGAAACTCGCGGACCTGTCGCTTGCGACGAGGGCCGTATCACTTGGCGGAATTCCGTTCGGATTCAGCGCCTGAATTGGATTAACCAGAACGCAGGCAATATCATTGCGGTTTCGAAGCACGCGCAAAGTGTCCGGGTGCATTTCCTTCAGAGTGTAGATTCCACGTGGGGGCCGCGGATTACCGATACCCGCCTGAACTCCATCCCACCAACCATGGTACGCGCCGCTAAAGCGCACGATATGCGAGCGATTCGTGTGATATTGCGCGAGGCGTACTGCCTGCATCACCGCTTCGGTTCCTGACATGTGGAACGAAACCTCATCAAGCCCGGAAATCCTCTTCAATCGAGCCACGTTATCCGCGATCACCGGATGATAGGAGCCAAGAACAACGCCCAGATCGCGGGCACGTTCGACACCCCTGTCGATGCACTTTTTATAAAAGTCGGATCCGAACAAGTTCACGCCGTAGGAACCGCCGAGATCGTAGAACCAGTTTCCATCCATATCGCGGACGCGCGGTCCATCCGTCTCTTCTACAATCGATCCGACTCCAAGATGTTCCTGGACGTACTGCTGGTATTGAAAGGGAACACGGTGCGCATTAACAAAAGCCAGATCGGGCATGCTGGTCTCGAGCTCAGCGCTCAACGCGATCGTTTTCGGGGAGCGCTGTCGAAAAAGGCGCGCCAGGCGTTCGAAACCTTCTCGACGTTTCGTCACAATATCCAAAGGAGCTGAATCGCACGAGAAGAACGCGCTGCCCGGGTACGTGTAGGAACAAACCCGGCGCGCGATCTTCAGGGCCAGCTTGGGATGTCCATGGAGCGACTTGTGTTTCGCGCGAAACAGAAGGAGCCGGGCGTAAATCTTTCGAAAAGAGTACAAGGTCATCCGGGAATGGGGCCAGCCTCAATATAGCCCTGTGATGTGACAACTTTGCGGCCAGGAAATGAAAAATTATGTGTTTTTTGCGTCACCGCACACATCGGTAGACAAAAGCGGGAGGCACGTTCAACCACACGATAGGGCTTTTGGAAACGGTCGTGAAATAGTTTGGCAGCAAGGCAGCCAGGTGCTTTGCTGCCGGTAAGACCATCGACTGCGGATATGCAAAGGTGATGAATCTTCCGCCCCGTTTCAAGACCCGCATTGTCTGATCCAGTATCGTGATCTGTCTCGACTTTGGGAAGAGAGCCCACGGCAGTCCGGAGATGACGCAGTCTACTGCAGCAACCTGCATGGACGCGCAGAGTGCGACGACATTCTCCACAGAATCTTCGAACAATGTAACACCGGGATGAAGTGTCCTGAAAAGCGACGCGAATCGCGGATTGATTTCGATTGCTGCGAACTTCGAATCAGGGCGCAACTCTCGAAGGATGTAGGGCGTGAACACGCCGGTTCCGGGACCGTATTCGAGAACCGCATCGGCGTCCGCCAGTCCGGCCTGCTGAACCATGACTCTTGCAAGATACGAGGAACTAGGCAGCAGTGCGGCCGTAGTTCCGGGTTGCCGGATGAACTCTGCGACAAATTCGGCCCAGTAGAATCGCCGCCGCAACGTATTTGGCGCCGCAGTGCGTGTACGAACCTTCATCCTGCCTGAATTGGCCGGGCCGCACTCACGAACTTCAGTTGGCGCTAGTCTGGTTACACGCGCGTTACGCAGGAGTGAAGTCAATGTGAAATTGAGATTTCGGCTGCGACCACCACTAACCAAATAATCACACCCGTTTAATGAGGCATTAATAACTGCAGCGCAATCTTTGCCAGGGCTTTGATTCTTGCCAGCCCCTCTAATGCTCAATAACGAACGGGCGCGTGTCTACGCGCAAGTCGACGAACTCGCTTGTGTAAGGAGAATCGATATGAAAAAAGCAACACTGCAGCTTCTGTTCGTAACCCTTATTGGAGTGATTTGCACTGGGAGGCCCCCGGCGGGACGAGCTCAAGTGCAGAACGCAAGCTTGGCTGGATTGATCACCGATCCCACTGGCGCCGTTGTGCGCAGCGCGGCAGTGACCGCGAAGAACTCCGCGACGAACGCTGTGTACACACAACAAAGCGATGCCACCGGCTATTACCTTTTCGCTTCGTTGCCCATTGGCGTCTACTTAGTATCTGTGGAACAGGCAGGATTCAAGAAGGCAGTGCACAACGCCATCGTGCTCGAGGTTGGCCAGCGCGGCCGGAATGACTTCACCCTCGAAGTTGGAGGTGTCACTGAAATCGTCGAGGTAGAGGCGACGGCATCGCCGCTCGAAACACGGCAGGCGGCACCAAGCACGGTTGTTCAAAACCGGATGGTGCTCGAGATCCCCTTAAGCGCGCGCAACTGGGACGATCTACTTCAGACGGTGCCCGGGGTTGCCGGTGATCGTTATACGGAACAGGGTGGCTCGACCGCTACTGGACGGACAGGCGGCGTCAACGTGCATGGCGTCCGTTCATTGCAGAATAACTTTCTTTTGGACGGTGTGGACAACAACACCATCTCCGAAAACGTTCAGGAGTTGAGCACACAAACTGTGCACACCTCCGTGGATGCGATCCAGGAGTTCAAGGTCACCACCGCACCGTATTCGCCTGAATACGGCCGGAGTCCAGGCGCGGCAATCACCGTCGTCACCAGGAGTGGAACCAACCAGATTCACGGAGCCGCCTGGAAATTTCTCCGGAACGATCAGTTTGATGCAGCCGATTTCTTCATCAATCGGTCGGGCGTGCCAAAAGCCAAAAACCGGCAAAATCAGTTTGGAGCCAATCTGGGCGGGCCGATCCTGAAAGATCGCGCGTTTTATTTCTTCAACTATGAAGGAACGCGAATCGTCCGCGGGCAGACGCGTCTGACGAATGTCCCAACCGATAATGAGCGCATTGGAGATTTTTCGCCCGCCGCGGCGGCGGCCAACCGTGCGGTGTATGCCAACATTTTCGACAATGTCGGCGATTGTATGCAGAAGGTTCCAGGCGCGTTCAGCGCGTCGGACCCACTTGGACCAACGCACTTCGCCAACAATAAGATTCCGGCTGGATGCCTTGATCCTGTTGCGCAAAAGATCGTGACTCTGCTGCCCGCCGCCAATCTGGTGCCGGGCAGCGGCCCTCTGAATACGAATAACTATTTAAGAGTCCCTTCGCTGATCGATAACAATGATTCATACACCGCCCGCGCGGACCTGCAAATCGATCCACGCCAACATTTGTTCGGGCGCTATGTATATTCCAACCGGTACCGGTTCGTACCCGGAGCTTTTGGCGGAATCATTGATGGCACCGGGACCTCGGCCTTCGGCCGGCAGGGTCTAAAGGCTCACGCAGCCGCTTTCGGCCACGATTGGGTCATCAGTTCGCGAATGCTCAACGAATTCCGTTTGGGATGGGGCCGCAACGACTCCTTTGCGGCACAGGATCCGTTCGGACAGAACACACTGGCCAGTATCGGCATCCTCGGTGTACAGGACAATCCCATATATAGCGGCGGATTGCCGGGACTCAGCATCAATGGCGGCGGCGGAGTGCCGCAACCCGCAGCGGGTGGAGGACTGGGACGTCTGGGTTCTCCCGATTTTCTACCCAAGTTTCAAAAAACAAATCAATTCGAGGAGTCCGATACGCTGAGCCTGACGAGCGGGGCGCATCAGTTTAAATTTGGTGTCGATCTCCATCTTCCGATGCGGAACATCTATCTGGATGTTCCTGGGCTGCGGGGTAGCTGGAGCTTCGACGGACGGTTCACCGGCCAGCCGGGGAATGGTATTCCATGGGCAGACTTTCTTCTCGGCTATCCGCAAGCTGCCCAGCTGACGAACTTCCACGTCACCGACGCACGAATCTGGATGACTTCATTCTTCCTTCAGGACGAATGGAAGGCGACGCGAAAGCTCACGATGAATTACGGCCTCCGCTACGACTATTCCACATGGCCCTACGAAGGAAGCAGCCAGTTGACTAATCTCGATCCCTCAACCGGCCAGATTATTACTCCGGCCAATTCTCCATTCGGTAAAGGTCTGGTTCAGCCGGATAAAAACAATTTCGCTCCGCGCCTCGGCTTTGCGTTCCAAGTATCCGACAAGTGGGTGTTGCGCAGCGGGTATGGCCGCTTCTATCAGTTGTTCGAGCGTGTGGGAAGCGAGGATCAATTGAGTTTGAATCTGCCTTGGCTCGTGAACAACGTCGTGAGTACCTCGAGCAAAACAGCTCCTGTAAACAGCATGCGTATCCAAACCGGCTTCAATCTCTCGCTCAATCCAAACGCGGTCGCCCCGCGCACAGTGCGGCTGCGAGCTGTTAATCCACAGTCTGTCATGCCGAGTGTTGATCAATGGAATGTTGGATTGCAGAGGATGCTACCGGATCGGATGGTTTTAACGCTGGATTACATCGGTACTAAAGGAACGCACTTGTCGGTTTTGCGAAATCTGAATCAGGCCCCTTTCAATCCGGACGGAACAACAACGTGTCCCAATGCGGCAACGTGCACAACCATTCCCTACCCTAATTTGATTGGAGGCGCGGTTGGTCCGATCGAGTACCGGGACAATATGGGCAACTCGAGCTATCACGGTCTGGAAGCATCGCTCAATAAGTCGTTCAGTCACGGTCTGATGCTTCATGCCGCCTATACTTATTCGCACTCCATAGACATGGTGCGCGACAACCTGTTCGGTGGCGCGAGTGCCTCGATCGTTCCGAATGCTTATAACGTGAAAGGTACTAACCGGGGAAGTAGTGACTTTGACTTCAGACACTGGTTTGCTTTCACATACGTCTACGAGATTCCTGAACTGCGATCCGCAACCGGCTCTCTCCGCCACGTTCTTCGTGACTGGCGCATCACCGGGGTCACAACCGCTCGGACCGGCCGGCCATTTACGATAGTCGCGAACGCCAACAACGGTTCGCTGGGAAACCTCGGCGGGCTTGTCACTGAATATGGTGACTGCCTCGGCCCTGGAGCGCTTCCTTCCGGACAGCAATCTGTGACGAAGTGGTTCAACACCGCTGATTTCGCTGCGCCCTCGAATCCCGTCCGGCTAGGCAACTGCGGCCGAAACACCATGACAGGTCCCGGATTGGCACAGTTCGATTTCAACGTGACACGGACGTTCAATTATTTCGGCGAAGGACGAAAGATGGAGCTGCGTTGGGACATGTTGAATGCCTTCAACAATACGCATTTCGGCGTACCGAATAATGACGTCACCAGCGGGCAGTTCGGACAGATCACCAATCTTGCGGGGGATCCCAGAATCATGCAATTCGCGCTCAAATTCATTTTTTGATATGCGGCGCGCCGGTTGGATTCTCATAGTGCTGGTTTTCTGGCCTGGGTTGAGGTTCGCGCAGGAAGCGGGGTCAATCGGAGCTCCGTATCCCGGCCGCCGTGTGCTGTTGGATGCACACAACTGCTATCCATATGGCGAATGGTGGAAAGATCGCATCGATCGCGCTCTCTCCACCGGTCTGCCGCTCGCCATCGAACAAGATCTCTCCTGGTATACGGACGCGGTGTCCGGGCGTTCGGGGTCGGTCCTGTCGCACAGCGCTGCGCCCGAAGGTTTGGAACCAACCCTGAAGGAATACTTCTTCGAGCGTGTGCGGCCAATCGTAGAACTTGCGTTGAATTCGCAGGATCGGTGGAGTTGGCCGCTTATCACCCTCAACCTGGACTTCAAGACCGAGGAACCGGCGCATCCGCAGGCCGTTTGGAATTTGCTCAGCGAATATCGAGACTGGATTACAACGGCGCGCCGTTCGGCGGACATTCGCCAGATCGGGCCGCTTGATGTGAGGCCTATTCTGGTTCTAACGGGCGAGTCCGAGACGCAGAAGAGTGTCTTTTACGACGACGTGCCCGAAGGTGCCTCGCTACTCGTGTTTGGCGCGACGCCTACGCATAACGAAAACCCTAGCGCGCCGCCGAGTGCATTGGCGCCCGACCCGCGCGACAACTATCACCGCTGGTGGAACAATCCATGGCGCGTTGTTGAATACGAGGGACAGAATGCGGCGGGCGACTGGTCTGTAGGAGATGAAAGGCGTCTCCGAGAGCTTGTTCGCTATGCTCACGCGCGCGGCTTTTGGATCCGTTTCTATACTCTGGATGGAGAACCTTCTGCCGACGAAAGCTCTCACGGCTGGTTTCACGCCTACAACTTCGGTTCAATCGACGCCGCGCGCATTCGGTGGCGGGCGGCAATTCAGGCCGGCGCGGACTTCATTGCGGTCGATCAGTACGAAGATTTTTCAAAGGAGCTTCGAGCATCTCATTAGGTTCTTTTCGACGGTGCCCAAGACGCCGTTTATCGACGCCTCCGTCCCTGAAAAGAAGTTAAAAGATAGTTTTCGCGGCAAGTTGGATCTGCCGCGGATCAAATTGGTTCAAGACTTTGCCGAACGTGTCCGGAACATTGATTAACCGGCCGATGAGCCGGTAGTTCGGACGGTTGAAGAGGTTGAAGAATTCTCCGCGAATCTGGAGCCGGTTCTTCTCCGTCAAATGGACACTACGCGCAAGAGTTGCATCCGTATTGAAGTATCCGGGACCGATGATCGTGTTACGGCCAGGATTTCCGAATGTGAAGGCGGGGGGCGTCGAGAATGCCGCCGTGTTGAACCAATGATCGGTCGTACGCTGGCTGGAAGCCAACCGGTAATTCACTCCGGGAACAGCATTCGCGCCAACCAGAATGCCTCCTGTCCCGCCGCCGATTCCGGCGGTGTCTCCGTTGACGTTGATCCCAGGATGTAGGCGCCACAACTCGAAAGGCAGCGATGCCACACGACAGTAAGCCTTAGCTCATCCAGAGTTTGTTGAATCAGTTCCTCGAATTTTTGTTGCGTCATGCTCGTTAAAAAAATGATTCTCTATTAAGAGGTTATCTTCGCCTACCAACCCGCAGCGGGTTGAAATGTTTTGCGATGGAGGTCTAAAATGCGTTTCCAGAAGTTCTCTTTTGGCACTATCCGGATCGATGGTGTGACGTATGAGCACGACGTTGTAATCGACCGCGGGGACGTGCGTAAGCGTAAGAAGAAGCCATCGAAGAAATTCCGCGACGAGTTTGGACACACGCCACTTTCGGTCGAAGAGGAGATACCCTGGCGATGTCGTCGTCTGATCATCGGAACTGGAACGGGCGCCTTACCGGTGATGGATAATGTGAAGAGCGAAGCCAAACGTCGCAAGATCACATTGCTCGTTCTCCCAACCGTTGAGGCCATCGAGGAGCTGAAAAAACATCCGGACGAAACGAACGCCATCTTGCACGTGACGTGCTAACAGTGGGCTTGTCTAGGGAGAGCAGCGGGTAAAAAAATTATATATCGCCGCCGATCAGAGCCAGATCAAAAAAACCTACTGGTCCCTGAGCAGCTCGTTCCGCAATCGTCGCGTGTACCCATACAAGGGCTGCATGCTTTCAGGTTGAAGTTGATTATCTTCGCACGTGAATTAATCTTCTCGAGTACGGAGACAATCATCTCCGGCGCGAAGAAGGTTGTCTCCGGTACGGAGATAATTTTGTCGCGTTCAAACCATATTGCTTCGTTGCCGGACTTAATCTTCTCTGATACGAAGACAATCATCTTCAAGCCGGAATTGATCTTCTCGACGCCGGAAATAATCCTCTCGATGACGAAGAAGACCGCTACGATCGCAACAAAGACCGCTACAATCGTGAAGAAGACCGCTACGATCGCATCGATAATTATTTCCGTCCCGAAGAAGATTATTTCCAGAACGGACTCGATCATTTGCGCCTGAGCAATGATCGTCTGGACGCCGGAGATAATCGTCTCCGACTCAAACTTAATCATGTTGAAGCCGCAGTCGATCATGTCCAGCGCAGAGTTGATGGTTTTCGGGCCGAAATCGATGATTTGTGAAGCGAAGTTAGCCGTTTCGAAGGCAAGGACAGGTATTTACGAGCCGCACTTGAGTGTCTGTGGGACGAACATAATCATCTCGGTCTCGTCTCTTTTCTAGTTGATTATCGAATTCCACGCCTGAAAGCATGTAATTGTTATACTTGCCTTCCGCAGCAGGGTAATTTGCAACCAAGATGACGAATGCCTTCTTCGAGCGTCCGATTTTAAACTCTCCCTACGAACGGCCACAGAGGCACTGGGAGCTGGATGATCAAGGACAGCCAACTCAAAAAATAATCGAAAGCCGCCGAAGAGCAGAATTCATAACGCCTATTCCTAAGCCAAAGAAACGTAAAGGTGGTTCAGATCAGCGGCGGATCATCTTCGATGAGGGGAAGGGACTTTCCACCGAGCGGCAGCAGTACGATCCCACGCCAATCATTAATGAGGTACGGCAGCGGCTGGAGGCCTGGCGGTCTCTGCCGAATCCGGCGGACTGGCAGGTGACACCCGAAACGATCCGGTTGCTCCTCCACTGGCGTCTCCACAAGTTCAGCGGCTTCCGCCCTTTCTTTTGCCAGGTCGAAGCCGTGGAAACCACAATCTGGTTGACGGAAGTTGCTCCACATGCCGGTAAGGCAGGAAAGGCTCTTCTGGATCACCTGCGGAACGCGAGCAATGACGCGAACCCGGACCTGATGCGGCTCGCGCTGAAACTCGCCACCGGCGCCGGTAAAACAACGGTGATGGCAATGCTGATTGCCTGGCAGACGATCAATGCTGTTCGCCGACCCGGCAGCGCGCGATTCACGCGAGGTTTTCTCATCGTTGCGCCCGGCCTGACGATTAAGGATCGCTTGCGTGTGCTCCAACCAAACGATCCGGATAGTTATTACGCCACCCGTGAGCTGGTTCCGACGGATCTATTGGAAGAAGTGAATCGCGCGAAGATCGTAATCACCAATTACCACGCCTTCATGCTTCGCGAGCGAATGGAAGTATCCAAAGGCGGGCGTTCCCTTCTGCAGGGACGCGGGCGGGAACTTCAGACGCTTGAAACCGAAGGTCAGATGCTGCAGCGCGTCATGCCCGACCTGATGGGCATGAAGAACATCATGGTGCTCAACGACGAGGCGCATCACTGCTATCGCGAGAAGCCGAAGAGCGAAGAGGAAGAAGATCTCAAAGGCGAAGAACGCAAGGAAGCGGAGCGCAATAACGCGGCCGCCCGAGTCTGGATTTCCGGACTCGAAGCCGCCAACCGGAAGCTGGGCATCGCCCGAGTGGTCGACCTTTCCGCTACCCCGTTCTTTTTGCGCGGGTCGGGATATGCCGAAGGCACGTTGTTCCCATGGACGATGAACGACTTCTCGTTAATGGATGCCATCGAATGTGGGATTGTGAAGCTGCCTCGCGTTCCCGTTGCCGACAATATCCCTGGGCAGGACATGCCCATGTACCGCAACCTCTGGGAGCACATCCGCAGAAAGATGCCGAAGAAAGGACGCGGCAAATCGAGCGATCTGGATCCGCTCAGCCTGCCGCCTCAGCTTCAAACAGCTCTGGAAGCCCTATATGGCCACTATGCAAAGACCTTCGATCTTTGGGAAAAGTCCGGAATTCGGGTGCCGCCGTGCTTCATCGTGGTTTGCAACAACACGTCGGCTTCGAAACTCGTCTACGACTTCATCTCGGGCTTCCATCGGCAGAACGAAGATGGGTCTTCCACGTTCCAGAACGGTCGTCTTCCGCTCTTCCGCAACTTCGACGACTACGGCAATCCGCTCCCTCGCCCGAATACGATTCTGATCGACAGTGAAGAGCTCGAAGCGGGCGAAGCCCTCGACAAGAACTTCCGCCGGATGGCGGAAGACGAGATCGCGCGCTTCCGCCGCGAGCGCATCGAGCGCAGCGGCGACGCGCAGCAGGGCGAGAATATCTCCGATCAGGAATTGCTCCGGGAGGTCATGAACACCGTCGGCAAGTACGGACAGTTGGGCGGGAATATCCGCTGCGTCTCTTCCGTCTCGATGCTCACCGAGGGCTGGGAGCGAACACCGTAACGCACGTCCTCGGCGTCCGCGCCTTCGGAACGCAGTTGCTCTGCGAGCAGGTCATCGGCCGCGCGCTGCGCCGGCAGTCGTACGAGCTGAATGAGGACGGCCCTAACGAGGGATTGTTCAATGTCGAATATGCCGACATTCTCGGCGTGCCGTTCGACTTCACCGCCAAGCCGGTCATTTCGTCGCCTCAGCCGCCGCGTGAAACCATCGAGGTGAAGGCGGTCCGACCGGATCGCAACGCGCTTGAAATCCGGTTTCCTCGCGTGGCGGGCTACCGTGTCGAGTTGCCCAATGAACGCCTCAGCGCTGCCTTTACCGCAGATTCCGTTCTGGAGCTGACGCCCGCGCTTGTCGGTGCGACGGAAACGCGAAACTCCGGCATAATCGGCCAATCTGTTGATCTGAACCTCGCTCATACTGGCGAAGTGCGCCCGTCGCAGGTGCTGTACCATCTCACGTCCCATCTGGTCCTTGAGAAGTGGCGCAATCCGGGCGAGGAGCCGAAGCTTCATCTCTTCGGCCAATTGAAACGGATCGTTCGGCAATGGCTCGACGGAGGTTATCTGGTTTGCAAAGGAGGAACGTACCCGGCGCAGTTGATCTTCAAGATGATCGCCAATATGGCTTGCGACCGGATCATTGCTGCGATCACGCGCGCGAGCGCCGGCCAGGGACAGATTGCCGTCACGCTGGATGCTTATAACCCGACGGGCTCCACTGCGCACGTCCGCTTCAACACGACGAAGCGCAATCGATGGGAAACCGCTCCAGACCGCTGCCACATCAATTGGGTCATCCTCGACAGCGACTGGGAAGCCGAGTTCTGCCGCGTCGTTGAGGCGCATCCGCGCGTCCGGGCATATGTGAAGAACCACAACCTCGGATTCGAAGTGCCGTACCGTCACGGTTCGGAGCCGCGGATGTACCGGCCCGATTTCATCGTCCTTGTGGACGACGGCCATGGCGATGAGGATCTCTTACATCTTGTTGTCGAGATCAAGGGGTACCGACGTGAGGACGCGAAAGAGAAGAAGGACACGATGGAAACCTACTGGGTTCCCGGTGTAAACCATGCCGCGCGCTTTGGCCGCTGGGCATTTGCCGAGTTTACGGACGTGTATCTGATCCAGTCCGGCTTCAAGGAGAAGATCGAAAGTGAGTTCGACAAGATGATCGAACACGTAGCGGGGCTTGTGGCGCAAGGACAGACAGCGTCATGAAAAAGCAGCCGGCGAAAACAAAGACAATCGAGACGATCCGTCACGGAGAAGCCAAGCGGAAGAACATCCCGACGGCCGAGTACCAACCCGTTCTGGAAAAGAAAGAGCAGGTCCCGATTCGCGTCGCCTACGACCGCCGCAATCGCGACCTCGATCCACAGTTAGTCTGGCGTGGCAAGGATGAGCAGGACTGGAGCGATCACGTCGTCCATGCGCCGCCGATCTACATCCAGGAGAAGGTCCATCCGAAAGTCTTGATCGACGATCTCCTTCGCGAGTCGAAGGAACGAAGGGACACCGGCTGGCGTCCTCCGCAATTCGATTTATTCGCTGACTTCAACGGAACGCCCAAGGACGCCGACAAAACGGACTTTTACCAGCATGACCAGAACTGGTCGAATCGCATGATCCTGGGGGATTCGTTGCAGGTCATGGCGAGTTTGGCGGAGCGCGAAGGCTTACGCGGTAAGGTCCAATGCATCTACGTCGACCCCCCCTACGGTATCGAATTCAACAGCAACTTCCAATGGAGTACTACCAGCCGGGACGCGAAAGATGACCAGCCAGAACGGATCACGAGAGAACCAGAACAAGTCAGAGCTTTCCGAGACACCTGGCGTGACGGCGTACATAGCTATCTTACTTACCTACGAGATCGATTGATTGTAGCCCGCGATCTTCTCGCTGATTCTGGTTCGATTTTTGTACAGATTGGTGGCCTGAACGTCCATCGGGTTCGTTGCGTCCTCGATGAGGTGTTTGGCGAAAGGAGCTGTGTTACTGAAATTGTCGTTAAAAAGAAGGGTAGTCAGAAATCGTCGTTCTTAGATCCGGTCAACGATTTCATCCTCTGGTACTCGAAGTCGCCGCGCACTCTCGGAAACACTAAATTTCGACCATTATTTGAAGAACGCTCGCTGGATGCTGATACCGTCGACGAATTCTCTCGTGCAGAATTACCGTCGGGGCAAGTCATTAATCTGAAAAGGTTCAAGAATGCGGACGGCGAAGAACTAGATTTTCGTTCATATCCTCGGCGGATCGATCAGGAATTCCCGAACGCTCGCCTTTTCAGACCGTGGCCTGTCATATCTTGACGATTTCCGCTTTAAGGCAATTTCTAATTGGTGGGACGGATTTGGTGGAGCACCTGACCAAGTCTACGTTGTGCAAACAAATGAGCGCATTGTTGAGCGCTGCATATTGATGGTGACTGATCCTGGGGATCTAGTACTGGACCCAACGTGTGGCTCTGGAACGACAGCGACTGTAGCCGAACAGTGGGGGCGGCGCTGGATTACTATCGACACGTCCCGAGTCGCTCTCGCCTTGGCTCGTACTCGCATTATGGGAGCTCGCTATCCCTACTACTTGCTTACGGATTCACACGACGGGCAGAGGAAAGAGAGTGAAATCAGTGGGACATTAAAATCCAACCAGCCTGTCTATCAAAGTATTCGCAAAGGATTTGTTCTTCGGCGCTCTTCGTACGTTACGTCAGGAACAATCGCTAACAATGCGGAGATCGATGTCATTTGTGAGAAATGGCGGCAGACGCTCGAGCCGCTGCGGGAGTCTCTGAACAAAGCGCTCGAAAAAACGTGGCACGAATGGGAAATCCCACGCGCAGCCGAATCCTCTTGGCCGGCCGCCTCAAAGAAAGCGCACTCGCAATGGCGGGACGCGCGCATTACACGGCAGAAGGAGATCGACGCCTCGATCGCCGCGAAGGCGGAGTCCGAGTTCCTGTATGACAAGCCGTATGTCGATAACAAGAAGGTTCGCGTTGCGGGACCGTTCACGGTCGAGAGCGTCTCGCCGCATCGTGTGCTCGGTGTTGATGAGAACGACGAGTTGATCGATCCGATCGAGCAGACCGCCGCGGCGGACGCCGAAACGCAGACATTCCCACAAATGATTCTGGAAAATCTCAAGACAGCGGGTGTCCAGCAGGCCCATAAGGAAGATAAGATCGTCTTCACGTCCCTCGCTCCGTGGCCGGGCCACTACATCTCCGCCGAAGGACGCTACCGCGAAGGCAACACAGAATCCGGAGCAGAAAGACGCGCGGCCATTTTAATCGGGCCGGAATTCGGCACAGTCAGCCGTCCGGACCTCGTGGCCGCCGCCCGCGAGGCCGGAGACGCCGACTTCGACGTCCTGATCGCCTGTGCCTTCAGCTACGACGCGCACGCCACGGAGTTCGCCAAACTCGGACGCATTCCCGTCCTGAAGGCGCGCATGAACGCCGACCTCCACATGTCCGACGATCTCAAGAATACCGGGAAGGGCAATCTGTTCGTCATCTTCGGCGAACCGGACATCAAGATCCTTTCGGCCGACAACGGCGACATTCAAGTCAAGGTCTTCGGCGTGGACGTCTTCGATCCCACTACCGGTGAAGTTCGCAGCGACAGTGCCGACGGCATCGCTTGCTGGTTCATCGACACCGACTACAACGAAGAGAGCTTCTTCGTCCGCCACGCCTACTTCCTCGGCGCTAACGACCCGTACAGCGCTTTAAAGACCACGCTCAAAGCCGAAATCGATGAAGAAGCCTGGTCCACGCTCCACAGCGATACATCCCGGCCTTTCCCGAAACCCAAGTCCGGCCGCATAGCGGTCAAAGTGATCAATCACTTAGGAGACGAGGTAATGAAGGTTTTCCGAGTCGATTGATTCAGATTGGCTTGGCGGACTGCCTACGACTGACACTATCACGTGAGGTGAGTCAAATCTTCCTGAGGAACACGAAAGAAGGAAGTTCACGGTGGAACTCGCAACGATCGCAAAGGAATGTGCTTTTCGAGGTTGGGACGGATTTGACGCCGACCCGATTCGGGCGGAAACGGTTCTGGCAGTCAGCCGCTTTCTGGAATCTCTACCGCCTGGAATTCCAGCGCCTGACGTCGCTGCAGAACCCGACGGTGACATCACCTTGGAATGGCACCGATCACCATGGCGAACGCTTTCCATAAGTGTTAGCCGGAACAATATGCTCCACTATTCCGCTCTGATTGGATCAAGCAAACATTTCGGAACGGAAGTCTTATCCGACCAAGTACCAAAAAATCTTCTGAACATCATCCGGCACGTTCAACCTTAAACGCATCCTTCCAGCGTAATTCCAAAGTCCCGTTCCGATCACGTTGCACAACTTGATGACATTACGTTATGCTGGACGTCAGATATAGCACTTATAGCGGATATAACACGGAGATCCCATGACAAAACAGAAGCAACCTCATGACACCGGTGTGGGAAGCGTGCCCATTTCCGATGGTGAAAAGGCTGAAATACAAAGACTTTATGAGCAACTTCGCTCCGCCGAAGCGAAGCTCGTTGGGCCAGACGGGAAAACCACGGTACTACCAAACAACATATATTCGTTTCTGCACCGGCTTTTAGCAGAGCTGAAGGCCGGTAGCTCCGTGACAATTCTCCAAGCCAAAGCGAGTCTTACAACAGTTGAGGCAAGCAAGTTACTGGGCATGTCGCGCCAGTTTCTTATTGGATTGTTGGATAAGGGCGAGATCCCGTTTCATATGGTTGGCACGCATCGCCGGATATACGCGCGCGACGTCCTCGCATATAAGACTCGAAGAGATGTTGAACGGCGTAAGTTGCTGGACGATCTAGTCCAGGCTGAAACGGCGGAAGGCATCTACGACAGGATGCCTGATGATTCTGACTCCAGATAATGAATATGCTGTCGTTCTCGACGCGTGCGTTCTCGTTCCCATGCCGCTGTGTGACACCCTGCTGCGCCTCGCCGAAGAACCAGCCCTCTATCGTCCTCTTTGGAGCGATCCAATCCTGGAAGAAGTGGCCCGTGTGCTTCGGGCAAGGTTGGCTCTGACCGCGGAACAGGTAGCGCGCCGTATTGGAGTCATGCAAAAAGCATTTCCCGAGGCGATTGTCGGCATTCCGGAAGGATTCACGGACGGCATTCACGGAATCGACGCAAAAGACCGGCATGTTGTTGCGGCAGCGGTGCTCGCTCGTGCGAATGCTATCGTTTCGCTTAACCAAAAACACTTTCCGGCGGATCATCTTGATCCATATGGAATATTGCTGCAAACGCCAAACAGTTTTCTTGTCCATCAATTTCATCTGAATCCCGACCTGATACTGGAGAAGCTTGATGCGCAGGCGGCAGCCCGGCGAATGGAAACGGCGGGCTGTTGCAGAGTCGCTCCGAGCTGTTGCACCGGAATTTGCCGAACTTGTAAGGGCACGCTTATGATGCGCAACAAAAGAGCGCCGCGGAGCCAACCCGGAACGGCGCAGGAGAATCCGTGGAATTCCGGATAGCGGATACCTTCACCGACAGCTTGGCCCGGCTGACTGGCGATGAGCAGAAGGCCGTCAAGACGACTGCTTTCGATCTCCAACTGAATCCCGCTCAACCCGGGCTGCAATTCCATAAGCTCGACAAGCCACGCGATCCGAACTTCCGTTCCGTGCGTGTCAGCAAGGATATTCGGCTCATCGTTCACAGTAGTGGCGACAGCCTCTTGCTTTGTTACGTCGGTCATCACGATAAGGCATATCAATGGGCCGAGCGGCGTAAGTTGCAGACGCATCCGAAGACCGGTGCCGCGCAATTCGTCGAGGTTCGAGAGACGATTCAGGAAATCATCGTTCCTCAGTACGTGCAACGAGAAGTCGAGGCGCCGCCGAAACCGCGGCTTTTTGCCGCCATGGCCGATAACCAATTGCTCGGTTACGGCGTGCCCGCCGAATGGCTAAACGACGTCCGACAGGCTGACGAAGACGTATTACTCACGCTTGCCGATCATCTTCCCGCAGAGGCTGCCGAGGCATTGCTCGAAATCGCGACAGGCGGCACCCCGGAACCTGCAAAGCGAATCGAGCCCGGCGCAGATCCTTTCGCGCATCCCGATGCGCAGCGCCGCTTCCGCGTACTTAAGCACCTTGAGGAATTGGAACGGGCCCTCGACTACCCGTGGGAAAAGTGGACCGTTTTCCTGCATCCTGCACAACGCCAATTGGTGGAGTACGACTACAACGGACCGTCGCGCGTTGCAGGATCGGCCGGAACCGGTAAAACGATCGTTGCAATTCACCGCGCGGTTTTTCTCGCTCGGAAGAATCCCGACTCTCGGGTGTTACTCACCACGTTTTCAGACACTCTCGCTAGTGCCCTGCAAACGAAGCTGCGACGGCTGATCCACAACGAACCCCGTTTAGGAGAACGGATCGACGTCTGGTCTTTTGAGGCCATCGCTCGCCGGCTATTCAAAGCTCACCGCGGGCATCCACGCATTGTGTCCCGCAAGAAGATTTGCGAGATTGTGGAGTACGCCGCAGGGAAAGTCGGCGGTCACAAGTTCAGCCTGCGATTTATCCTGAGCGAGTGGGAAGATGTTGTGGATGCATGGCAGTTGGAAACCTGGGAAGCGTACCGGGACATTCGTCGGCTTGGACGAAAGACTCGATTGCCGGAAGAGCAACGCGCCCTGTTATGGTCGATTTTCGAGCGCGTGCGAGAGATGTTGGCGGGCGGCGCTCTCGTAACCTACGCGCGGTTCTTCAGTATATTGACCACCATTGTCGCCGAAAGCAGGAAACCGCCATTTGATTTTGTCGTCGTCGATGAAGCTCAGGACCTTGGTGTACCTCACCTGCGGCTTCTGGCTGCTCTCGGCGGGAGCCGGCCGAATGCACTTTTCTTTGCAGGCGATCTGGGGCAGCGAATTTTTCAGCAGCCCTTCTCTTGGCTAGCCCTTGGCGTTGATGTTCGCGGCCGTTCGCGAACTCTGCGAGTCAATTATCGAACTTCCCATCAAATCCGGACGCAGGCGGACCGCCTCCTCGGTCCGGAACTGACGGATGTGGACGGCAACAAGGAAGACCGAAGAGGAACCGTTTCTGTATTCAATGGTCCCCTACCGGCGGTGCATGTGTGCCCGGGCGAGGCAAAGGAAACGGAAATTGTTGG
>Ga0209470_1001157_pt1 | contig 19879 bp, 16 predicted proteins | sample GraSoiAngelo_125_FD_185882 | JGI IMG/M metagenome (GOLD analysis project Ga0209470, IMG submission 185882) | Grasslands soil microbial communities from the Angelo Coastal Reserve, California, USA - 14_0927_05_40cm (SPAdes) (version 2) | ecosystem: Environmental > Terrestrial > Soil > Grasslands ... | reverse complement strand
GGCCGATGAATTTCCAGAGCGCAACGTTCGCGGTCCTCAGACATTGGGAGGCGTTTCCTCGAGCCTCATGATTTACGTTGAAGACGTCGACGCCACAGGACAGCGGTTTCTGAATGCAGGCGGGAAAGTTCAGCGGCCCATCCAGAACCAGTTTTACGGCGACCGCTCCGGCACGTTCGAAGATCCTTTCGGACATGTCTGGGTGATCAGCACGCATATCGAAGATCTGTCGCCCGAAGAGGTAGCTCGCCGCGCTCCGAAGGAGTAGTTAAAGCTATCCACGTCGGACGGGTCGAACAATGGTACGATCCCAACCGCTAGTGACAAGGGAGAAAGGAAACGGGAAATATGTCGAAGAAAAGCATTTTGTGTGTTGCCTTATGCTTAGTGCCCGCAATGGCTGCCGTCGCTTTTGCGCAGCAGAGAGCAGCCATTCCGCAAAAGCCGGACAATCCTCAGTCCCTCGTTCATGTTGAAGCGGCAAAGAAACTTGCAGGCAACGATCCGTTTTTGATGAAACCGTACAACTTTTACTGCCCTATTGGCGCCGCGAGAGCAAACAGCCAGACCGCGCCGGATCTCGAGCCGATCAAGATTTTCGATAACGTTTATGCCATCGGTAACTCGGAAACGACCACATACGTGCTCCCCACGTCGGAGGGCGTGGTGCTGATCGATTCCGGTTTCGAAAACAAAGTGGAATCCACTCTCGTGCCGCACCTGCAGAAGCTCGGCTTTGATCCGGCTAAGGTCAAATACATTCTCCTCGGCCACGGACACGCAGACCATTTCGGCGGATCGAAATATTTCCAGGACCACTACGGCACACGCGTAGGAACGACGGCGGCTGATTGGGATTTGATTTATCCCGCTAATCCACCCGCCAACCAGAACCAGGGGAAGAATGCACCGCCGGCCCGGCCAAAAAAAGATTTGGTATTAGCCGAAGGCCAACCGTTCAAACTCGGAGAGCTGACGGTAACGGCGATTGCGATACCTGGACACACACCAGGCTCACTCGCCTTCATTTTCCCGGTTAAGGACAAAGGCAAAACACGGATCGCGGGCCTGTTCGGCGGCACGATTCTGACCACGAACATCATCCCGACCGAAGGCCTGAAGCAGTACGTCCAGTCGATTGCGCACTATCTCGATGTAGCGAAGAAAATGAAAGTCGAAGTTGAATTGCAGAACCACCCGATCTTCGACGGGACGCCCGAGAGACTCGAGAAACTGAAGACCTTGAAAGCCGGAGAGCCGAATCCATTCATGGTGGGCAACGACCGGTATCTGAAGATGTGGAACATCATCGCCCAATGCATACAGGCCGAAATCGCCCGCCGCGAAGGCTCGGCGGACTAACGGACGCGCCCCCTCTCCCTCTGGGAGAGGAGAGGGTGAGGTTTCAAGATTCGATCAGACCTGTAAACTCGCGCGCGTCAGCCGGCGGCTTTCGCGCGCCGTTTAGGACCTTGCAACTATCACGGCGACGGCAATCATCACAAGGAGGCCAGCCACATCGACCAATTCCCACGGAAAGTCTTCTCTTCTCAGTGCGGCCGGCAGCCATGACATAGAGGCTAACGGGTCATCGCTGATTGCGGAGGCGGCGGATGCGCGGACCCACTTGTCACCCTCGCTGTCAATTATCAGTCCACCCCTAATCTTTGCTTTTGAAGTGGACTCGGCACCAACGAGGGTGATTTCAGTGCCGTCGAGTTCATACGTGCCGCTCACGCCTGTGGATCCTTCGAACAAAAAGTATGTCCCATCAGCCTTCAATTCTATGTAATGGGAGCGGGTTTTCTTATGAATGTATTTGCCCGGAATATCTGCAGCCATAGCAAGACTCGAATGGTACTTTCTCATCATCTTATCTAATCCCCCTGGCGCGGTTGCACATTTCACACTCGTGAGCACCAGGCGATAGTGCGCCGCACGGTTGCAGCCGGCTTTTGCCAGTTACGCCGCAATTCTTGTAAGAATACGATGCGGACCCGCCATCTAAACCCTACCCCATTTATAATTCTCACCGCGGCCGCTGGCCGCAACCAACCTGCTGTCAGCGATCAGCGGTCAGCATTCAGGTTAGCCATCAGCATTCAGCTTCTGTATCAGGAGGGTGAGCATCCCTTTAATCTCGACGGCGTGTTGGGACAGTTGCTGGTACGGCTTCGCTGGATGAGTGTCAGATCCCGACCCAAAAGGAGTTGATATTCGAGTTCGCTGGCCGAACCGCGCGCCACAGAGCAGAAGCGGGAGAGTCTGCATCTCCGTCTCGACCGAAACCTTCGGCTATATTCGATGGAATTGACGATGCGGCACGACGCATCTGAGACGCCAGGCCATAAGTCTCTTCACATGGAAATGCACCCGTGACGTGATAGATCGCCGGCGTCAATTGATGCGCCCGAGCCCATACCTTGAGTTGACGGAAGTCTTTCATAGCCTTCAGTTAATTCGCCCCTCGATCATGTCCACCCGGTTCCAGCCACGGGGCTCCTGCTTGCGACCATCTGGCATTGGCCGGGAACCCGAAGCCTGGGGACCGCTGAGAATCAGTTTGAAATTCCAAATTGAGACTCAGGCGAACGCTGGCAGATTCTTTTGGTCAGCTTAAAACCGAGTCGTTGAGTATAGAAGGCAACCGAACGACTAACGTCGTTCACTTGATACCGGACGCCCCACAATCCCGAGACGACGCTCTGGGGTTTTTCCTCGGATGAGTCTTGGGCTCCTGCGGATGTTTCCTTTCCCGGTTGATGAAGTTCGCGTTCCAGGGTCGATTGCCAGCGAGGCATACATACCGGCGCGGATGCATCAACCCGCCTTGGCGGCGTCGGCACGACGCTTGAGGAAGGCGGCCTGCCGATCCCGCAGTACCTTGATGCGTTCGCGACCCCACTTGGTCTTCCATCTCCCAGTAGGTGGCGGCCTGACGCATCCATTGGTTCTCCTGGCTGGGAAAGCTCATTGCGATGGTAATGAAATCGTCGGCGCTTTCAGGCCAAAATTCGTTCATCCACCAATTGCGCGCCTTACGCATTTCCGGCTCGCGACGAAGCTCGTACAGCTTCAGGATTAGTTCAGCGTCCGCGGCGGTTGCTTTCTTCGGCATGGTCCCTCCTGAGAATTTTCAATATGTGCATTGGTCCTTTTCGCGGGCCTCATGGAATCTAATTTCTGCTCCGCGGCTCACGCGGTGCAAATTCAGGATAACGCGCTCTGATTTCTCTGCGGTGTTCTTCCTCATCCGGTGTGGTTCTCACATCGCGGAGCTTTTGATGGCGGACGTCTTTTGGCTATCTGGCAAAGTGTTCCGCGACAGCGTGAAATTTTTCGATGTCGCCGCCGTTCTGTTCCAGCAATCGTTGAAACCCGAAATTTTGTGGACGGGCAACAAAAGTCTTTCGACCGGTGACAGATTAGCGGCGGGTAACGATCCCTTGCCCGTTACCGTGGAACCCATTCCTCGAAGAAGCAGTCATGCGCTCCAAGTTGTAACTCTGACCTTGCTCAAGCGCTCTGGCCTTTAGTCCAACGGTTTAGTTCCCTCCAGCTAGTTCCGTCCAGCTAATTCCGTCAAGCTAGTCCTTCCGGTTAGGACCATCCGCCCAGGACCTTACAGCTAGTGAATCCGAGTGATAGACGGCAATGAAGAAGACGGGTAAACCTTGGACCTCCGACCTAAGCGTCGGAAATACAAAAATTCGCGGACATCGCGCCGGAAGTGTTTATGCAGCGCGACGTCAGAAGGGTAAAGAATCAATGAATCAGACAGACAGGACGTCTATTGGATCAAAGAAAGCTGCAGCAATCGTGCTGGCAGTGATTGTGTACGTGATATTGACAGGAGGGTGGGCCTCTGCCCAGCAGGGTTCGGGTTTGAGCGCGGTCGGCGCCGTCGACCCGGCCAATGGCTACCCCAAGTGGTATATGGATGGAAGCGGTCTGCAACTGGCGCAGTGCCTGGACACGAGAGCTGGTGACCCGTGCTTGCTGGCGGGAACCTTTCCGAATCCCGCGGCAGCCATTTCGTTTCCAGGCAACTTTCCTGACGAATTCATGTACTGGCTCGCGGAAGCCAGCATCAACGGCGTCGGCGTGAACCGCGCGGGAACGGCGCTTCTGGTGCTTGATGTCACGGGCGCCTTCGGTGGGCCGACCGGCACGCCGGCGGACGGGGCCGGCGCTCAGATCACGTTCGCTCGCTTCCGGCTCCGGGTCAAGAATAGCCTGACGCCGGGGGCGACCTACACGATGACCGGTCCGCTCGGCAGCCAAGCGTTCGTCGCGGACGGGACCGGGACGATCAATTTCACCGATGACCGGGGATGTCCGGGCACGCCACCCGCCTGCGACTTCACGCTCGCGCTTAATCAACCCAATGCCGGGCCGTTCCTGAGATGGGACGCCACGGGCCCCGCCCCGCCGGCGGGTTTCATCGGCGATCCCGCCATCCTCCATCCCATCACCGGCAGCCCCTTCGGCAACAATTTCTTCCGCCTTGACGGTCCCAATGTAGGCGGTCTAGGCGTCAACACCATCCAGACCAACCTGTTTTCGGTGATCGGAAAGATCTTCGTCCGGCCCGCGACCACCACCACCCTGACCGCGTCGCCCAATCCCTCGACAGTCGGGCAAGCGGTGACGCTGACGGCCACAGTGCGCCCCGTGGCCCCGGCCACTGGTGTGCCCACAGGCTCCGTCTCCTTCAGGGACGGCGCCACGACAATCGAAACGGCCACGCTGGACGCCACCGGAACCGCGTCGATCGTCGTCTCGACGCTCGGCGCCGGCAATCATTCCCTTACGGCCGTCTATGCCGGCAGCCCGGATTTCCAGACCAGCACGTCCGCCGTGGTAACCCAGGTCGTCAGGGCTGCGACTACCACCACTCTGTCCTCAACGCCCAACCCCTCGACCGCCGGACAGGGAGTGACGCTGACAGCAACCGTGCTCCCCGTAGCGCCAGCTACCGGCGTGCCCACAGGCTCCGTCTCCTTCAGGGACGGCACCACGACGATCGGATCAGCCACGCTGGGCGCCACTGGAACAGCGTCGATCGTCGTCTCAACGCTCACTGCGGGTAGCCATTCCCTCACCGCCGCCTATGCCGGCGCCGGGAATTTCCTGGCCAGCACCTCCCCCGTGGTGACCCAGGTTGTCAACGCCCCAGCAGCGTCAACCACCACCACTCTGACATCGGCGCCCAACCCCTCCACGACAGGGCAAGCAGTGACCCTGACAGCGACGGTGAGCCCCGTGGCCCCGGCCACTGGCACGCCCACCGGAACGGTTACGTTCAGGGACGGCACGACGACGATTGGATCAGCGACGTTGGGCGGCAACGGAACAGCGTCGATCATCGTCTCGACGCTCGCTGCCGGGAGTCATTCCCTCACCGCCGCCTACGGCGGCAGCGCGAATTTCCTGGCCAGCACCTCCGCCGTGATGACCCAGGTCGTCAACGCCCCACCGGCGCCCGGCACGGATACGGTGACCATCACCCGCGCCCAGCTAATCTTGAGAACAGGTGAGCTGCGCGTGGATGGCGTCAACACTCCAATCGGTTTGGCCACGAGCGTCGAGATCCACAGTGACGGCGCCGTCGGCACCAGCTGCCCCGGACCACTCATCGCCACGACCCCCGTCCGCGGTAGTAACGCGCATTGGTCCTTCCGGGACGTCATCAGCTTCAGCCCGGCAACGATTTGTGTGAAGTCCGACGGTGGCGGCGTCGCGACGAGCGCTGTCACTCCAAAGTAGCTCCTCCTCCTCGATCTAGCGCTCTCCTCCTCGAGCGCTGCGGCCGCTTGGGCATCTCCGCCCCTTCCGATGCCTGAGCGGCCTCTCTTTTTCCGTTTGATCTTGACCGTAACGAAGTTCCGATCCCGAAACTCAGTCAGTTTCGGATTGGCCTCGAAATACCGATCAAGGGTGTGACACCAACTGCACCATTCACCGCCGACTTCGAGCAGGATGTGCTTGCCCGACCGCTGTGCCTCCGCAATCGCGTCCTTAATGTCGCGGACGGCATCGCGTAAGGGGTCGTATTTCGTCACGGGCACGTATTGTCCGGCGAGCAAAAACAACCGCGAAGAGAATGGCTGCTTTTCGGCACACGGCGCGATCCTTCGTTAGACCGCGGGCCGGCATCCAGGTGTCCGTTTCAAATCTCAGGTGTCCGCTGGCAGTTATCCATGTTTAATGCACTTGGTGCAATGACCAACTGACCCAATGACCGGATTCGAGCTCCATAGAATTTCACAGCGGATCATCCGGCCATTTGGTCGTTTAGCCAAGTTCATTAGACAACGCAGATCTGCCATCGGACATCTGACACCTGCACAAAGGGGGACGGAGGCCTCCGTCCCCCTGTCAGTCCGCTAGAAGTCGAATTGGTCGATGTTCGCTTTGGTGATGATCAGTGGAGGACCCAAAACGATTTCGCTGCCACGCACTCGAGTTTGCCGAGCCGGCCTGCCTGAATCGAGTTCACGCCGCTTGGAATCTTGTTTTGTGTAAGGAGCGCGGGCGCATAGACGTCAGGTATCCCAGATCGTGGGTGCTCCAGAGCACGACACGCTGACGCAGACCGCTTGGGCTGGGGCAGCCAAAAAGAATTCCGCATTTCAGTTTCGATATCAGCGATTGAAGACTCGACGAGCAGTTAAGCGGGCTACCATCGCAGTGGCTCACGCTCAACTCGGAAGTGGCGGACGCAAAAACCCCGCGGCTGACCGAAGCTGAGGATGCTGACGCAAAGATAGTGTTTATTCTGTGTTCTCTTCTCTGCTACTTACTTTGTTCTCTTTTCCGCGTCATAAAAAGAGTAAACGTAAAGGCCACAAAGCAACATCAGCCGGGATTCGGTTCCTGTCCCGTCAGCCTTCGCCCTCCTCGGATGAAACCCTAGGGCTGTCAGCCGCTGCCCCCCATGCAAGCGGTCTATGCCGCCCATGTCGGCTAAAATGAAGGAAGTGGCGCGGGGGTAAGGGCGTGAGGCTATCCTAAAACCCAAACGCGTGAAAAAATGCGGTCATCGCCACCGAGAAGACGGCCACGATAAGAGCAACGGAAAACGCGAGCCCAAACAAGGCGCCGGCCGTTTCAATGAGCGCGAAGTGACCCGGTAATTTGTCCATAGTTCGTCTTCTCTCTTTTACCGCTGTGTCCCAAAACAGCAAATGGCACCGTGGTGCCGCCATTGACGCTGGCGATCTTGAGCAGTTGGCGCGCTTACGATGCGATAGCAAACGTCTATGACTGCGTGTGGCAACACGCTTCGAAGCCGCGGCAGAAGCGATGGCGGCCGAAAAGCTGGTCAAGAATCCCGCTCCAACGTAAAGAAAGCCGAACGCTCTCGGTGAGGTCAATACCTGTGTCAAAGCGGCTTCTGACCGCTTTGTATCGTATTCCACGTCGAAAATGCGCGTTTGCGGGTTCATAGCGGCGGGATTTGTGCCGCTTCAATCCCCCCGAGAATATCTGACTGGTTATCGGACCACTTCTGACCCGTTGGTCTGAAAACATTGCCTAAGTAGCCTTTTTCGGTTCCGTCACCGCACCCTTGACTTCGATCTGGACTTTCGCGCTCCATAAGCGGTTGCACACTTCACAGTCGTGCAGCGCAGGCGATAGTGCGCCGCACAGTTGCGCCCGGCTTTTGCCAGCCCCGCCGCAGTTTTTGTGAGAGTACGACGGGCCCCGCCATCCGAACCCCACTCCGTTTATAATTCCTACGCTCAAACGGATTTCAAGGAGCTTCGGCCACCTCCGGTAGAATCCATAATGCTCGGTGCGCTGAAGCATTTAAAAGGAGATCTATGAAGAAACAATTTGTGCTGACCGGTTTAGGCCTTTCGGGAATTCTGGTGGGTGTTCTTATCGTCGGCTTGGCCGCTGGATTCGCGGTTCAGAACGGGCAACGCGGCCCCGCGACTCCAGCCGCGCCATGCGGTCCTAATATCCCGGGCGATTTGGGAATAAACGCCGCGAAGAGCTCGCGCTGTTTTGAGCTACGGATGTATACGGTCGATACCAGCAAGAGCCGTATCAACGATCTGCACAAACGGTTTCGAGACGGCGAAGTCGATATATTCAAGAAGAACGGCATGGAGGTTCTTGGCGCATGGCAAAGCCTCGATGATCCCAACACTCTGGTCTATTTGCTTGCACATAAGGACCGCGCGGCCCGAGATGCCTCCTGGGCCGCCTTCCAAGCTGACCCTAAGTGGATTGAATTGCGGACAAAGTATCCCGTAACGCTGACTCCCAAAATCTTCATGATGAGCGCGGCCGACTATTCACCGCTGAAGTGAAATCTCATCCTGCCGGTAGCTCTCAGAGTGTAAAGAGTTGTTAAACTCTGGTGCGTTGCGGCTCTTCTTTGAGGGCTTGTCTCTATAATGCGTGCATGAGCCGATTCACAGATCGTTTAGTGTCTTCGTTGCTGCTCGTTTTGTTTTTGCTCGCCGCCATGTTTGCTAGAGCCGCAGATCGACACCGGTTCGCTCCAGAAGGCACGTTCATAGCGACAACGGGCCGCATTATGATGATCGATCTGAAGAACAAAACGTTAAGAGTGCGTGCATCGGATGATCAGTTCACTCAGCGTTTCTTGATGGCGAAACAAGGCGATAGATCTCGGGTAATCACGTTCCCGGGCGGCGCGACGATCCGCTTCCCTCAGCGAACGGGAAAGCATCCTTCCCCAGCCAGCAGCACTACACCGAACCTGAACCAGTACGTGGTCGTGATCACCAGCAAGACTGTGATTCAGGACGGGGCTGAACCGATGCGCCTCGAAGACTTCACCATCGGCGAGACTATCTCTATACACGGCTGGTACGCCGGTAATACCCTGACCGCGTCGAGAATCGCAAAGTGGTCTTAGGCCGCGCGTTCGCTCGAAATCCGTTGACGCCGCTTTCCGCCGGACAGATCACGCTCTGATAGGAGCTACAGCCTGCGGCTTGAGGCTTGCGCAGTAGCGCGCTTGCGCTTCGCGCGGGCTCGCGCTGCGAGCGGCCGCCGGGTGCCCATTTTACGAAGCAGCGATGCTTCCATTCGGGAAAGACTGGGTGTACATTGGGTTCCGGCGAATAGACCCAAATCCGAGTAGATTCTGAATCTTGGTCCAACGGGCGGAGTGGTTCTACCCCGGCTCGTTGAGGAAGGGAACTTGTTATGGCGCGAATCTCGCTGAAAGTGAATGGAAGGTCGCGAGTCGTAGAGACGGACCCCAGCACTCCGCTGCTATACGTGTTGCGCGACGACCTGGGGTTGAATGGGCCCAAGTTTGGCTGCGGTCTTTCTCAATGCGGCTGTTGCACGGTGATGCTGGAGGGCAACGCCGTACGCTCGTGCAGCATCGCGGTGAGCAATGCACAAAACCGGAACATTACCACGCTGGAAGGTTTGGGCAGCGTAGCCCGTCCTCACCGGCTCCAGAAGGCGTTCATTGAAGAGCAGGCGGCGCAGTGCGGCTACTGTATGAACGGAATGATCATGAATGCCAAGGCGCTGCTCGACAAAACCCCCCATCCAACCGAGGCGGAGATCCGGCGGGCTCTGGACGGCATCCTGTGCCGTTGCGGAAGCCACCTGCGGGTCATCCGGGCTATCCAACGGGCTGCGGTCTAGGAGGTGCAACATGGAAAGACGACACGTTTCCCGCAGAGGATTTCTTAAAAGCACGGGCGGGCTGGTTGTCAGCTTCAGTTTTTCCGCACCCATCTCCCAGCTCCTGGCTCAATCGCCAGACCTGCCCGCCGTGGAACCGGAGGCAACACAACTCGATTCCTGGCTCGCAGTCGCCCAGGATGGAAGCGTCACGGTCTTCACCAGCAAGGTGGAACTTGGTACCGGCATCGAAACCGCTCTGGCCCAGATTGTGGCCGACGAGCTGGATGTGCCGTTTCAGAAAGTCCAAATGGATTGGGGGGACACCGCCAAGTCGGTCGATCAGGGTATGACCGTGGCCAGCCGGACGCTCGAACGAGCCGGACCACAGTTACGCCAGGCCGCGGCGGCGGCGCGCCAGCAGCTTCTGAAACTGGCCGCAGCGCGGCTGGAGGTTTCTGCGGAGCAGCTTACCGTGCGCGATGGTCTCGTGAGCGTCGCGAACAACCAAGCCAAGAAAATCTCCTATGGCGAACTCATCGGCGGCAAGCGCTTCAACCTGAAAATCACCGCCACGGGTGAAGGCTGGGATATGAAAGTGGCTCCTGAAGCGCGCGCCAAGGATCCCAAGGAATACAAAATCGTGGGCACTTCCATGCCGCGCATCGACCTGCCGCCGAAATTCACGGGAGAGTACACGTACATTCAGGACGTCCGGATCCCCGGTATGCTCCACGGCCGAGTGGTTCGCCCGGCCGTAGTGAATTCCAAACCGTCAAGTATTGACGAAAGCTCCATCCGGCACCTTGCCGGCGTAGTAAAGGTGGTGCAGCAGGAAAACTTCGTCGGCGTAGTGGCAGAGACTGAATGGGCCGCGATCCAGGCCGCCAGAGCTTTGAAAGTGACTTGGTCGCCTCCTGCGGAGAAACTTCCCGCGAATAAAGACGAGCTGGATGCGTACCTGAAGAATACCAAGAGCGTCATTGACATGAATCCGGTGAAGAAGGGCAATGTGGACGAGGCGCTCTCCAGGGCGAGCAGGACTTTTCAAGCCACCTACCGTTGGCCGTTCCAATTGCACGGAATGCTCGGCCCCTCCTGTGCCGTGGCAGATGTCCGGGCCGACCGTGCCACCGTCTGGACCGGTACACAAGCTCCGTTTATGACGCGGGACAAGTTGGCGACTCTTTTGGGACTGACCAAAAAGAACGTTCGCGTCATCCACAAGGAGGCCGCCGGCTGCTACGGACGCCTGGAGCCCGACGACGTGCCGGAGGACGCGGCCCTGATGTCCCGCGCGGTGGGCAGGCCCGTCCGCGTTCAATGGATGCGGGAAGATGAGCACGGCTGGTCACCCAAAGGGCCACCGCATCTCATTTCGGTCCGAGCCGCCGTGGATAGCCAGGGCAACGTCATCGCGTGGGATTACCTGGACCGCAGCTTCCCGTGGACCGATGCCAGGGGCGTCCTGCTTGCTTCCCGACAAGTGGGCCTCAAGCCGACGGACCCAGGATTTCCCAATGGAGCTACTTCGGCGGGTGAAGTGTATCAATTCGCGAACCAGAAGATCGCCGCTCAAAACCTGCCCTGGCAGACGGCGGGACCTATCCCGCTGCGTACTTGTAACCTGCGCTCGCCGGGACAGCCGGCGCGCTGCTTCGCCAGCGAAGGCTTCATGGATGAACTGGCCTCGGCTTTAGGCGTGGATGCCATCGAGTTCCGGCTGCGGTATCTGGGTGAGAACAAGCGGCTGCGCGAAGTCCTGGTGGCGGCAGCTCAAAAGGCTGGCTGGAAGGAACGTCCTTCCCCCGCGCCTTCCTCTGCCGGCCCCAAGCTTGCCGGCCGAGGCATTGCGATTACAGACCGCGCCGGCGCCATGGTTGCCGCCGTCGCCGAAGTTGAAGTGGACAAACCGACGGGCAAGATTGCAGTCAAGCGCATCACCATCGCGCACGACTGCGGCAGGATCGTCAACCCCGATGGCGTAAAAAATCAGATTGATGGGAACGTGATTCAGGGAGTCAGTCGAACGTTATTGGAGGAAGTTCAGTTCGATGCCACCAGTGTGAAGAGTCTGGACTGGAAGAGCTACCCGATTATCAGCTTCCAGAACATCCCTTCAATTGAAATCGTGCTGATCAATCGGCCGGAGATGGAGGCGCTAGGCGCCGGCGAACCGTCCATTGTGCCGGTACCGGCGGCAATAGCCAATGCCGTTTTCGACGCGACGGGAGTTCGCTTCCGGGAGGTCCCTCTCACGCCGGAGCGAGTCCTGAGCGCTCTAAAAAGCGGCCCAGCTCCGAACCAGCGGGCGTAGTCCCGAGTGCAAGCTAAATTTCCGCCCTGAAACATGTCGTTTAAACGATTTTCTGGCCGCCATTACAACCATAAAATGGCCATAGGCGATGCCGAAGTCTCTTGTTCTCAATGGGGCCCGATTCTGAAGGCGCACGCAGATAAGGCATAAAGTGGCCGATAGTGCAGAAGTAAGGCATAAACTGGCCGCCGGTGTAATCCGTGGCCGGATGCGTATGTAGATTTTGCTGGACAAACGCGCCGAGTTTGTCTACGTTAGGCTCGTGAGCGGTGCACGAGACGACGGCAAGGTTGAGATTCCTGAACGGTTCACCTTCAACGGCCGCACTTTCTCCGCAACAGAACTGAAACTGATTCAAGAGGTGTGCAGGGATTTTACCACTTTAGGACGAACGGAGATTTCCCGGACGGTGTGCGAGTTGCTGGAATGGAAGCGCGCTACCGGCAAGTTGAAGAATCACGAATGCCGCTTGCTGTTGGAGCGACTGGAAGAGCGGGGCTGGTTAAAGCTTCCTCCGGTGCGTGTTTTGGGCGGACGTGGTCGGCGGAGGGTAGAACTCAGCGAGCAGACTGAACCCGAACTGGAGTTGCAGGGGTCGGCGGGAAGTTTTCGTCCGCTACGATTGGAAGTGGTCGACGGCGGGCCAGAGGGCCAAAGTCGGCTGTGGCGAGAGCTGATCGAACGCTATCACTACTTGCACTGCCGTGTTCCCGTGGGCGCCAGTCTCCGGTACATCGTACGTTCGGAGCGATGTCCTGAACGAGTCTTGGCTTGCTTGCTGTGGACATCAGCGGCTTGGAAAATGGCGCCGCGAGATCGCTGGATTGGCTGGAACGACCAACAGCGGCAGCGCAATCTGCAATTCATCGTGAATCAGTCCCGTTTTCTAATTCTGCCCTGGATTCGCCTCCAAGGACTGGCGAGCATGATCCTTTCGCTTTCGGCGCGGCAGCTTCCTCAGGACTGGGAACAACGTTACGGTTATCGTCCTGTCTTGTTGGAGACGCTGGTAGAGGCAGAGCGTTTTCGAGGAACCTGTTACCGCGCCGCCAACTGGATTGGGCTGGGGCGCACGCAAGGGCGAGGTCGAATGGATCGTCATCACGCCTTGCACGGCCACGCCCCCAAGGACATCTACGTTTATCCTCTACGCCGCGATGCGCGGCGGTATCTGTGCGAGGCGGTTCCACGTCAGCGCGCTGATGCGAGAGGATGCGAAGAAAAACAGGTGAGCATGAATCTCCTGCGGTGTCAGCCCGATGCTCGATGAAAGTGAATTGATCGCTTGGCGCCACCGGCTGAATCTGAGTGATCAGGCTGGAATGTTGATCGATCAGATACGCTCTTCGGAACCGGCGCGCCGGGTGCATGGCGGCCGCTCGAATGTGAGCGGTTTGTACCCGAGCCGGAAAATGGGCGTGTCGATCCAGTTTGAAAGTCACCGTGTGGAATTGGCGGCCATCTACGAGATGGAGCATGATCCGTTCACGTTGGAGTTTTACGACCAGCCGCCGCCGATCATGCTGGATTACAACAGTGCGAACGGCAGGCGCATGGCCGTTCGTCACACTCCGGATTTTTTTGTTCTTCGCCAGGACCGCGCAGGCTGGGAGGAGTGGAAGACCGAGGAGGACTTACACGAGCTTACCGAACACAACCCAAACCGATACGCGCAGGAGTCCGGTTGCTGGCGTTGCCCTCCGGGAGAGGCTTACGCGACACGATGTGGCTTGTCCTACCGAGTGCGTTCGGCAAAGGAGATCCACTGGCGTTTGCAGCGCAATATCCTCTTCATTCATGACTACCTCCACACGGATCCCGATACGGTTCCCGCCGCAACAAGGGAACGACTGCTCGGTTACGTTCGCGCCGTGGGGATGCTATCAGTCGCGGATCTGATCCAGCAGACCGCGGAGTTCGCCACGCCGGATGACATCTATCTTTTGATCGCTGCCGGCCGGCTTTATGTCGACCTCTATGGAGAGCCGCTAGCTGAACCGGCGCGGGTCCGGGTTTTCCCAGATCGCGATGCGGCGATCCGCTATGGAGGTGTTCCGGGGCATGGGGCAACCGAACGCGCTTCATTGGCGCAATTGGACACTTTCCGCGCCGGTACGGTCCTGACGTGGGATGGCCGCATCTGGAAAGTTGCCAACGTCGGAAGCACCAGGATTTCTTTGCTCGGCGAAGATGGGAGCGTCGTGGAGTTGTCGCAGGATGCCGTGGAGTCGCTCGTCATAGAGGGTCGCATGACCCAACCGCGTTCAAACGACGAGGGCCGCCGAAAAATCTCCGAACATTTACTTCACGCGAGTGAGGACGATCTGCGAGAAGCGAACCGCCGAGCCGACATCGTTCGGCAGCGAATCTCGGGAGGACCTCTGGCGGAGGGGAAAGAGATATCGGCGCGAACACTGCGTCGATGGATCTCACGATATCGCGCCGCCGAGTCGGAATCGGGTGCCGGCTACATCGGACTATTGCCACGCACGAGTCATCGCGGAAATTCCACCCGGCGACTCTCAGAAGAATCTCTACGGCTCATGAACGATGTCATCGAAAAGGAGTACGAGAATGTTCGGCAGAAGAGCAGAGTCGCATGTTGGGCGATCCTGAAGGAGACCTGCAAGCAGCAGGCGGTCCCGACGCCCAGTTATACGACGTTTTGTCTGGCCGTGCGCCAGAGCAACAAATTCAAACAGACCTTAAAGAGACAGGGGCCTCGCGCGGCTTATCAGCATGGACCTTTTCACATGCAACTGGATCTGAAGACGCCGCGTCACGGCGACCGGCCGTTTGAGATCTGCCACGCGGACCATACGCAGTTGGATATCGAGTTGACCGACGCCACCCTCTCGCATCGTCTTGGCCGGCCGTGGATGACGCTGATGATCGATGCGTTTTCGCGCCGCATCCTGGCCGTTCATGTGGACTTCGAAGAACCCAGCTATCGCTCCTGCATGATGATGCTGCGCGAATGCGTTCGCCGCCACAACCGGTTGCCGCAATGTCTAGTCGTGGATGGCGGTCCCGAATTCCACAGCACCTATTTCGAGGCGCTCCTGGCCCGCTACGAATGCACGAAGAAAACGCGGCCGCCGGCACAGGCCCGGTTCGGTTCCTTGGTCGAGCGCGTATTCGGCACGACCAACACGCAATTCCTCTACAACCTGCTCGGCAATACTCAGATGACGCGCAACGTCCGGCAGGTGACGAAGTCTGTCAATCCGAAAGAACTGGCCGTATGGCCGCTGAAGCCATTCATGGAGCGGCTTTGGGAATACCTCTACGAGATCTATGACACGAACGTCCATCCGGCTTTGGGGGAGGGCCCCAAGGCCGCCTACGATCGTGGATTCCAAACGAGCGGCTCTCGTCTTCATCGACTAATTCCCTACGATCGCGACTTCATGATCGCGACCTTACCCAGCACCCCCAAGGGGACTGCGCTGGTGTCGCCGGGGCGAGGCGTCAAGATCAATTACATTTTCTACTGGTGTGACGCCATGGACGATCCCAAGTTTCAACGCCAACAGATTTCGGTTCGCTTCGACCCTTTCGACCTTGGAACAGCCTATGCATTCATCGCCGGCCAGTGGGTCCAGTGTCACTCGGATCACTACCGGATTTTCCAGGGCCGATCGCAGAAGGAGTTGCTCATCGCCTCGAAGGAACTTCGCGCGCAAAATCGCGACCGTGGCCCACAGTTTCAGATCACCGCCGGCAAACTGGCGCAGGCGTTTCAGTCCATCCATTTGCAGGAATCGCTATTGCTGCAGCGATTACGCAGCCGGGAGACTCAGTCATTGAGAGAGCGCACGCCATATTCGGATGAGCGCCAGGACGAGGTTGCGCATTCAGCGAGAGCCGCAGGTTCACCCGAGTTTTCCGAGCCGATCCGAACAGACGGTCCGGTATTCGAACGTTTCTGATGACCACGGTGACAGGTCCCGGCAACAGTCTATTGGCACAACCGCCATTGGCGCGGCTTCAATACTTCAAGGACTTCGCCGTCGCCCATCCGTTGCTGGTCGAAGCCAAGGACCGCCTCCTGGAGGCGATCACCGAGTCCGCTCCCAACTCTCTCATCATCGTTTCGGGTCCCACGGGTGTCGGCAAGACGACCTTGCTGAGAAAAATCCAGCAACTGCTCAGCGCGCCAGCATTCGAAGACGGGACGCCGGATCCTGCACTGCTGCCGGTTGTGACCGTAGAGGCGACTCCGCCGGAGTCTCGCAGCTTCAGTTGGCGGAGCCACTTCAAACGATTGCTGCTGGCAATGAACGAGCCGATGGTCGATCACAAGCGGCGAACGGATCCCGTCGACAGAACCGCCCAGACGATGCCGTCATTCCCGAATGATCGCGGAGTCACGGCCGACTACCACTACGCTGTCGAACAGGCCCTCCGATACCGCCGGCCAAAAGCCGTTCTAATTGATGAAGCCCAGCATCTCTTCGCCCTGGCTTCGGGACGCCACCTCGAAGATCAACTGAACGTCTTGAAGTCCCTGGCGAACCGCTCGAACACCGCACATGTGTTATGTGGCACCTATGAACTGCTTCGCATTCGAAACCTCAGCGGCCAATTGAGCCGCAGAAGCATCGATATCCATTTTCCACGCTACGATATGGCGAAAGCCGCAGACCGCCACACGTTCGCGAAGATCCTTCAGACGTTCGGAGAGCAGATGCCGTTGCCGGAACCGCCGGACCTGATCCGGTTTTGGGAATACCTTTACGAACGCAGCATCGGCTGTGTCGGCATTCTAAAAGATTGGCTCGTCAAGGGGCTTTCTGTCGCGATTCGACAATCCGCGCCGACCCTGACCCTCCCGCATCTGGAGAAGCATGCCTTATCCGTCGCGCAATGCGACCGGCTGATTGAAGAAGCCGCTCGCGGTGAATCTCAGTTTCGGGAGGATGCCGATGCGCTGGGCCGGCTACGGCTTCGCCTCGGATTTTCGGAGCCTGCATGCGCGACGGACGCCGCCGCAGCGGCTGCAGCAGATCGCGCGCGGCAGCAACGCCCGGGTGAGCGATATGCAAAGCGGGATGCGGTCGGCCGAGAACAACCCCATGCCTCTTCTCCAACACAGTAGCTTCGAACGATGGGATCTGGAAGAGCCGAAGCGTGCGTGCCCGAACTTGCTCTACGCACTCACTCCCTGCGGGCTGGGTACGGCCTACGTCGAAAGCTTCAGTAGTTATGTGACTCGGCTGGCGGAAGCGCATGTGGTTTCCGTATGGCGTCTCATCCGGCATGTGCTTTCTCCCGACCGTCCAATCCGCGTACCGCGCTGCGACAAGCGCTATGCCTATCCGGCAAACGGGCTCGGAAAAGATTCCGAGATCTTCCTGCAGCGTTTTGAAGCCGCAACCGGCAGAAGCGATCTCCGCCTGCTGACGCTATCCGTTCTCCACGCGGCCGTCTCACAACCGAACATCTTTCGGACCACGGAAACGTGGTGTCCCGCTTGCCTGGAGCAATGGCGAACAACGGAAGCCCCTGTTTACAGTCCGTTGCTTTGGGCCATTCGCACTGTTACGGTATGTCCGATCCACGCCTCTCCCTTGCTGGGCTGCTGCCCACATTGTCATTCGCAGTTCGTCTCCTTGCGCGTACGCGCACGGTCCGGCTACTGCGCGATCTGTTCCAGGTGGCTTGGAACCTACGGCTTGCCCTCGCCGAAGGATTCTGTAGATGAGCAACAATACAACCTCTGGGCCGCTGCATCTGTCGGGCAGATCCTGGCGGCGATGCCGGATCTCGAACCCAGTGAACTTCATGTCGAGCTGATCGCGAATCTCGAACGTTGCTTGCGGCAGTCTGAAGGCGCGACCAAACGGGGTTTGTCCATTCTTGCCGGCGGGGGACCGTGCGCTTTCGGTGCTTGGATTTCCGGCCGCAGCAAGCCGAGGCTCGATCACCTATGCCGGCTGAGCTTTGAGCTCAGAATGCCGCTCATCATGCTCTTCAAGGGAGTCCCCGCCGAGTGGCGAGGGCCTGAACACGTTCCACAGCGAATTCGCTCGGGAAGGCACGGCGGCCACGCCAAGTCCGCAGTCGACGAAATTCGCAGACGCCTCGCCGCATGTTTGACTGAGGACCCGCCGCCAACTGTCGCCGAGGTGGCCCGCCGATTGAACTTCCGCCGCGCACAGACACTCTGGTCCCGTGAGCCCCACCTTTGCAGGCAAATCGCGGCCCGCCATCGCGATTCGCCTGCGATCAGCCATGTCGCCGAGCACCTGTATAAGCGATCCGAACGCCGCCGTCTCGAAAGCGCGCTGCGCCGTCACCTGGCCCGGAAGGATCCGCTATCCCTCAATGAGACCGCTTCCGTGCTGGGATATAAAGGCTCGAGTAGTATCCGGTCGCGATTTCCAGAAATCTGCAGCGCCATCATCACAAAACGGAAACAGCAGTCCCTTCAGAAGAAGGAACAGATGCGGCGGGCTATCGAGGACGCCCGCCAAGAAAACCCGCCGCCCAGCCTGAACCAGATCGGTCAGCGGTTTGGCTTCACGAGCGAAAACATGCTCTCCTTAACCTTTCCGGACATCTGTGCTTCATACAAACAATGGCGGCAGGACTGGCTTGACCAAGAGCGCAACAGACTCCGGCTTTCCATAAGAAAGTGGGTCGCCGCACAGCCCGATGCCACCGTCACGTCGGTCAGCCTTCATTTTGGTATTTCCAAGGCATACCTCCAGTTGTACTTCCCAGAGGAAAACGCAGAACTGGTACGGCGCTCGGCCGAGCGTAAACGGATAACCCGTGAACATCGTGACGCGACCATGCGAAAGGAAGTCTTCGATATTGTTCGCAAACTTCGCGAACAGGACATCTACCCATCACTACGGCGTGTGAGGTCGGCGCTGAGTCCTGGTCTCGCCAGGTCCTACCAACTGCTGCGGCCGATCATCGACGAGGCGACGTCGCAGTTTGGCGCCGCCATCCGGCCGCGTAATGAACTCGGTCAGTTTGTGTGATCGACTGGTTCATCTGTACACGTGTTCCGGATTTAAACCATAAATTGACCGCAGCCTGTTAAACCATAACGTGGCCACTTTGGCCACATTATGCTGAAAGTCACAGACGATGTGGGCACGATCAGCGATCTCCATTTGGCCGCAGGCGCAAAGATGCCCGCGTAACGCACCAAATGGGCATGTGGCGAGGGGATTAAGGCCGACAATTTTTCCAGCATCTCCAGAGGCGTCAGAACAATGTGCGTGCTTCCATCCCGCCAGGCACGCTTGAAACGATAGAGCAAGCGCCCGCCAGCGAGCAGTTCCAAACGTTCCATGGCGATGGGCCCCCGGGCGCAATATTGCACCAGACGTTCCAACCGAGTACGATCTCCAGCGGGAACTGCGACATTTGCGTGCAAGCTGAAGCCGTCTACGGTTGCGCAACGGGGACTAGAGAACGACTCCAGGCTTTCTGGGTCGATCTGATCTCCTCGATGAGTCGCGCGTCTTGAGGAATTGTTGCCGGCGGTGGTCCTCCCACGCACGGAGGCGGCGTAGAGACCTGCCAGCCATGGTTGATCCCGCGCCAGCGGATCCGATTCTTCGGGATCGCTGTCGGGTCCCAGGCCACGCCGACAGAAAAATTCTCGGATCCGTTTGGCCAATAATTCGGTCAGCCGCGCGATTTCCTCATCATCGGGAGCAGGCAGCACTTGAAACTGCGGATGACCGTCATCGTCCGCGGCGTAGACCCCGTCTGTGACCAACGAGTGGATGTGTAAATTGAGCCGCAGGGCCGAATCGAAACGCTGAATGAAGGACACGGCGCCACACTGCGCATTGCGTACAGCGCCGAATTCGCAGGCGCGCTGGATGAGAGATGTAAAGATTGTCTTTGTGACAATGCCCAGCACGTTGGTCAGCAGATCCGCATCGTAGGCCAGACGGTAGCGAAGAT
>Ga0209470_1001152_pt1 | contig 19936 bp, 13 predicted proteins | sample GraSoiAngelo_125_FD_185882 | JGI IMG/M metagenome (GOLD analysis project Ga0209470, IMG submission 185882) | Grasslands soil microbial communities from the Angelo Coastal Reserve, California, USA - 14_0927_05_40cm (SPAdes) (version 2) | ecosystem: Environmental > Terrestrial > Soil > Grasslands ... | reverse complement strand
GCCGCTGGCGTCAGCGTGATCGACCTGCTCCCCGCCTTCCGCGCCGCGCCTCCAGTCCCGCGGCTCTACGGCCGGCGTAATACCCACTGGAGCGCAGCCGGCAACGCGCTTGCTGCCGAGGTGATAGCCGCCCGGCTGCCGGACCCGCCTCGACACGACGGACGGCTATCGGTCCTAGATCCAGGGGTTGCGTCAACTCCCCCGGTTGTCGTGCCTACCCGCTCGTGCCTACCCGCCCCAGGGTGGTGAGCAAATCCCAGGGGCTGCTGTCAGTCCTCCGATCCGCACGCGGCGACCTCCGCGTTGGGAGGAGGTTCGCCGGAGGGCCGTCGGGCGTTTCATCGACACGGCCAGGGCGCGGCCGACGCCTGTGCGCCCTACCCGGGACGCTGACTTCGTGACAGCCCGGCGCTGAGAGCCCAACGGCCGAGCCAGGTGGTGCCGAGCGCTCCCGAGAGGACGGCGGCAACCCCGGCCGGAAGCAGGTGCCAGGTGAGCACGTGCAGGGGGGCGTCGATCGGACAGACGACCCGCATCGCAAGGTTCGCGAGCAGGAAGGCGGCCGCGCCGGCGAGCGCACCACCATCGCGGGTGTCACCGGCGCCCCCCGCCGGAGCGCGACCACGAGCATCACCCCACGGGAGGGCCGCCAGAGCCACTCGAGGCACCCCGCACCCACGGCAGCGAATCCGCCGCTGATCGGAGGCGGTCCCCCCGGCTCTGAGAGGAGCGCCGCCACCGCTGCGACGACGAGGCTGACGGCGAAGCAGAACCCGCCACCCGCCGAAGCGGCGATCCGGGGCGGCCGCGCGGAAGGCGAGCCAGGTGCTGATACCCGCACCCGCTGCGAGGAAGCCGATCTCGAGCGCAAAGGCGGGCGCTCGGAGCCGGTCGGCGAGGTCCGTGCGCGGGTGGGAGATACCGACTGCATCCCCATCCACCAGCACGCGCGCTTGGCGCGCACGAGCAAGATCGCTCGCCCCGACCCTCCGTGCTAGAAGTCCCACGTATCCTACACTTCGTCGGCAACCTCCGTCGCTCGGTCGATCCGCTCCCGGACCCCGAAGAGCCCATCCGCACTGAGCTCTTCAGCGTCGAGCGACTCGAGCAGCACGCCGAGAGCCTCGCGGCCGCGCAGCGCGTAACCGCAGACCCGCGGCGCGGGTGGCGCGTGCTGCCGCGGCTCGTCGACAACGGTCGCATTCTTCTTGCTTCCTACCGCGCCATCGCACGAGCGATCCGCGAGGAGCGCGCGATCACCGCGGCGGCCGAGTGGCTGGTCGACAATTTCCACATCGTGGACGACCAGGTCCGCCAGATCCGCGAGGATCTGCCGCACCGCTTCTACCGCGAGCTGCCCAAGCTCGCGGCCGGGTTCCTGGAGGGTTACCCCCGGGTCTTCGGGGTCGCCTGGGCATTCGTGGCGCACACGGACAGCCGCTTCGAGCCCGAGGCCCTGCGGCGGTTCGTGCACGCCTACCAGCGCGTGCAGCCGCTCACGATCGGGGAGCTGTGGGCGGTCCCCATCACGCTGCGCATCTTACTGGTCGAGAACCTCCGGCGGCTCGCGGAGCGGATCGTGCGGGACCGGGCGGCGCGCCAGGAGGCCGACGTGCTCGCCGACCGGCTGCTCGGCCTCGGTGGACGGACGCCGGCAGACGCGACTGCGGCACTGGCGCGTGTCGAGAAGGGGCGGCTGCCCACGGCCTTCGCCGTGCAGCTCGTCCAGCGCCTGCGCGAGCAGGATCCGGACCTCGTACCGGCGCTGCGCTGGCTCGAAGAGCGGTTCGCGGCTCGAGGCACGACGACCGAAGAGACCGTGCGCCTCGAGCATCACCGGCAAGGCGCCATGAACGTGACCGTGCGCAACATCATCACGAGCATGCGCCTGATGTCGAGTTTCGACTGGAGGGAGTTCTTCGAGAGCGTGAGCCCGGTCGACGAGGTGCTCCGCACCGACACGGACTTCGCGGCGCTGGACTTCCCGACCCGCGACCGCTACCGCCATGCGATAGAGGACCTGGCGCGGGGCTCCCGCTACTCGGAGGTCGAGGTGGCCTGCCGGGTGGTGGCGCGCACGAAGCAGGCTGGCGCGGCGGGCGACCCCGAGGAGCACGAGCGCTGGCGGGACCCCGGATTTCACCTGATCGCGGAAGGACGCGCAGCGCTCGAGCGCGAGCTCGGCTTTCGCGTCCGCCCGGGGCGGTGGCTAGCGCGCACCTACCTCGCCGCCCCCATGCCGGCTTACGTGGGGACGGTCGCGCTCCTGAGCGGCCTCGTCCTCGCCCCGCCCCTGATCCTCACCGTGCACGTCGGCGTTGGCCCTCTCGGGCTCCTCCTCTTCGCCCTGCTTGCACTCGTGCCGGCGATCGACCTCGCCATCGCGCTCACGAACCTCGGAGTCGTCGAGCGGATTGGCCCCCGGCCCTTGCCGAAGCTCGAGCTGCGCGACGGGGTGCCGGCCGAGCTGCGGACGCTGGTGGTGATGCCCGCGCTGCTCACCAGCGAGGCCCACGTCGAGGAGCTGATCGCCCAGCTCGAGGTGCACCACCTCGCCAACTCCGATGGCGAGCTCCGCTTCGCCCTCCTCTCGGACTGGACCGACGCCCCGGCCGAGACGATGCCGGACGACGAGCGGCTCTTCGCGGCGGCGGCCGAGGGGATCGCGCGCCTGAACGCGCGGCATGGTCCCGCGCCCGACGGGACGGAGCGCTTCTTCGTCTTCCATCGGACCCGACGCTGGAACGAGCGCGAGGGACGGTGGATCGGGTGGGAGCGCAAGCGCGGGAAGCTCCACGAGCTCAACCGCCTGCTGCGTGGGATCGACACCACCTTCGTGGCGGTGGGCGGCCGGCCGCCTGCGGTGCCATCGGGGATCCGCTACGTCATCACCCTCGATGCCGACACCCGGCTCCCCGTCGGTTCCGCGCGGGCGCTGATCGGCACCATCGCGCATCCCTTGAACCGGGCACGGTACGACCCGCACGCGGGGCGGGTGATCGACGGCTACGGGGTGCTTCAGCCGCGCGTGACGCCGACGCTGCCCCCCGACCGGAAGGGCTCCGTGTACCAGTGGATATCAGCCGGCCCGTGCGGGATCGACCCCTATGCCTCGGCGGTGTCGGACGTCTACCAGGATCTCTTCGGCGAGGGATCCTACACCGGTAAGGGCATCTATGACGTGGACGCCTTCGAGGCATCGCTCGCCGGCCGCGTGCCCGAGAACGCCATCCTGAGCCATGATCTCTTCGAGGGGGTTTTCGCGCGCGCGGGGCTGGTGACCGACATCGCCTTCTTCGAGGAGTTCCCGACCCACTACCAGGTGGCTGTGCTCCGCCAGCATCGCTGGGCACGCGGCGACTGGCAGCTCCTCCCGTGGATCGTCGGGCGGCGCGCCGCAGGCGTGCCCTTCCTCGGCCGGTGGAAGATGATCGACAACCTCCGGCGGACGCTCTCGGCTCCCTCCGCCGTCTTGACGCTCCTCGCCGGCTGGACGCTCGCACCGCGGGCGGGGATGTGGACGGCGTTCATCCTCGCCGTCATCGCCCTCCCGGCGCTCGTGCCCGTCCTCACCCGGGTCGTGCCGCGCCGGCGGGGCATCTCGAAGCGGAGCCACGTGCTCGGGGTAGGCGCCGACCTGGCGATGGGTCTCGCGCAGGTGACGCTCACGGTCACCCTGCTCGCCCATCAGGCGTGCGTGATGGTGGACGCGATCGCCCGCACCATGGTCCGCCTCTACGGGACGCATCGGCGGCTTCTGGAGTGGGTGACCGCTGCGCAGGCGAAGTCCGCTCTCGGCCTCGAGCTGACCGGCTTCTACCGCCGGATGGTCGCGGCCGTGGGGCTCGCGGTCGTGGCTGCCGCGCTCGTCGCCGTCGTCCGGCCGGCGACCTTCCCGATGGCGGCGCCGTTCCTCGTCCTCTGGGTCCTCTCGCCGCTCGTGGCCCAGCGCATCAGCCTGCCGCCCCGAGCGTTGGGCGACGAGCCGCTGGCGCCGCGCCATGAGCGGCTGCTCCGTCTCACCGCTCGGCGGACGTGGCGCTTCTTCGAGACCTTCGTGGGGCCAGAAGACCATGCGCTACCGCCCGACAACTTCCAGGAGGACCCGAAGCCGGTGGTCGCCCACCGGACCTCGCCCACCAACATCGGCCTCTATCTCCTCTCCACGATCGCAGCCCGCGACTTCGGGTGGCTCGGCCTCCTCGACACCGTCGAGCGCCTCGAGGCGACGTTCGAGACCCTCAGGCGCATGGAGAGGTTCCACGGGCACTACTACAACTGGTACGACACCCGCACGCTGCGTCCGCTCGAGCCGCCGTACGTCTCGTCCGTCGACAGCGGAAACCTCGCCGGTCACCTCCTCGCCCTCGCGCAGGCCTGCCGGGAGCTGATGAACCGCCCGCTGCTCGCCCCGTGCGCGGTGGCGGGCATCGAGGACGCGCTCGGGCTCGTGCGCGAGTCCGCGGCGGCGATCCCCGACGACCGGCGCACCCAGACAGTGACCCGCAGGCAGCTCGCCGACGCCGTCGAGGCCCTGGCAAGCACGCTCGGCACCGCGGCAAACACGCCCGCTGGATGGGCGCACTGGCTCGGCGAGCTGGACGGCCTGGCTCACACCCTGGTCGACGTGGCGACGACGCTGGACGCCGAGCGCGGCGACGGGGCCGCGGCTGAGCTGCTCACCTGGTCCGGGGCCCTTGCCGCCACCGTAAAGGGCCACGCGCGCGATCTCGACACCTTGCTGCCCTGGGCGCGTCACACGGGTGCGGCCGACGGCGAGAACGGCCTCCTCGCCACGCTACCGGCGCCGGCCGAGATGTCGGACCACTCGGCCGCAGCGCTCGCCGAGCTAGCGGACCGTTCGGGGGACGCCGGTCACGCCGCGCTCGCCGAACACCTCGAGCGCGCCGCCGATGCCTGCGGCACGCTCGTCCGCCGCCTGCTCGCCCTCGCCCGCTTTGCGCGCGAGCTCTTCGAGGCCACGGAGTTTGGCTTTCTCCTCGACCCCACGCGCAACTTTTTCTCGATCGGCTATCGCGTGCGCGAGGGCGATCCGGACCCGAACTACTACGACCTCCTCGCCTCCGAGGCGCGGCTGGCCAGCTTCGTCGCCATAGCCAAGGGCGACGTCCCGGCCTCTCACTGGTTCCAGCTCGGGCGCGCCATGACGCCCGTCGACCGGGGCTCGGCGCTCATCTCCTGGTCGGGCTCCATGTTCGAGTACCTGATGCCCGCGCTGGTCATGCGCTCACCACCCGGCAGCCTCCTCGAGCAGAGCTATCGCCTCGTCGTCCGCCGCCAGGAGCGCTACGGCGCGACGCGCGGCGTGCCCTGGGGCATCTCGGAGTCGGCCTTCAACGCACGTGACCTCGAGCTGACGTATCAGTACTCGAACTTCGGCATTCCGGGCCTCGGGCTCAAGCGCGGCCTCAGCGAGGACCTGGTGATCGCACCCTACGCGACCGCCCTGGCGGCGATGATCGACCCCGGCGCCGCGGCCGAGAACCTCGGGAGGCTCGCCACCCTCGGCGCCCGCGGGGCCTACGGGTTCTACGAGGCGCTCGACTACACGGCCACCCGCCTGCCGGTCGGCGGCGCCGCGGGCCTCGTGCGCGCCTACATGGCGCACCACCAGGGCATGTCCGTGGTCGCCATCGCGAACGTCCTGCACGACGGCGCCATGCGGGCGCGCTTTCACGCCGCGCCCATCGTGAAGGCCGCCGATCTGTTGCTCCAGGAGCGGGCGCCGCGGGACGTCGCAGTCGCTCGGCCGCGAGCCGAGGAGGTGAAGACGGCGGCCCACGTCCGCGATCTGGTCGGCCCGGTGTCGCGCCGCTTCACATCGCCGCACGACCCGGTACCGCGGACGCACCTCCTCTCGAACGGCCACTACGCGGTGATGATCACGGCGGCGGGGTCGGGCTACAGCCGCTGGCGCGATCTCGCGGTCACGCGCTGGCGCGAGGACGTCACCCGCGACGCGTACGGTCAGTATGTCTTCCTCCGTGACGCGGACGGCGGCGAGGTATGGTCAGCGGCCCACCAGCCGAGCGGCGTCGAGCCGGACGCCTACGAGGCCATCTTCTCCGAGGACCGTGCCGAGATCCGACGGCGCGACGGCGCGATCGCGACGACGCTCGAGGTGGTGGTGTCGCCCGAGGACGACGCGGAGGTACGTCGGGTGACCATCACGAACCTCGGCGGGCGGACCCGCCAGATCGAGCTGACCTCGTACGCCGAGGTCGTGCTCGCGCCGCCGGCGGCCGACGCGGCCCATCCCGTGTTCTCGAACCTCTTCGTGCACACCGAAGCCGACCCGGTGGGGAACACCCTCCTCGCCACCCGCCGCCCGCGGTCCCCCGAGGATCCGCCGGTCTGGGCAGCGCACGTCGTGGCGGTCGACCAGCACACGGTGGGTGGCATCCAGTACGAGACCGACCGGGCCCGGTTCCTCGGCCGCGGGCGCAGCATCCGCACGCCCATGTCGGTGATCGACGGCCGCCCGCTTTCCAACACCGCGGGCCCCGTGCTCGACCCGATCTTCAGCCTGCGGCCGCGCATCCGGCTCGCGGCCGGCGCCAGCGCGCGCGTCACGTTCTCCACCGTGGTGGCCGCCACGCGGGAGGCCATCGTCGCCCTCGCCGACAAGTACCGCGATCCGGCGACCTTCGAGCGCGTGGTCACGCTCGCCCGCACCCAGGCCCAGGTCCAGCTCCGCCACCTCGGCATCGAGCCCGACGAGGCCCACCTCTTCCAGCGCCTCGGCAACCGCATCCTCTACGCGGACCCGTCGCTGCGGCCCTCGCCCGAGGTGCTGCGCCGTGCCAGCGGCGGCCCGTCGGCCCTCTGGCCGCACGGCATCTCCGGCGACGTGCCGATCGTGCTGGTGCGGATCGACGACGCCGACGACCAGGAGATCGTCCGTCAGCTCCTGCGCGCGCACGAGTACTGGCGGCTGAAGCAGGTCGCCGTCGACCTCGTGATCGTGAATGAGCAGGGCGCCTCCTACGCCCAGGACCTCCAGGCGGCGCTGGAGGCCCTCGTCCGGTTGAGCCAGTCGAAGCTCGGGCACGAGGAGCACCAGGCGCACGGGGCGGTGTTCATCCTGCGCGGGGACCGGCTCTCGCCCGCCGATCGACTCGTGGTGCAGAGTGCCGCACGGATCGTGCTGCTCAGTCGCCACGGCACGCTCTCCGAGCAGGTGGCGCGCGTGGAGCCCACGGAGGCCGCGGCGTCAATGCCGGCCATGCGGCGTGCCAACGCCCGGCCTGCGCCCGAGGCGGCGCCGCCGCGGCCGGATCTCGAGTTTTTCAACGGCCTCGGCGGCTTCGCGGCAGACGGCCGCGAGTACGTCACGGTCCTGGGTGAGGGGCAGTGGACGCCGGCACCGTGGGTCAACGTGGTGGCGAACCCGAGCTTCGGCTTCCAGGTCTCCGAGTCCGGCAGCGGCTACACCTGGTCGGTCAACAGCCGCGAGAACCAGCTCACGCCGTGGTCGAACGATCCAGTGAGCGATCCGCCGGGCGAGACGCTCTACATCCGCGACGAGGAGAGCGGCGAGCTCTGGGGCCCGACCGTCCTCCCGATCCGCGAGGAGGCGTGGCCCTACGTCGTCCGGCACGGCCAGGGCTACAGCCACTTCGAGCACACCTCGCACGGAATCACGCTCGACCTGCTCCAGTTCGTCCCGCCCGAAGACCCGGTCAAGGTGTCACGGCTGACTATCGAGAACCGCTCCGGCCGCCCGCGGCGGCTCTCGGTCACGGCGTACGTCGAGTGGGTGCTGAGCGTCTCCCGCAGCACCTCGGCGCCACACCTGGTCACCGAGCTCGACGCCGGCAGCGGCGCGCTGCTGGCGCGGAACCCGTGGAACCCCGAGTTCGCGGGCCGTGTCGCGTTCGCCGACCTCGGCGGGCGGCAGACCGCGTGGACCGGTGATCGCACGGAGTTCCTCGGCCGCAACGGCACCCTCGATCATCCCGCAGCCCTCGAGCGCGGCCGCCCGCTCTCCCGCAGGGTCGGGGCCGGCCTCGACCCGTGCGGTGCGCTCCAGGCGACGGTCGAGCTGCCCCCCGGGGGCCACGCGACCGTCGTCTTCCTCCTCGGACAGGCGGCCACCGCCGAGGAGGCGCGCACGCTCGTCACGCGCTACCGAACGGCCGACCTCGACGCCATCCTGCACGCCGTCACCACGCGCTGGGACGACATCCTCGGCGCCGTGCAGGTGAAGACCCCCGACCGGTCGATGGACGTGCTCCTCAACCGCTGGCTCCTTTACCAGACGCTCGCCTGCCGCGTCTGGGCGCGCTCGGCGTTCTACCAGGCCGGCGGCGCCTACGGCTTCCGCGATCAACTCCAGGACGTGATGGCGCTCGCGGTCTCGAAGCGCGAGGTGGCGCGCGAGCACCTGCTGCGCGCCGCCAGCCGCCAGTTCGTCGAGGGAGACGTGCAGCACTGGTGGCATCCGCCGTCGGGCCGCGGCACGCGCACGCGCATCTCCGATGACGTCGTCTGGCTGCCCTACGCGACCATCCATTACCTCGACGCGACGGACGACCTCGGCCTGCTCGACGAGGTCGTCCCCTTCCTCCAAGGGCCCGCCCTCGCCGCCGGCCAGGGGGAGGCGTACTTCGAGCCCGGCCTGGCGCGCGAGCGGGCCACCTTCTTCGAGCACTGCGCTCGGGCGCTCGACCGCAGCTTGCTCGTCGGGAGCCACGGGCTTCCCCTAATGGGCACCGGCGACTGGAACGACGGCATGAACCGCGTCGGGCAGGCGGGCATGGGCGAGAGCGTCTGGCTCGGCTGGTTCCTGCACACCACCCTCCGGGAGTTCGCTCGCCTTGCCGAGCTGCGCGGCGAGCACCAGCGCGCCAACGCCTGGCGCCGGCACGTGACCGCGCTCCAGGCGGCGCTCGAGAGGGAGGGCTGGGACGGTGACTGGTACCGGCGCGCCTACTTCGACGACGGCACGCCGCTCGGCTCGGTCACCAACGAGGAGTGCCGCATCGACTCGATCGCGCAGTCGTGGGGGGTGATCTCGGGCGCCGCCGACCGCAGCCGCGCGGCCCGCGCCATGGCGGCGGTCGAGGAATACCTGGTGCGCCGCGGCGACGGCCTGGTTCTGCTCTTCACGCCGCCCTTCGATCACCCGCCGCGTGATCCGGGCTACGTGCGTGGCTACCTCCCGGGCGTGCGCGAGAACGGCGGCCAATACACGCACGCGGCCCTCTGGGCCGTGCTCGCGTTCGCGGCGCTCGGCGACGGCGACAAGGCGGGCGAGCTGTTCGCGATCCTGAACCCCATCAACCACACCAGCACGCGCGCCGGCGTCCACCGCTACAAGGTGGAGCCCTATGTGGCGGCGGCCGATGTCTACGCCGAACCACCGCACGTGGGCCGTGGCGGCTGGACCTGGTACACGGGCTCCGCCGGCTGGATGCATCGCGCCGGCATCGAGTGGATCCTGGGCTTCCGCGTCCGGGGCGGCGCGCTTCACCTCGACCCGTGCATCCCACGCGCCTGGCGCGGCTTCGAGATCCGCTTCCGCCACCACTCGGCCAACTACGAGATCACGGTCGAGAACCCCGGCGGCGTGACGCGTGGGATATCGCGCGTCGAGCTCGACGGCGCGCCGCTTGCGGGCGGCGCGGCGATCGCGCTCGCTGACGACGGCGCGACGCACCGGGTGCGCGTCGTGCTCGGCTGACCCGACCACGGCTCTCACTGGATCGACCTCGGTCGTTCTTTGACGCGGCGACTGCAATCGTCGTACAGATGGCTTCCGCCATCGAACGGAGGCATCCATGGGCGACAAGTCACCCAAGTCGAAACAGCGCGGCCAGAAGCAGAAGGACGCCGCCAAGGCAGAGGGCGTGGCCGCGGCGAAGTCCAAGCAGGACAACCAAAGCCAGCCGATTCCGCCCAAGGGCAAGAGATAGTCCAGACAGGGAGGCAGCGATGAAGACCGTCAGCAACAAGACTCAGCGGCCCCTGAGCGTCCCGTTGCCCGGCGGTAAGACCCTACATCTCGGCCCTGGAAAGACCGGACAAATTTCCTCGAACGCCGTCGAGCATGCGCGGCTCAAGCAGCTCGTCGACGCCGGGGAGATCGAGATCCTCGACGAGGGCCCTCGGCCCACCGACGCAGCCGGGGGCGGCAAGAATCGCCGAACCACGATTCCAGGCCACACTTCGGGCAGCGGTATTCGCCGCAGCGGTGACCGCTGAACCCCGGCGCACAGGGGCGCATCTCGTCGTGTCCCATCCGCGGCAGATCGTGTCGATTGGGGACACCGTGGAAGTCACGGTGGTCGCGCTTCCGGCGAGCCGAGCTGGCCATCGGTGCGCCGTCGTCCGTGGGCGTGGCGCTCGCCCGACTTAAGACTCGGAGCCCCCATCGTCGAGGATCCGAGGGTTGCGCAGCGGACGGAATGAGACGATAAGGGGTTCCGTCCTCTTGTTTGCGCGCGATCCCCTCCGTCGCTTCCCTCCGACGATCTCGGCTTCTCGCTCAGGCAACTGCGACAAAATCAAGAGTCGCCCCGTAGGGGGCAGGAGAATGCTATGGGCAAGAAGATATTCGTCGGGAACCTATCCTTTGACACCACGAGCGCGGACCTCGAGACTCTGTTCTCCGAAATGGGGACGTGTGAGTCGGCGACCGTGGTCACGGACCGCGATACCGGTCGCTCGCGTGGCTTCGGCTTCGTCGAGATGAGCTCGGCGAGCGAGGCCGGCAAGGCCATCTCGAGTCTGAACGGCCGCGACGTCGCCGGCCGGCAGATCAACGTCAGCGAGGCGAAGCCGCGCGAGGGCGGAAGCGGCGGACAGTCCCGTAGCGGCGGCGGGTTCTCGGGACGCCGCAGCTACTGAGCGTGCGAGCCGGGCGCGGCCGGAGCGCCTCCTGACGGGCCGTCGCGCGTAACACCCGCAAGCGGGGACACCTTCGCCAACTGATCCGACAGGACGGCCGGGTCCGAGGTCGGCAGCGCGCACACCTTCTGCTCGCACACGTACGCGGTCGTCGCTCCGCGCAGCGCCTGCTTGTCCGCCACCAGCGGGATGATCTTCCGCTGGCGTGCGAGCTCGTCGCCCACGCTCCCGACCGTGAGGACGTGGTTGGGCACATAGGCTCTCCGTACCGTCGAAAGCAGCGCCTCGTCGCCCGTCGCTGCCGCCGGCCGCACGATGACGATCTCCTTCGCCCGGTCGAGGCGGAAGTCGAGCGCCGCCAGGAGCGCGGGCGCCGCGGCCGGTATGCGCTGGAGGACTGGCGCGAACGCACGCAGGGTCGCGTCCGCTCGCTCCCGGCGCCGGTCGTCGGTCGTGAACTCGGCGAGCCGCAGCAGGTTCAGCGCCGCGACCGCGTTCCCCGACGGAATAGCCCCGTCGTAGTACGGCTTCTGCCGAGTGAGCGTCACCTCGTGCTGAGCGCCGGTGAGAAAGAAGCCCCCCTTCTCCGCGTCCCAGAAGTCGCGAACGAGGACGTCCTGGAGGGCGATCGCCTCGCGCAGCCAGCGGAGCTCGAACGTCGCCTCGTAGAGATCGAGGAGCCCGGCGGCCAGGTACGCGTAGTCGTCGAGGAAGGCGTCCTCGTGCGCGGCGCCGCCGGCGAAGCTCCGTCGCAAACGGCCGTCCGCGCGCATCCGCTCGTGGACGAACCGAGCCGCGGTCCTGGCGCGCTCCACGTAGCCGGGATTGCCGAGGACGGCCCCGGCGCGCGCGAAGGCCGAGATCATGAGGCCGTTCCAGCCCGCGAGGATCTTCGTGTCCTTGTGGGGTGGCACGCGCCGCTGGCGGACGGCGTAGAGTTTCGACCGCGCTTCATCGAGCAGCTGGCGGAGCCGGGCGGGCTCGATGCTGAGTTTGGACGCGACCTCGGGGAGCGGTGCGGCGACGTGCAGGATGTTCTTGCCGTGGAAGTTCCCCGGCTCGGTGACGGCATAGTAGGCGAGCACGGCCTCGGCGTGCGGGGCGTCGAGGGCAGCGCGGATCTCGGCGGGCGTCCACACGAAGAACTTCCCCTCGACCCCCTCGCTGTCGGCGTCGGTCGCGGCGTAGAAGCCGCCGTCGGGCGCCGTCATCTCCCGCCCAACGTAGTCGAGGATGTCGCGCGTCACGGCGGCGAAGTCGTCGCGCTTCGTGAGTTGGTAGGCCTCGAGGTAGGAGACCGCGAGCTGGGCGTTGTCGTAGAGCATCTTCTCGAAGTGGGGCACCTGCCAGGCGGCGTCGGTCGCGTAGCGGTGGAAGCCGCCGCCGACCTGGTCGTGGATGCCGCCGGCCGCCATCTTCTCGAGCGTCAGGGTCACCATCTCGAGGGCGCGTGCGCTCGCGGCGTGACGGTGGTAGCGGAGGAGCAGCTCGAGGTCCGGCGGGCTCGGGAACTTGGGCGCCCGGCCGAACCCGCCGTTCGTCGCATCGAAGGTCGCGGCGAACCCGTCGAACGCGCGCTGGAGCACGGCGGCATCCGGCAGGCCCTCACCCCCCGGGCGCTGGGCCATCTGCTGCACGCGCCGGGTGATCTCGCCGGCCTGCTCGGCGACGCGGAGCGGCTCCGCGTCGAACGCCTGACGGAACTGCTGGAGCATCGCGAGGAATTGGCGCGGCGGGAAATACGTGCCGCCGGAGAACGGCTGGCGTCCGGGCGTGAGCCAGACCGTCATCGGCCAGCCGCCGCTCCCGGTCAGCATCTGCACGACGCTCATGTACGCGTCGTCGACGTCGGGCCGGACCTCCCGGTCGACCTTGATGGCGACGTAGTGCTGGTTGAGGTAGGTCGCGATCTCCTCGTTCTCGAAGGACTCCTCCTCCATCACATGGCACCAGTGGCAGGTCGAGTAGCCGACGCTGAGGAGCACCGGCTTCGACTCGGCGGCCGCACGGGCGAAGGCCTCGTCGCCCCACGGATACCAGTTGACGGGGTTGTGCGCGTGCTGCAGGAGGTAGGGGCTCGACTCCAGGATCAGGCGGTTGGTGTAGCGCGGCGAGCCGTCGGGCCGGAGGTGCCGGGTGTGCGGGTGATAGCTCGCTCCCTTCTCCCCGAGCGCGGTCATGAGCTTCTGCTGCAGATCGGCGCTGAATGGCGCCGAGCCCGGGAGCGGGGCGCTCGTCGGCAGGGAACCCGAGCCGGCGAGGAGAGGCGCGACGAACCCTGCGAAAGCGGCGACAGCCGAGAGGACACGGATCACCTTCATTCGAGCTCGCTCCGTCCCCGTGCGCGGACGGCGTCCTCGAGCACGCCCCCCAGGCCCGATGATGAAGACGAAGGGAACGTCGGTGATGGACATCTTGCCGTTCCGGACTCGCCGGGACGTAGCCGTCTGGACGGGCTGGAGCGCCTGCGCGATACTGAAGTCACCGCGCTTGCGGAGATCCTCATCGTAGGCAAGGGCCTCGCCCCACGAGGGCGTGGTACTCGCTCTTGGACAGGCCGTCCAGCCTTCTCCTCGACAAGGGACACGGCATTTTTTCGGCGGGTATGTCGATCTCAGAGCCGGCCGTTCGACGATACAGCGGACCACCCGCGGTGCGAGTGGGTGGGTGGCGCGACCTCGACGAGCGGGCTGATCGTGCTAGTCGTGAAGAAACTGCCTGCGAAGGACCGGCGCGGACCTCAGGAAGGAGACAGGGATGAGCGGGGTACGGGTACTGGTTGGCACACGCAAGGGCGCATTCGTCCTCGAGTCGGACGGAAAGCGCGAACGCTGGGACATCAGTGGTCCCCACTTTGGAGGCTGGGAGATCTACCACCTCAAGGGATCGCCCGCCGACCCGAATCGGCTGTACGCGGCGCAGGGCACCGGCTGGTTCGGGCAGCTGATCCAGCGCTCCAACGACGGCGGCAAGACCTGGGAGCCGGTGGGCAACCGGTTCGTGTACGACGGCGTCCCCGGCACTCACCTGTGGTACGACGGCACGCCCCATCCCTGGGAGTTCGCGCGAGTCTGGCATCTCGAACCGTCGCTGACCGATCCGGACACGGTCTACGCCGGCGTCGAAGACGCCGCCCTGTTCCGCTCGACCGACGGCGGCCAGACGTGGCAGGAGCTGCCCGGACTGCGCAACCACGAATCAGCGCCCTCCTGGCAGCCGGGCGCCGGTGGGATGTGCCTGCACACGATCCTTCTGGATCCGAGCGATCACAAACGCATCTTCATCGCCATCTCTTCCGCGGGCGCGTTCCGGACCGACGATACCGGCAAGACGTGGCGACCGATCAACCGTGGCCTCAGGTCCGAGCAGATCCCCAACCCGACTGCCGAGGTCGGCCACTGCGTGCACCGGATCGCGAGGCACCGGTCGCGTCCGGGCGTGCTGTTCATGCAGAAGCACTGGGACGTCATGCGCAGCGACGACGCGGGCGAATCGTGGCAGGAGATCAGCGGGAACTTGCCGAGCGACTTCGGGTTCCCGATCGACGTTCACGCGCACGAGCCGGACACCATCTACGTCGTCCCGATCAAGAGCGACTCGGAGCACTATCCACCCGAGGGAAAGCTGCGGGTGTACCGCAGCCGCACGGGCGGACACGAGTGGGAGGCGCTCACGAGAGGCCTCCCACAACGCGACTGCTACGTCAACGTGTTGCGCGACGCGATGGCCGTCGACTCGCTCGATCCGTGCGGCGTGTATTTCGGCACCACCGGGGGGCAGGTGTACTCGTCGGCCGATGCCGGAGACAGCTGGGCTCCCATCGTCCGAGATCTTCCGGTCGTGCTGTCCGTCGAAGCCCAGACACTGCCATGATCCGCGTCGTGCTCCCGACACACCTGCGGAAGCTGGCGCACGTCCAGGGCGAGGTGAAGCTCGACGTCGAGGGTCAGGTCACGCAGCGCTCGGTCCTCGACGCGCTCGAGGCCCGCTATCCGATGCTGCGCGGGACGATCCGCGACCACGTCACGCAACGGCGCCGACCGTTCGTGAGGTTCTTCGCCTGCGAGGAGGATCTGTCCCACGAACTCCCGGACGCTCCGCTGCCCGATGCGGTCGCGACGGGGGCAGAGCCCTTTCTGGTCGTGGGGGCCATGGCCGGCGGTTAGCTGTGACCCACCCGGAGAGCATCGGCCGCGACGGCACCCTCGCCGACCAGGCCATGGCGCGGACGAGCGCTCCCGCCGCGCTCGGCGAGGACCGCCGCCGGGGCCACGATCCCAGCGGTCAGAGCTCCGATCATGAGCATGACCACGATGACGCGCACGCCTTCGCGTGGCCGGAGGCAGTGCGCATGGGTCTCGTGGCCCTCGCCGCCGCGGCCCTCTGGTTCAGGGTCTGGGAGGCGTATCGCAGCGTCAGCGTGATCGGAGCGCTCGGTCTCGCGATCGGCGGCTGGCCCATCTTCAAGGAGGCCTTCGAGAACCTGATCGACCGGCGGATGACGATGGAGCTGTCGATGACGATCGCGATCGTCGCGGCGGCTGCCATCGGCGAGCTCTTCACCGCGCTCGTCATCACGCTCTTCGTGCTCGCGGCCGAGGTGCTGGAGAGCATGACGGTCCAGCGCGGTCGGCGCGCCATCCGCGACCTCCTGGAGTTCCTGCCGCGCGAGGTCTCGGTGCGCCGCGCGGGGTCGGTCCACGCCGTCTCGGCGGACGAGCTCGGCATCGGCGACGCGATCCTGGTCAACCCGGGCGGGCGCGTGCCGGTCGACGGCACCGTGCTCGCCGGCCACTCCTTCGTCGACGAGTCGCGCATCACCGGCGAGTCGATGCCGGTCGAGAAGACCAAGGGAGCGCCCGTCTACGCCGGATCGATCAACCAGTCGGGCGCGCTCGAAGTCCGCGCCGAGCGGATCGGCCGCGACACGAGCTATGGCAAGATCATCGAGGCGGTCGAGCGCGCCGAGCGCTCTCGCGCCCCGGTCCAGCGCCTCGCCGACCGGCTCGCCGGCTACCTCGTCTACTTCGCCCTTGCCGCCGCGGGCCTCACGTTCCTCGTCACCGGCGACGTTCGCTCGACCATCGCGGTCGTGATCGTGGCCGGCGCCTGCGGCATCGCCGCCGGAACGCCGCTCGCCATCCTCGGCGGCATCGGCCACTCGGCACGCCTCGGCGCCATCGTCAAAGGGGGCGTGCACCTGGAGACCCTCGGCCGCGTGGATACGGTCGTGCTCGACAAGACCGGCACACTGACCTACGGCCGACCCGAGGTGCAGCGCGTGCTCGGCGCCGATGGAGTGTCGCCGGAAGCCGTGCTGGACGCGGCGGCGGCTGCCGAGCAGCGCTCGGAGCACCCCCTCGGGCAGACGATCGTCGCCCACGCCCGGGCGCAGAAGCGCCCCGTCGTCGAACCCGAGCGTTTTTCCTACACGCCGGGGCGCGGTATCGCGGCGGAGGTGGCCACTACCACGGTGCTCGTCGGCAACCGGGCCTGGATGCGGGATCGCGGCGTCGCGATGCCGGAGGCCAGCGTGACGGGGATCGTGACCGACGCCGCGGCTTCGGCTGCGTCGGAGGTGTTCGTCGCACGCGACGGGCGCCTGCTCGGCGCCATCGCCATCGCCGACAGTGTGCGCCCGGAAGGGCAGCGCGCCGTCGCGGCGCTCGGCCGCTTGGGCATCCGCACGATCCTTCTCACGGGCGACACGCGGCCGGTCGCGGACGCGGTCGCCCGCAGCCTGGGCATCCGGGAAGTCGAAGCCGACCTCCTGCCCGAAGACAAGGTGGAGCGGATCGAAGCGCTGGTTGCCGCCGGCGGGACGGTTGCAATGGTCGGCGACGGCGTCAACGACGCGCCCGCGCTCACGGCGGCGAGCGTCGGCGTCGGCATGGGCTCCGGTACGGATGTCGCGCGCGAGAGCGCCGACGTCGTGCTCCTCGGTAACGACCTGGCGCGCTTCGTCGAGACGCTCGCGATCGCCCGGCGCACCCGCGGCATCATCTGGCAGAACTTCGCCGGCACGCTCGTGGTCGACACATTCGGTGTCGGGCTTGCAGCGTTCGGCCTGCTCGGCCCGCTGCTCGCTGCCTTCATTCACGTCGCCTCCGAGCTGGCCTTCATCCTGAACTCGGCCCGGCTCCTCCCTCACCGCGAGCTGCCAACCTCGTGGAGGCCCGGTGCCACACGACCGCGCTCGCCATCAAGAGCGCCGACGGCAACCACACCCAGCGTGCCTCGCTCGCCAGGATCGTCAGCTCGTCGCCGGACATGAACGCCTGGAGGCCGATCGGTGACACCCGGATCGGACGCACGGGAAAGAAGTAGCGAGCATTGCTGAAGGGCGAGAAGAATGCGACGCCGAGACCGCCATCCGTCAGAGCGTCGAGGCAACCGTGCGATGCCGTGGCGACGAAGAGGTAGAGCCAGAGCGCCCGGCGATGCCATCCCGGAGCGCCCTCGGGGAACACGATAGCCACCACCAGGCCCGCCAGAACGGCGGCAAAGCTCAACGAGTGCGTGAGGCCCCGGTGACCGAGGAGGTCGCCGTACTGAATCCCGAACCGGAAGCCGATGACGTCGACGTCGGGAAGCGCCGCGCACACGGCGCCGGCGAGCCAGACCCGCGCGGTCCCGAACGGGCGCCGGAACGCGCCCTCCAGGGCGATCCCGGACACGGCGTGCGTCAGGACCGTGGGCACCCGCGTCTACCCGCCTGCGTGAAGTCGGCGACCATTCATTCGATGATGCGGATGGGCAGCGCGCCGTCACGGCCCGGGTCGAGGACGTAGCGCCGGACCCGTGGAAGGACTCGCTCCGCCGTCTCGAGTCGGTGTACCCCCTGCACCTCCGGCATCGGCTCCGGCTCGGCACCTGCCTCGTCCGCCTGCGGGCGACGGCGCAGCGAGACGAACGCCGCCACGAGGCCCGTCGCCACGGCGGCGAGCGGCCGCACGATCGCGAAGAGCGGTCCGAAGAACGCGAGCGTCAGCGCGATCGAGTCGACTCCCGTTTCGGGCGTCGTCACCAGGAACGACAGGGTCGCCTCCCGGCTTGCGCCCTTGCGCCGGAGCAGCATGGCCGTCGGCAAGACGCCACAGGAGCAGAGGGGGATCGGCGCGCCGAGGAGCGCAGCGAGCGCGGCCGATTTCAGGCTTCGATCGCCCAGATAGCGGACGATGCGGTCGGGGTTCAGGATCACGTGAACCGCGCCCGCGATGGCAAAGCCGATGAGGATGAAGAGCGCGCCCTCGTAAAGGACCCAGAAGGTCTGCTGCACGGCGGAGACGAGAAGATCGACCAGGATCACGTCGAGGCCCTCGCCGCTACTCGAGGCCGAAGCGCGACAGCGCCCAGTCGGCGCACGTGAACAGCACGAGCCCCCCGAACACCGTCCACGCGAGTGCGGGCCCGCCCTCGCGGTTCACCTCCGGGATCAGGTCCGAGGCCGCGACGTAGATCGTGACACCGGCCGAGAGCGCGAGCGCATACCCGACGTGTCGGCCGGCGAGCAGGGTCGTCGCCACCGCGCCGAGCAGCGTCAGCACGCCGAGCGCCGTCCCGGCGAGCACCGCCGCGACCCGCGAGCGCCCGCTCGCCAGCATGATCGACGCGACGGTGAAGCCTTCGGGCACCTTGTGGAGCAGGACGGCCAAGAAGAGCAGGAGGCCGAGCGTCGGGGCCACCATGAATCCGGCGGCGATGGCCACGCCGTCGAACAGCGTGTGTACGCCGAGGCCCAAGATCGCGAGGTACGCAGCCGCTGGTTTCAAAATTGCGCCCGTGTGCGTCTCCTCGCCGAAGTGGAAGTGCGGGGCGACCGTGTGCTCGAACAGATGGACGCCAAAGTACCCCATCAGCACGAACGAGAACGCGTGTGGCACGTGCGTGCTCTCGGGCAACATCCGGACGAAGGCCGCCGCCAGCATGAAGCCGGCACCAGCAGCGACGAAGTAGCGCAGGGGAGCGTGCCCGCCGCGGTGCGCTCGCATGACCACGAGCGATCCGGCGACGTCGGCGGCCGCCGCGATCGCGGCGAACGTGAGCGCGCTCACCATGGCCCGGGAGTTGGTCTACTGGCGATCACGGCCAGCGTGATGCCGGTCACGAGCGCAGGTAGCCGCCAGCGACGAGAAACGCCGGAATCGGCCCTAACGTCGGGCATGGGAGACCTCCTCGCCGATCGTGATGAACGGGCTTCCCCGATACGAAGCGCAGAAAGTTGTCGAACCGCGTATGGCTACGCGGGACGAGGAGGACCGCGGGGCGACGCCAGGCGTCCGATGGTGACGGACGCGACTGAGATCGACACGTTCACGTCGCGAACCTGCGGCCACGGCGTGGCGGCCGGCACCGGAGCGGGCGGGGCGAGGAAGTGTCGGACCTGGACCAGGCTCTGACACACGGGGCAGTCCGACGCGTCGTGGGCTGGCACGCGCCGCGCCCTCGCGCTCAGCTGCGGCGCGGTCTCGTCACGAGCCGACACCCAAGCGGCCGGAGGCTCGGTGTCTCGGGCGGCTGCCCACGCATGAAGCGGCGGAAGGGCGAGCTGAGCGAGCAGGGCCCAGGTACCGACGAGTGCCCCGACGCGGCGCCGAGCATCACGGGAGTGACCCGTCCTGGGCGTGAACCACCACATCAGGGACTCGTCCGAGTGGCGCGGACGATACGCGCGCCTTCCGCGACGTGTCAAGGCGACCGTTTCAGGCGACCGCTTCACCCTAAGTGGTCCGGATGGGCGCCTACCCGGGCGCCATGGAGCTCCGGAACGACATGTCCCGATGGGTAGCGTACGTGCGTGGACCGCGAGGGGCGGATCGGGCGACACCACTCGAGGTGACGTGCCGCAACGGCGTGATCCCGATCGCAGCTCTTCACTGCCCACCCGCGTATTCGAGGATCCCCATCGTCTCCGCAACGCGTCGCGCCTCGGCCTCGCCGAGCTCGCGCTCCTTTGCCTCGGAGACGAGTGTCACCTCCGGCCGGCCGCTGACCGGGTTGCGGGCGCAGGCGCCACCGAGCGTCAGGGCGAGGAGGGCGGCGAGGCCCGCGTGCGTCTTCCGTC
>Ga0209470_1001151_pt1 | contig 19943 bp, 25 predicted proteins | sample GraSoiAngelo_125_FD_185882 | JGI IMG/M metagenome (GOLD analysis project Ga0209470, IMG submission 185882) | Grasslands soil microbial communities from the Angelo Coastal Reserve, California, USA - 14_0927_05_40cm (SPAdes) (version 2) | ecosystem: Environmental > Terrestrial > Soil > Grasslands ... | reverse complement strand
AATCGTCCCATAACACCGGCATCCGATCGTTGCGCTTATCCGGTTAATCTCCCAATCGGATACTGCGAGATTCGGGCCAGTCTCAATTACATAAGTTGACCCATTCCGGAACACCGCCAATCGCTGAGTTTGCCATAGGGCTTGACCCGTAATTTCATCACTTTCCTGAGGATCGAGTGTCAGGCTCCCAGTCGCGATGTCGAATACCTCAGGATCCAGAATACCGCTGATAATGAGCGTGTTCTTGTAGGCGTAGATCAATCGGTACAATGCCCAGAGCGGATATTTCGCAGTCGGCCCATTAGCCGGCAATGCTACAGCGCCAAAGCCAGCTGCAACCGAATATTTGTTCAGGGTATCGCCTTTGGAAAAATAAAGGACGTCATTGGCTAAGGTCCCGTAGATCTGTGCGCCCATCGGATATGCTGGTCCGCCAGTCAGGGTCGAAAGCACTGCGATGCGATAATCGTACTTGTACCAATTGGCAGCGTCATTGGCCAGGAATACGCCTTTGCCCAAATGATTGATCGAATCAAGATTATTGCCAGGCTTCTTAAGTCGTACGATACCTGGACGCGGCCGGTTCAATCCGTCGCGCTGCGCCAATCGATTCAGAGCATCTTCACTAGTTGTCTGCTCAATCGCACTGGGTGGCGCCGAATTATTGACCCCGGCAATCGGTACACTCGCATCGCTAAGAGTCTCATCATCAAGCTGCTGATTGAACAGGGGCATAATCTGTTACCCAAAAGGATTGGAGCTTGTCGCATACCCGCCGTGATCGAGATAATCGTTCGATTCATAGATTATAGGCACAACCTGCTGCCGCATTTCGCTCTGATTCTTTTCGATGTTGATCGCTGCCTTGATATGCTCCATGGCCTCCTGTTCAGAAGCCTGCGCTTTCTGAATCTGCTGCAGACGCCGGTACAACGCCGAAGTCGTGAAACTGATCAGCGCATCCCAGATATGGCTGATCCGAGGTACACTCATATCGTTATCAAGACTGTCGGGTTTCAGCTTAACCTGGGTACGCACATAAAGGGAAAGTGGTGAGCCATCGCTAGCGTAAAAGAGCGGCGGCGGTGTAAGCACCAATTGGGTGAATACCAGCTCAGTCAATGCTGGAGGCATAAACATAGGCACGGCGCTAACCGGACTTTCTGAACTGATCGCTAAAGGCGTTTCGGTGACATCTTTTGAAAGCGCTTGAACAATCGAATACGAATTGGCGCTCGAAATACTTGCCAGATTCGTTGATCCATCCGGATTAATTGTACCCTGCAAAACAAATGATTCGCTCTGTAGAGAACCGCTCATATCCTGGCCAGAGATGTAAATACTGAACGGGCTCTTTTCAGAACTCGTGAACGTGAATCGGCCAGGATTAAAATATGGCCAAGCCAGGTTTTCTGCTCGGTAAAACCAAGGCGTATTTCCAGGCAATGTGAACGCCGGCGCAGCAAAGCGCTCGATCCAATCCCGTTCACGATATGTCAACCTGACATAACTACGCGCGTCGTACGAAAGACTCAGAAAAATGACCTCTTCAGCGTCATAGGGCAGAAACAGAACCCCGTTCAACGCTGAATCCAGCGCTTTGCCATCAATAAGCCGCATCGCCTCGCGCCAGTTGTGCGCGTCGTACAACGTCGAGTACTTGAGGCGGATAGCTTTTTTAGCATACGCAAGAGCTTCACTGGAAATATCCCCAGTGGTCTCACACGCGAAAGAAGCTATATCTGCCAAAGTCATCGTTCACCATCCGGTATCTGCGACGTAATGGGCAAAAATGTAGCTGGCTGAAGCAACAATCCCGGTAAAAGCGACATTGTAAAACCCATTGTCCCCCGAGCTGGATGCGGCGGCACCGGCATGATCGGCTGCACCCCCATCCCGGACGGAATTGGCCGCTCCGGTAGCCGGATTATAGAATGTCACGGTCGGCACTTTAGCCATGGGTTTAAGGAAACTAGTCGGACCCATAGCGTAATTGGCGCCTGCCGGAACTAACCAGCTCCTTTGTCCAATGCCGGTAACGGCTCCGTTATTTGTCCCGTAAGCATAAGTCTTTTGATAATACCTCAGGCATTCGTCCAGATTCGCGCTGAAGGGTTTATCGATCAGGGTCGTACACTGACTGCCTGGCTCATGCTGGATAAAGGCAATATCGAAAGTCGAACTAGTCGCTTTAGAAGCAAAATTGTCCTGACCAAGCGCGCCAAAAAAATTCCCATTCTGCCAAGTATCGTTGGCCGGCACCGTTAAATTGGTTCCAGCTGCGAGACAAATGACTATCTGATAGCCTTGCGTGCCGACATTCGGGCTAAAAGCGCCTGCCGTCGGCCAGACCGGCAGATTCGGCAGTGTGATTAAGGTCCATGTGTTGGCACTAGGAATCGTGCAAAGCTTAGCCAAAGTACGCGTTGCTGTGATGGCATCACGCAAAACCAACCCAAACTTTAGCCCAGACACACTCGTTCGCACCAAGAGCGATATCGAATGCAAGTCAGCCGCTAGTTCCCGGAACTGGATACCCTCGCAGAGCTGATTAATATGCAGGGCATCCCCCGCACCCAGACTAGCCTGCGCGGTCGTTAGAGTAACTCGCAGATTGTTGCGCGAAATGTTAAAATTGGTTCCCGGTAACAGAATAAAATTCGGCCAGCCTGAACCAATTACTTGTGTGGTAGCCCGCATCGTACCCACCGTGTTTAAAAACCAGCGATCACAAGCTTTCACTGAACCACTTGGCATAGCGCTCGCCGTATGGGCGTTAACTTGGTCACATTCAAATGAAGGATTGCCTGCCCCGTTAAACGAGCGAAGCCGCACAGCAGTAATGGTCGGAGTGATATTCTGATTTACACTGGCCGAAACCGAATCAATGACTTGCTGCCCGGTAATAGTGGCGTAAGCGGTTCCGCCCTTGAGTTCCAAAAGCTGATCGGTCGGATCAAGAGTCGAACTAGCCGGCTTAGAACTGACAAACTCAGGCTGTATCACAGCACCAGAGATGATCTGATTCATCTTGGTCGCAGTAATACCTTTTTCACCGTCTACAAAGATGCGCGATGTAACCAAATCGGGCATTACACAAACCCTTTCACGATAAGAAATGAATTCGTTATGTTGCTGCCAGAAAAATAATATTGTAGCGCATTGGCAAGCACATTCCCGTTATAAAAGCCTTGGCTTCGCCAACTCGCTATAACAGGTACCGCAGCGTTATAACCGCCAGAATCAGAAATGAAAGACGGCGGACGACCTGCGCTGCCTGGATAGATAATGGTTCGGACCATGCCAGTCTGTGCATTATGTCCGCCAAGACGCATAAAGGTGTCGTTGTTCACAAACTGATAAGCCACCGCCGTAACACTTGAAGGATAGAACAAACCGTTAAGATAGACGGCACCCGTCAACCACGAACTGCCGCCATTACTGGAAAGCACGCCACGCAACTGATCATTAGCCGTTGCCGGCTGCAATCCAGTCCAGGTCAATTCAAAATGCCGATACCCAACTGGCAAAAGCACGAAAGCATTAGCCGTATTGACTGCAATGTCCTGAACTCCCAAGATAATCTCGCGTTTCAATCCGAACGAGCGCCAATTGGTACCATCACAAATAATCGTGCATTCCTGCTGCGGCAATAACGCCAGCGATGCAGCACCATCAATGGTCCCGCTCGGCGGTGATACAGTGATCGTTCCGGTTGTTCCGGTGATCCCCATATCATTACGCAGATTGTAACAAAGCCCAGCAGCGGCAGTGGATAGTGTTAAAGTCCAGCTTCCGCCTGAACAGATAATGTACTTATTCTGATCTGCGCTGGTTACCGTGTACGCCGCGCTCTTGTACAGAATCCCAGGAATAGCCGCCTGAGCAGGCGGAGACGTAAATGCTCCATTCCCGTTCAAAAACGTCGATGAATCGCCCGAAAGCTTCGGTACCAGGCCAGTGCGAGTGATTGTAACCACAGGAACAACATCGCTACCATTATCCAGATGCGTACTGGCATGTGCGGCTGGCGTGAAACTTGTCGGTTTACCGCTGACCCCAGCCCAGGGCACAGAATCCGCGCTCTCCGCGGCATCAACTTTGTTGTTTGCGTTGGTGTCATAAACACTTTTGAGCATCGCGGTCGAATCAGGCGGGAATGTCGCAGGCTTACCAGTGATCGCAGTCCAGGCTAAAGCAACACAAGAAAGTTTTGAAGTAACAACTTGGATCGTTGTGTTATCAACAGCCGGACATAACCCAGCCAAAACTGATGTCGCAAGCCCTATCGGATCACTGCCCGCACTCAAATGAGTCGAAGCATGAGCACTCGGCGCAAAACTCGACGGTTTGCCGCTAATCCCGGCCCATGGTGCTGTGTCCGCCAATGCGGCGTGATCGCTAATCCCATCCCCATTGGTGTCATAGACACTTTTGAGCATATCACCCGTGCCTGCTCCACCACCACCAGCCGCAATCGCACTGCTCAAGTCATCCCGAAGCTTGTTGAGCTTGCGCGCCGTTATCCCGCCCTCCTTGGCATTGGTAAAGCTTATGTCGGTGTAAGCCATCCTAGAAATGTCCTAAATGCACGTTGGTGAAAGGCAAAATAACAAATATCAATGCCAAAACGATCACCACCACGCAGACCACCAAAACAATCTTCTGAATAGGCGCAGGCGCAAACTGGCTGATCACCCAGTAGAGCAATACCACCAGTAAAACCACCACCAGCCAGCTGATCAGCGCTGAAATCATAGTTCTTGAGCCAATTTCTTTAACCGCGCCAAGCCGCCCCATTCATCGACAAGCTTGATTGCCAGCTTGCATTTAGATTCCCAGTCCTTGTAGCCCGGATCGGAATTGGGCAGCACTACGCAGGCAATGATCTTGTCCTGAGTTCCCCCTCTCCTGGGATCGGTTGATAGCCCCAGGCACCTAGCTAAGAGCATCGAACCCTCACCAATCTGATCCTTGGGACCAATATCGGCCATAGCGAAATACATGTTATCCCCAGTCTTGGTGTTAAGCGCCAATCCCACATCCCCAAGCCGACAAAAGCTCTCCCCTCCAGGAATCACATAAAAACCGTAGCGCTCACTATCGACGTAGCGGGCCGGATGATTTTCAGGATAGTTCGGATCCACCAGCGCGGTGGTCGAGATGTAATAATATGGCGCTGGATGATATGCGGCCTGAAGAATCGGTAATCCTTTCCCATCTGGCGGCGCGTAAATACCCCACCAGTTGCCAGGCTTGCCAGCGTTGTCCGTATAATCCAACCCGCTGTCATTCGGTCCGTAGGCGTGAGGCGACCCATCTGCATTCACCGCAAAAGAGCTTTTCCACAAGACCCCGTCCCTATTGTCCCTGTAAACCATCACGCCGCCAATTGTTTTGAATTTGGTTAAATCACTCATGCGCTGAGCTCTTCGGCTTTCTGTTTGGCTTCTTCTAAGCTTTTGAACTGCCAGACATCAGTCGCTATTCCTTTATCAAGGAACAGTTCATAATAGCCATTGACCTCCATGATCCTGAAAGAACCACTTTCCCAACATGGCCAGTCAAGGAACGTTGTTTTCTTCCAGTCCATGGAGGTCAAAGTTCTAGCGCTTATCTCTTGCGCGAAGAAGGGGCACCTTGAGTTTTGAGCCAATCAGTAAGCGCCTGCGTAGGAACCTCTACGGTCTTACCTGGCCCAATTGATACATGGACCATCGTAGTCCGCTCTGGCAATACAATAGGATGCTCTGGCGTCTCGCCGCCACCGCCGCCTGCCGGAGGCAACACAATCGGGTGAGATGGCACAACCGGAACATAAATCGGATGTTCGGGTTTCGGAGCGCCAGCTGGAGGCAACTCAATCGGATGACTTGGCACAACCGGGTAATAAATCGGGTGACTTGGTTGGCCCCCGCTAACCGGTGGCTCAATCGGTAAATAGATCGGATGCTCAGCGCTTGGCGGCAAAGGCACAATCGGATGACTCGGGAAAACCGGATAATAAATCGGTTGAGTTGGCACTCCTGGCTGGCCGGCCGCTGGTGGCTGAGCTGGCGGCAGCTCAATGGGATGAGTCGGACCAATAGGCAGATAAATCGGATGTTCGGGTCCAATAGGAGCTGGCGGCTGAGGCCAATAAATCGGGTGCTCAGCAGTCGGCGGCAAAATCTCGATTGGATGCTCAGGAAAAATCGGCAAATAAATCGGCTGTTCAGGTTTACCACCACTTGGCGGCAAAGCAATCGGCGGAGTTGGAACAAGAATCGGGGCTGCCGGAAACGTCTTAGTTATTGATAGATACATGCTTTGGTTTTTCTTAGGTTTAGGTTAGGCGATTTTTCAATCTCCGGGATTTGCTTCAGTCCCTTGTTCTTGGCGCTGGGTTCCATTGGGACGGGCCGGATGTTCTTCAATCCATTTGCCCAATTCATTGAGCCAATCCGAATACGAAGCTCCAGCCGGCGACGGAGTCGGCTGAGGCGTAGGACTTGGCGTTGGCTGCGGTGTTGAGGTTGGCTGAGGCGTTGGAGTAACTGAAGCGCTTGGAGCCGGGGTCGGTGTCGGACCAGCTCCACCTCGCCAAGGATGCGGATAAGTATAAGGACTATAACCTGCCGGCGCCGCAAACTTAATGTCGCGATCCAGTTTAAATATATTCTTCGTTGAGCCACCCGAACAACCATATCCAGTCTGGTCATTGGTCCCCCAGAAATCAGCGCCTGCCCCGCTATTGGCCCAGAAATAGAAAGGATTGATCGCACTCGGAGTCACGATCTGGCCGCTTGGATAACTTTTCCCATCGGTCCCAGTGCCTGGCCAGCGCGTGCCGGGATACATCGCTTCGGTCTCGCATTTACCGCCATTACCTGCGCCACTCCGGGTCAATGGCTCATCAATAAATACCCAGGAAGGCTTGGCCCCGCCCCAATAACCGCCCGAATCGATCTTATCAACCGTATTGTCATGAATGCGGCCGCTTCCAGCTCTGGCCCAGAAAAATCGATTGGTATTGACCCAGACTCCGCCCCGTTTCTCGTAAAGGAACTTATCGTTGTAAGCCTCAAATTGCCGACCGCCCCAGGTACTGGTGATCCCGTGAATAACAGCCTGAGAATTGATAAATTCCGAATAGCGCAAAACAACCCGAGCACAATCATCGATATCAATTGCCTGGTTGTACATATCCCGAAAAGTGCAGTCTTCGACATACAAATTCTGATCACCGCGCGTATCGGCTGTTCCAAACGTATCGGCTTCATACCAACCCTTAGGACTCTTTATTTGCAAACATCCGCTACCGCTGCCCGGCCCAGAGCTTGAACTGCTCGCTGTTGATTCAAAAGTGCAATTGTAGAAGAGCCCTCCAGTCGTATTGATCGTGATCGCGGTAGTAAGCTGAAAATTCGGGATATTGAAATTTAGATCATGCAGAATAATGCCCTGTGCGCCATTGACTTGCCCAATGTTCATGTATCGCCCGGTAGCCGTGCCCGGCAGAAACTTGATATTAGCGACTGTTAAATGCCCAGCCGAACTAATCGTCAAATTAAAGAGGTTTGCGCTACCTGCTCCATGGGTAATGCTGGCTCCTTGCCCATCAATAGTGATTGCCTTGTTACAGCTAATCCCGCCGGTCCAAGTATAAATTCCGCTCGGGATCAGCACAGTGTCACCATTGGCAGCCGAATCGATCGCCGATTGCACAGCGCTTGCTGAGCCACTGGCTGCCGTAATAGTTCTGGCTTCGAGCTCAGAACTTATTGCCCAGATCAATAGACTCGCTAGCGAAACTTTGTTCCACAAAGAACATTTCATTATCTTTTCAGTTTCTTGACGAGTAAGCCGTCACTTCCCATTTTTGACCTCTGACCATGTTTTGAGACCAACAAGGGATGCTACTACTCCAGCAATGGAGATATACATGCCGCTCATCGATTTAGCTACCTCCACATCACGAGGCTGAAGCTGATCAACGATCTGCAGCGTAAGCAATACCACTGGCGCACCGAGAAAAATCAATACACTGCCCCAACATAAAACCATCCGCCAGGCTGGATCTTTGCTATTCACCAGAGTTCGAAATCTCTGAGTCTGCGCCGTTCAGTGTCCCCACGGTAGGTGAATCCATGCCTGGTAAAAACCTTGATAACCTCACCCAGCGTTTCCCCGCTAACCTGCGGACTTAATCGCCAGGCAGCTCCGTACCAGAACAGATTTGGCCGATCGCCATCACCAAAACAGTAACATTTCACGAACTGATTCAGCCCATGAGCTTCTCTTGCTTCCCGAGTCCAGCGCGCCATGATCTCGCCATAAACCTGTTCCAACGGCCCAAATACACGCCGGTTTACCAGCACCTTCGCCACGTACATGTCAGGAAAAAAAGCCAGCTGCATCATCTCAGGCATTCGCCATTTACGTAAGTTTCGCCCCTGCCATAGCAACGTCGGCTGTCCGTCCAGCCCAAGATCGAACTTCCCATAAAGAGCTTCCATCTCTTCGATCTCACTGGTTACCGGCGCCAGGCTAGCGAACCTCATAGACCTTCTTTATCTGTTCTTTGGAGCCAGCCTTACTTCTAAAGCGCGATCCATCCCGAATCTCGCGCTCATAATAACGACGCAAAATCTGAGCGTAAGCTTCCTTTTTCTTACGCTCAGCCTCAGTTCCCTTTTTGGGCACGATAATCTGCACGCTAAAATGGCAGCGGTTGACCCTTGGCAGCTTTTCTCAAGCGCGCACCCATCGCGCTCGTGCTCTCTCCGGCACCACCGCCGCCACCTTCAGTCCCAGTCTCAGACTCGGCTCCCTCTTGCTCAGGGGTTTCGGTGCCCTCTTCAGTCACTGGCTCACCATTGACCGAATCAATTTTAACAGTCGCTTGGTTACCGCTCACGCTCTGCACAGTCCCCGATACACTGTATTGCACGCTATCTCCGACTTCCGGCGCAACTCCACCCTCACTGATCGAGGCTACCGGCACCTTGCACGTATACCCACCAGGACCTTTATTAATTCCTATCGCTATCGTTGCCATATTAAGTTGCCGTATACGCTGTCTTGGTCTGCAAAACTACCCCGTTCCAGGATGAGAGACAGACCGCGTTATAAAAGGTCTTCCACACGTAACTGATGAACTGATTGAATGGATTAGCGCTATCAGGATCTGTTATGGTGACCACCTTTGGTTTAGGTGGATTCTCCCCTTCAAGATCCGGCACAGCGAATGCGTCTTTACCGAACACCAGCGCTGCAATCGCAGCACCTCCGGCAACATTTGTGCCCTCAGCGTTCTGATACATCGCGTTGGTCGAGCGCAACACCTTGATCCCAAACAGTCGGCCAATCTCACCGCGCCAGATCTGTTCAGGTTTCTGGAACGCACTGGCATAAGTCCAGGCATTACCCTGTTCCTCGACCAAATCGCGTTCTTGTTCAGGACTAATGACGGCACAAAAACAACCGTCATCGAATTCTTTGGCTTTATTGAGCCGCAATTCGGTACAGACATCAATCAAATCATCAGAAGTAAACCTCCCCTGTTGACCAGTTAAGGCGAGCAGGGTTGTAAAGTCTGTTGCTGTACCCGCATAGCGTTTGGTGAACTTGGTCGGTTCCTCAGTCGTGCCGTTTATACAGGCATCCCGAATCAGCGTGTCGCACCAAAGCGCAGCCTCTTCGCCAAACTTATCCATCAGCGCCTCGCCTGTTTTCAAGAACTCAGTCTCATCGACAATGTCACTTACCTGCGCATATCCACCATACTGTTGCAACGTACGGGTGATAAATTCGAAGATGAGTTTGTACGGCGCATTCGAGGGCGGTGTGCCCTCAGTCAACGTGATAACATTGGCAATCGAGGCCGTCGGTGGCCGAAACATCCGGATAGTTTTACTGCCTTGGCCCTGCGGAATACTGGCCTTATAGGCTGGTTCATACAATTGCAGGGTATGGATCTGATGCTCTAAGAGCTTCTTACTAAAATAGATACGGTATTCACTAGCCTTGTCGGTAGTGGTTACCGCTCCGTAAACTGGAGGAGGCATAACACTAGAATTTTAGGAGTTTTAAACTAAAACCACGGCACACCATCGCGTTGCGCACCGCGTGTAAGATGTTTGCGCATCTCAGCAGCCGAGAGCTTTTCAAAATCAGCTATTGACTCGATTCTGTTTCCGCTCCCGATCCGCCCAGGCGCTCCACCTCCAACACTGGTCAACCCTTGGTAACGTTGTAGTTCAGTCTTTAAGTTGGAGTTCTCTGTCTGAAGCCCCTTATTGGCTTCTTCCATCAACTCCATTTTTGCTCTGTGATATGCCGCGACGATCCCTCTAGGATGCTGACGATAAATATTGCCGTCAGCGCTGGCCATTATCTCGCGTAACTTCGTATCAAGCTTAGTCCCCTCGCGCATAAACTCTGGATCAGCCTCGAAAAGTTCTCTTTCAGCAGCTTCCCATTGAGTTCTATGTTCCTGGGTTCCTGGTGGTGGTAACTCGACTGTACGCTGTGCGCGTTCGGCCTGTTCCTCGGCCTCCATTACGGCGATCTCTTTATCGGCTTTCTCGACAAGCTCGAAGTTACCTTCGTCTTGCCATTGCTGGCGATATTTCCTCAAGTCAGCAATCGAATAATCGCGCTTCGGTTTCTTGCTCGCCTCAAACTCAGCTCGCTCTCTGGCAAACTGTTCCCGTTCTCTGGCAAACTGCGCCTGTGCAGCCTTAAATGCCGCTCGCTCACGCTTGGTACGCTCGTACCGGCTAGGGCCTTGTGTCGCCTTAGCCTGGCCATTTTGCTCACCATCACTTTGAGAGGATTCTGGTCCGGCAGTGGCCGGACTCTCACCAAGCCGCTGGCTCGGTTCTTGAGCAGATGATTCGGTACTGCTCAATGTTGTTCCATGAGTCTGAGTAGTACCATCAAATGCCGTTTCCTCTGGCATATCTTTTAAGCGATTTTTTTCAGCTTCCGATTGCGCCTCGACCACCTATCCAACGCCAATCATCGGTCCGGCCACCGGCCGGAATGGCGTTTGCCCCTCGGGCGATCGCGCTTAGGTGCTCCTGATCTTCCAGCTCGCTCTCTCTGCTCTCCTCATTAACCGGGAAAACACGCAGCCTGTGAAGCAGTGCTAAGACATCCTGCATCCCTCGTGCTCGGGCGTTCGCGCTCACACTATTCTGGTAAACGGCATTGAACGTCGCATTAGCGACAATCTGGCGCAGGAATTCAAAAAGTTTTATTCCACAACTCGAACGGCAAAACAAGTCGAAATTGGCTCTCTCGGCCTCATCCCAATCCACTGCGCGGATTATCGGGCGACTCAAAACCATTCGCAGATACCATTTCAAAACCCAGTTCATACTGGCGGTATTCCTCCATTACTACCTGGCATCGGTGGCCCAGCGGGTGCTATGGCTGGCTGACCCGGCTGCGGTAAATTTGGGCCTGCTGGCGGCACAGGCGGCGGCGCCATCCCTGGCACCCCGCCCGGCGGTGGCACACCAAGCGCACCACGCAACTGTTGCGCTTTTTGAGCAGCAGCAGCTTGAGTCTGCATAGCTTTCTGCGTCTGCTGAATCTTTTGCTGGAACGGCATGACATCCTGAGCGTGCGTTTTCCAGTACTGCGGATTACTTCTGGCAGCATCAACGTGCATCTGCATGTGTTGCATAAAGATCGACATCAAAGGCGGCGGAATCGGTTGCCCTTGCTGAGTCCGCCACCCTATAAAGCCGTCACAAACCTGTAAGTGCACCACGTGATCATCATTAGGCTTAACCTGAGGCAGAAATCCATCAGTCATGATCGAATTCTCGACCGCCTGTTGTTCCTGTTGATCAGCCGCCAAGTCCTTGGGCTCAGAATAAATCTCCGCGACCCACTGCGAATCCATCAGTTCAACAATCTTCTTGTCTATCTCCGGCGTAATGATCCAAGGCGAACCCTGGCTAAGCTGACGCAATTGCATCAGTTTCTGGATCTCGCGCTCGCGACTGTATCCATCGACGCTCCCATTGGGCTTGAGCACGTATTTATTGTCAAACGCCGCGTCATCGAGTGTCTGTCTCTGATTGCGCCAGAAATAATCCAAACTCTCTCTATCATACTGTTTCAACAATCCCCAGGATTGTTCAAAAATCCGCGTCATAGCGCCTTTCAAGATCCGCGCTCGCAGATCATTATTCTGCTGCATCACATTGGTGATAACGTTGGTCTCAGTCGCTGTCTTATTGCCCTGTGGCTGATTGGGACCCGCCACACCAAAATCCGGTATACCAACCCGTTGTTCCGCCATGGAACGGTTAGAACTGATCTCCTGATCGAAGCTGACTGGCGGGGCTGGCTGTTGAACAAGCTGTAAGACAGAATCATAAACTGCCCCTGGCTCCCATCGGATGTTCTGAGCGTTGATACTCCCGCCCTGCGTGGAAAGTACCGGCCGATTGGCAATCGACATGAAATCAAGCTTTTCATTCCAGGTCTTACACGCGCTTGCTTCATACATTTGGACCAGCTCACAGACTCCGCGACTTGAGTAAAACCCGCCATCAGTCAGCTCATACGGAATCATGGTCAGCGGGATTTCTTTGTGTTCATACGGAAGCTTGAAATCGCCTCTGGCAGGTTCATCAGGCTGCATCGGGCTAAAAGTCTTGACCCGTATCTGGCCATCAGTTTCGCGAATATAAACCTCCCAAAGCACAATCATGTCAGAGAGCTTTGAGTAGCTTAAACCCTCAGCCGTATACCGATGCCGCTCATATTTCTGATCCGGTTTACCCTCGCCAGTGATGCTGTCAATGTAGGTCTCATCAGTGTTGAACCCTTTACGCTGGGCATCACGCTCGTATTCATCACGGCTGTACTGCATCACGTGAACGACCCGATCGGCTTTCTGGAAATCAAATGTCGAGTAAGCCGGCACAATGATGAAGTATGGATGGATGCTGGTAAAAGAGAGTTTACGTGCCCGATCATCCCAGTAGGTTTTGATCACTCCAAAGCCGTTCTGCAGACATGAATCGATCGCACAAACGGCTTGCTCGCTGAAGTTTGAGACTTCTCGAACCTTGTAATCGAACCATTGCGCCACGCTATCGGTATAGCTATCACCCTGAGTCTCCAACGAATAGAAACTGGCCAGCAGTTCCGGCCCAAAGATCCAGACTACGTAATAAGGTTTGAGCTTGCCAATAATGGTGTCAGCCACTGGCACGTGCACATTAGCCGCTCCTGGCCAAGGCCGATTAGCTCTGCCAACTCCGGCTCCGCGCATCTTGGCCCAGACGATCTGGCGGCTTTCCCATTTGGAACGGTCTTCAAGATCACCCGTTATTTCGGAATAAAGTTCTGAATTGTCTTCAGGCATCGATTCACACTTTGACCGTGATAATTGCGGGCTCTACTGGCCGCACATGGATGTAAATGTCCATAATCGTGTGAGATTGCGGATCGGGAATTCCTGAAAACTGCCAATTGGCCTGCCACCGGTCAGCATACATCCGAATAAAGCGAGGCGGCTTTGCGGGATCGATCAACTCAGGACTGAAATTATACGAATCCAGAAATAAAGATTTCAGCGGACTATCCCAAGTCAATTCTTGAGGAGGAGGTGATCCATTACCCATGAGCGCTTTAAAGCTGGGTTAAAGTCAGAATGGTTGACGCCGTATCGGCGTTCAGGGTGAAGACCGTGTTGCGTGGGATCCGCTCAAATATGATCGAATCATTGACTGCTAAAAAGACATTATTCACATCGCCTACTGTCGCCGGTTTAGTGGTATCAAGACTGACCCAGGCTTTACCAGGCCCAGTGTTCTTCATATAGATTTTGCCACCATCAGCACCCGAATAATTCACGGTGCACAAATCGTTGGCCGCCAACGTAATAGTCCGATGCAGCCGCACTGTAACACTTTGAGGCATTACGCTTGAGCGATCGAAGAACCTTTCAGTGAGCGCGCCTCGAACTTGCAAAAAATCGCACTGTAGTTGTCAGTCACGCTCGGCCACTGAGCAATAATTGAGTTGGGAGTATTCCAGCTATAAATCGGCGTGGCGGCCAGGTCTGCGGAACGCGTGCCATAAACGCTCGTAAAAAGCGCATCAATCGTTACTGTTGAAGCGATTACTGTACCGGGCGTCGGCGCTGCCAAAGGCTCAACTCCTTCCTGTTGTTGTTGGACTTGAGGCTCTTCCTTCTGGGGCTCTTCTCCATTCATCTTGTATTACGGAATAACAAACAAATCTGCTTGGCACAAGGCAAAATAAAGCGCTAGAATTGTTTTGCTGTGGTTAATGCAAGCTTGGGCCGGTCCTAAGCGCCTGATGAGTGTCAGGAAAGCTTGGGGCCGGCTAATTACCGGCTCCAAGGGAGCTCTGCTAGAACCATCCGGGCGTCACATTGGTGCGTTCGCGCGCCAATTGTACATAGGCTGGGGAGAGCTCAATCAGTATCGCGCGCCGTCCAAGCTCGATCGCCACCTTGCCTGTTGTACCGCTACCAGCGAATGGATCTAAAACCGTGTCACCAGCTCGGGTTCCGGCTAAAATACACAGCTTCGGGATTTCTTCGGGGAAAGTGGCAAAATGGGCACCATCGTATGGCTGCGTGGCGATTGTCCAGACTGAGCGCTTGTTGCGGAAATTAGGCCTAAGAATAGCGCGGCCTCCATTAAGCTCGTTTCCGAATGGATTCCGACCCATTGCAAAAGCTCGATTAGGATAAAAACCTAAACCCGTATCACCCGCAGTTTCAGCTTTTTCTCTGATCGCCTCCGCATCATAAAAGTACCGATCCTGTTTCGTGAGCAGAAAAATGTATTCGTGACTTTTGGTTGGCCGATCAGTCACGCTTTCGGGCATCGGATTCGGCTTGTACCAGATAATCTCACTGCGCAAATACCAGCCATCGGATTGCAGCGCCATCGCAACACGCGCCGGAATCATGCAGAGGTCTTTAGGCTTTAGGCCACCTAGCTCTCTCTTTACCCCATTGAACCTGCATCCATTTCTATCCTCGTGATGGGTTCCGACCAGTGTTGAGCTTTCCTTACCGCCTCCTGACATTGAGGAACCTGCATAGTTATCGCCAAGATTTAAAAACATAACGCCATCGTCTTTTAGCACCCGCCAAACCTCGCGAAACACGGCAACCATTCTGGTGATATAAATCTCTGGGGATTCTTCTAATCCTAACTGCGAATCGATACGGTTAGCGCCACATTTAGGGCAAAGATCTTTAAAAAACTTGCCATTGTCCTGAGCGTCACAGGACCCATTCAATCCCGTTGGATAAGCATTAAAGCGTTTATGATCGCATTCGGTATTCCCACCCTCCCATGTTGCGGTGCCATAATCCCGAAGACCCCAATATGGCGGACTAGTCACGCAGCATTGCACGCTCTGTGCCTGCATTGTCGGCAGAATATCCTGGCAATCGCCTGTAAAGATGTTTAATCGCCCATTCACGGCCAATGATTAATCACCGGTCCAAGCTCCGGCATCTTCAAGTTGGTGTTGCAATCCGCGATCCCGTAATCGGCTGCCTGCTTCGAGCCCCTCGTACTCTTCTTCCAGCCTTTCCCACGGATCTTTTGTCCGACCAACATAAGTCGCAAAGTTCTGCACTCCATGACTGAAAGCGCCAATCACGGCATCGGCTCTATCAGGGGACTTCACACCTCGGGCCGCCATATCGGTTTTTTTCTCAATTCCCAATCGCCCGCGTGCATCTAGAGTCGATTTACGGCTCGTCAACTGGGCAATTAACATAGGATCATTCAGCAGCACGAGCTCTTGACGGCTGATCCGCTGGCTAAACGAATGCCAAATCTCTGCTCCCCGGCTGATGTAGTGATCTTCATCAGTCGGTTTGGCGCCAAAGCTAAACCGGTTAATCGGCCAGCCAGCATCCCGGAGCATATCACACATGGGAAGCCCTAATCCGCCTGAATCACCCCAGATTTGTTCGCTCCTCAAGCCCGCTTTACGGAATTCCATGATGAACCGACCCACAATCGCGATCGCATCAGTATCATGGAACCCGATCAGATCGATCAGCTTGTTCCCAGTGCGGATAGCAAGGACGTTCTCGTCTCGGCCTTGAGCAAAATCGCAGAACGCTGCGTACTCATGCCGGCTGATCTTGGCGCCGGGCGGATTTTGAATCATGCTCATGAGCGGCTGAAAAGGTACAATAAAGCTCTCGCCCTCAGCAATATCCATAAATTCGCCATAGATCGAAGAGCGAACAAGAGGATGCTCTTCGCCATAGGTCTCGATCATATCCCGGATCTTCTCTTTGCTGATATGTGGGCATTGCTCAAGGGTGATCTCGAAGAGCAAATGATTAGCACGATTGATCCCGAAACAATCAAAGAAGGTGCCGGAACGAAGCCCAGGCGAACTGATGATTAATAGGACAGCGTAACCGCACCGGTCGATTGCCTGGAAGATCTCGGCTGGAATGCTCTTGGCCTCATCGACAATCATGAGTAGTGGCGCGCCTTTCATGCCGTGGTGACCCTCGACGCGCTTGGGTTCATCGGTGGTAAAAGCGATCAATTGTCCACCAAGATTGGTTCGGATCTCGCGCTGCAAGAATTCCCAGTGAGTCAGATGCGGAGAACGGTAACTGAACAGTGCGCGCATCAATTGGCTATCGAGCTGACGGGAATCCGCGCTTGTCAAAACAATCTTACTACGTGGGTAACGATCTAGCCAGCGAGCGATACAGAGGGGAATGACGATGGAAGATTTACCGGATTCATTTGGTGTTCGAACCGCTATCCTAACCCGTTCATACTGAGAGCCTTGATCAACGGCTTCGGCAATCTTTGCCTGCCAATCATATAAATCACGATTCAAGACCGTGCGAGCGAACAACAAAGGTGAATCGCGCAGGCCGCGGGCAAGTTTCATTTAAACGCCTGTCTCCCAGCTAACTCGCGCAAATAAAGCTCATGGCGCATAGCAATTGCAGCCAACTGCTTACCATCTCTAGAGAGCCGGCGTTCTAGGCGAATGAGTTCTTCGTCATTCAAAGCACTAATCAGATCAGCCAAGATAGTCGGTTGTTCGTTCAAGAGCGGCCAGTAGAACGGTCTTGAGAAGCCCTTAAGCTGCATCTGCCGCCTTTCGCAGTTCGTCAAGAAGCTGCCAATCCGGGTTATCCTTCGCTTGAAGATCGTCTACCAGATAATATTCCAGCGCATCCGCAGCACGAATAAGTAGAGCTCTGAACTCTATGATCGCGTTATCCTGACGCTGTAAGGCCTCTTCAAGATGTCGAATCCGACACTCTAATTCGGTTCGTATAGCCTCAAGTGCCTGGTTCAGACTGCTACGCTCTAGTGCACTGTTCTCCAGTATGTTGTTATCCAGCTGCGCTAAGCGCAGCTGTTCCCGCAACCGATTTATCTCAGCTTCTTTCTCCTGAATCTGAAGCACATCCCAATCCCGATTATCAAAAGGTTGACTCATGTTGATGACACCTCATCACTGTTCCCATCGGATAACTGCGGTCGATATTGCTCGAACATGTGGCTTACTTCATCACGGATTGGTTTGGCCTGAGCCTCAATCGATTTAGCTTCCTGGCTACTGATGTTGATCGTTAAATTGTTCTGGTTGTATGTGTTACCCCAGTTGAGCTGGATCTCTGGCTTAGCGAATTGTGCCGGGTATTTGCGCTCTAGAAACCAGCTGGCACCGCACCAGTTACCGAGCCCGTTCCAAATCTTTTTTCTGAAGGGAATCTCACGATCAATAACGGCTTTGTAAATCGCAGGCCAATATTCTCCGAGGCGCGCTCTTTTGATAGTTCGCTCAGAGATACCGGTATAAAGAGCGATTTGATGGTCGTTAAAAGCGAGGAAAAGGAGTTCAGCGATGGTGTCGGCGATGGCAGGGGTAATTTTGTGAGGGCGACCGCGAGGCATAAAGGATCAGATTAGATTAGCAGGATCAGATTAGATTAGCGTTACATTGCAGTTCACGAGACTGCCCTGGTGTGTTTAGTAAAGTCAGTAAAGTCGTAAAGTCTCACGCGAGAGGGGTGCCTGAGAGACACACCCCCCCGTATATATAGATACGGGGGGTGTCTGTGTCTCCCACTCTCGCGGGACAGCAGCAGGATGTGTGGGTTAGGAAGGTGAGTCATTTGGATCGGCAATAGGTTTTGAGTGCATTAGTTCCGCTTCGGGGGGTTTCATGAACAAAGATCAATTGGTCTTCGATCAGGAGATTCAAATATCGTTTAGCTCGATCTCTTCCGACATTACGGCTAAAAGCTAAAGCCAAGTAACGATCCATGGTAATGCCATCGAGCAGAGGAAATAAATCGAGCATATCCTTAGGCTCAATCTTCGTTCTGGGTTTAGCAGCACGGATTTGATCAATTGAAGAGGGGATCCAGAGAACAATTCCATTTTCTACTGAATGGCTCCAGTATTGTTCGCGCTGGGTCCAGCCGAGTTTTTCGAATCGCTTGGCAGCGATAAACTGATAAGTACCGTCTAGCTTGGTTGGGTTGAGAACCAGCACTCCCCGGGCCCAGTTTGTAATTGAAGCTGTACCGGCCATAGTGTACATCCAGTCGAACCAGGAATATTCTTCAGTTTTTTGGAAATTGGTTTTGGGTGTGTGGTGGACTAAAAGAGTTCCGAGATGATGTGAAGCCATTAGTTTTGAAAGTGCATCACGCAAGAAGTCATTGTTTCGTTCTTCGTCCCTGATATCGCCTCCCTGATAAGCCGAATATGGATTGATGATCAAAAGATCACAGGGAAACTCGGCTAAAAAGGAGTCAAGAGCAGTAAAGAACCCGATATAATTGACATCACAAAGCCATTCGATATGGCTATTGGTTCTGAGCATATATTTTTCGGCTTCTGAGAGTTTGAGCCGTTTAACCATCCAACTCATTTCGACGATATCGTTATCGTCATCTTCAGCTTGGATAAGAAGGATGCGCAAAGGTTGAGCTGGCCGAATGCCGAATGCTGAGCGACCACAGCACCATAAAATGAGCATCTGCATGACTAGGGTTGATTTACCATGGCCACTGGGTGCAACCACGAAACAACCCGTCTGTTGGCTCAACCACCGATTGCCAAGGAGATTTTTACTGAAATCGACTTCTCGTTCGGAAAACGAAAGCGCATTAGTACCTCGCAATCTGCGCGATTCAGAGATTTCTGGTTCTTGGGAATCGCTATTTGACCTTGGCTTAGTCTGGTTCCAGTACTTGTCATAATCGGCAAAGGGGTTGTTGCGCCAGTCCATAGAGCCTTTCATGGTTTGGCAGTCATTTTGACATTGATGACTTCTTGACCAGTAGAATCGATATAACGATGAGCAACAACCATGTAGACTGAATGGCCAATAGAGCTCTGGCCCACATAGTCAGGCGCGGAGCGATCTGACTTATTTTTTACCGGATAAAGAGTGCACTCAATTTCTTCCAGTCCGCGGCTTAAACGTTGGCGATTGACTTCTTCGGAGATGATCTTGTGAAAGAATGCGTACTCGGCGTCCCAATAAGCTTCTGCCGCAGCAGCATCGGTGATTACGGGGGTCATTTTGAAATCCTTTTCACACTTTTTCTGCCCCAAGAATCCCACTCCCAGTTTCGTCCGTGAAAGAAGTTCAAATCCGCTTACGCTTCAGTAGAGTGGACTTGAGCTAGCAGAAATCAAGGGAATGGGACTCTTGGGACAGAATGGGGTTGAACTCTTTCACGATTCGAACTTCAAGAGCTGTATTTTATGACTGGGTAACAATCAATCATTTTTGCCCGGATTGACTAGTGGACATCCTTGTAGGTGCTCAAAATGAGGATATTACGCAGTGAACTTTTGCTGATTCCGAAAAGTTTGAGCAGGAACCGCTGTTGAAACCCTTCTTTTTTCATCTGGCGAATCAGCTTTACTTGG
>Ga0209470_1001145_pt1 | contig 20004 bp, 19 predicted proteins | sample GraSoiAngelo_125_FD_185882 | JGI IMG/M metagenome (GOLD analysis project Ga0209470, IMG submission 185882) | Grasslands soil microbial communities from the Angelo Coastal Reserve, California, USA - 14_0927_05_40cm (SPAdes) (version 2) | ecosystem: Environmental > Terrestrial > Soil > Grasslands ... | reverse complement strand
AAATCTACGGGTCAAAGCGTGTTTGCCGCTCTCCGTAGCTTATCGCAGCTTACCACGTCCTTCATCGCCTATTGGCACCAAGGCATCCATGATGCGCTCTTTGTAGCTTGATCAATCTGTTCAGCCCCGCATGCGCGGGACCGAGATTTGTATGATAACTGAAACTCTCCGGCTGAAGATCTTAACCTTCAGCCGCTTTGATTTCAGACTCAGCTCTTAAAGTTGTACTTTCTTACTACCCTGTATGTAGATGTCAAAGAACCAGCCCCCCGAACTTCTTCGGGGTAAACATTCACGTCCATTTCAGATCACAAAAAAACTCAATCTCGCGCCCGATCGCCCCTCCTAAGCTAAAGCTACGGCGGGCAAGCGGGACAAAATTGAGTCCAATTTGCAGTCCCAAATGTACGTAGAACGAACTCCTTGATTAGAGGAATCCCGCTTCCAGCGGGATTACAAAACTAGCCCAGATTGAGCCGCCGTCAACGTTGGTTTTGTTAATTTCTGGCGAGAAATGTTTACCCCGCATGCAGCCATTTTCAAGGGACTTACGCGGGCATTCTCTGGGGGAACGACTTCATCCCAACGGAGGCATCATCTGGAATGGCGAGACCGACATACAATTTGCGCGGTTGCAGCGGGAACGTTTAGCATGCGGACATGCAACGCACTGACGGCCGTGCAGCTGATCAAGTCCGCGACGTGAGTTTCGAACTAAACATTGCGCCGCACGCAAGCGGTTCGGTGTTGGTGGCGATGGGCAATACCCGCGTGATCTGCGGCGTCATGATCGAAGAAGTCGTGCCGCGCTGGATGAAAGAGCAAAACGTGACCGGCGGCTGGCTGACGTCCGAATATTCCATGCTGCCTTATTCAACGACGACGCGTAAACCGCGCGACATCATGAAAGGCCGGCTCGATGGCCGCAGCACAGAAATTCAGAGATTGATCGGACGATCGTTGCGCGCGGTTGTCGACCTTGAAAAACTCGGCGCGCGCACAATGTGGGTCGATTGCGATGTGTTGCAGGCCGACGGTGGAACGCGAACAGCCGCGATCACAGGCGCGAGCCTGGCCGTTACGATCGCGTGCCGAAAATTGGCGAAGGAAAAAAAACTCGATGCGCCGCCGATCAAGAAGTTAGTGGCGGCTGTTAGCGCCGGCATTCTTGATGGAAACGCGATTGTCGATCTTAATTACGAAGAAGACAAAGCCGTGACGGTCGATTTCAATCTGGTCGCGACTGAGGATGGCGATTTCGTCGAAGTGCAAGGTTCGGGCGAGGAAGCCATCTTCGCACAGTCCCAGCTCGACGAGATGCTGGTGCTCGCGCGCAAAGGTATTGCCGATTTGATTTCGGCGCAGCGCGCGGTGCTGGCGCGGATCATGGTTTCACCTCCGGAAAGCTAGCTGATAGTTGATGGACCGCTTCGTCCAGCAGCTGCCGGCCTTGCTTTAGTTGAGAGTTGGACGTTGGGCGTTCGGCGTTTTCTAATTATTTGCTCGCTGGCATTCGATGAGCTAACGAAGCGGCACCGAATGAAAAAGGCGCTCATTACCGGGATCACTGGTCAGGACGGAAGTTATCTCGCCGATCTTTTGCTGGAAAAGGGCTATGAAGTCCACGGCATCATTCGCCGCGCCAGTACGTTCAACACTTCGCGAATTGATCATCTTTATGCCGATCCGCACATCAACGGCGTGCGAATGTTCCTGCACTACGGCGACCTGGCGGACTCAGTGAACCTGGTAAAGCTGCTTTATGAATTGAAGCCGGAGGAGATTTACCATCTCGGTGCGCAAAGCCACGTCCGAGTGAGTTTCGACATTCCGGAATACACATCCGATGTCACCGGCGTCGGCACGATTCGCATTCTCGAAGCGATCCGCGAAGCGGGATTGCGTTCGCGTTTTTATCAAGCTTCAAGCAGCGAAATGTTCGGCAAGGCCCAAATGGTTCCGCAGAATGAAAAAACGCCGTTCTGGCCGCGCAGTCCGTACGGCGTGGCAAAAGTTTTTTCGTATTGGGCGACCGTAAACTATCGCGAGAGCTACAACCTTCACGCGAGCAACGGAATCCTGTTCAATCACGAGAGTCCGCGTCGCGGCGAAACTTTTGTTACCCGAAAGATCTCGCGCGCGGTCGCCGCGATCAAGCAGGGTCTGCAAAAGGAATTATTTCTTGGAAATCTGGAAGCGAAACGCGACTGGGGTTACGCGCCGGAGTACGTCGAAGCGATGTGGCGAATCTTGCAGCAGGACGCAGGTGACGACTTCGTCATTGCCACCGGCGAAACCCACACGGTTCGCGAGTTCGCAGAAGCCGCATTCGCGCATGTCGATCTTGATTGGAAAAAGTACGTGAAACACGATCCGCGCTACGAGCGTCCAGCTGAAGTCGACCTGCTGATCGGGGACGCGAGCAAGGCAAAGAAGGTTCTCGGTTGGGAACCGAAAGTGCGATTCAAAGATCTGGTTCGCATCATGGTCGATGCGGACATGGAATTGCTCTCGCGCGAAACGCCGCGAAAACATCTCGGCAAGCTGCCCTGATTGCCACCGAGACGGCGGCCGCTACCGGCCTAACGAATTACGCCGAGAGCGTGATTGGTCTCCGCCATTTGACTGGCGGAATTCAGCTCAGGGATAACGGCGACTAACGGAGATTGAATAATCGAAACTTCCGCACCCGGACCCACCTGACTGTAAAGATTGATGATGTCGACCGAGCGCATGCGAATGCAGCCGTAACTTGCCGGCCGGCCAATGTTCCGTTCTTCCGGAGTTCCGTGAATATAAATATCGCGACGAAACGCGTTCGCGTTTTGAGCTTCTTGTCCGCGCAGCCAGATGATTCGCGTCACGATCGGGTCGCGCCCGGGCGCGTCCACCGGAATTATTTCGCCGGTCCGGCGGCGATCTTTGAAAACCGTTCCAGCCGGAGCGCCGTCGCCAATTTTGTCCGCGATCTCCAATTCACCCAAAGGCGTACCGTAACTTCCAGGCCGATCGCTCAATCCGAATTTGGAAGTCGAAATCGGATAAGTGGCGACGAGGTTGCCTTTTTGGAGCAGCGCCAGCTTTTGATCGCGGACACTGACGACGATGTGGTGCTCAGTGTCGCGAGGCGCAGCGCAAGAAGTGAGGATGAGTGCGGTGCCGAACGCGAATCCGTACTGGACAACGATCTTGAATTTTCCCATGTCGATCTTACCCGCGCTCAAATCGGAAGAATTCTTCCGCGGTTGCCGTTGTTGCGCCAGCGATTTCTTCCAAGGAAACGCCGCGCGCGCGCGCGATCTCTTCCGCGACCAGCCGCGTGTATGCGGGTTCGCACCGTTTTCCGCGAAACGGGACCGGCGCAAGATATGGGCAATCGGTTTCGACCATGAATTTATCGAGCGGCACCTGAGCGGCGACTTCGCGAACTTGTCTACCGTTTTTGAAGGTGACGATTCCGGTAAAAGAAACGAGATGCCCGAGATCGATGACTTCGTTCGCTTGATCGAGCGCTCCGCCAAAACAATGAAAGACGCCGCTGACCTGCCGGCCATAATCTCGCAAAATCTCGAGCGTGTTCTCCCAGGCGTCGCGTTGATGGATCACAACATTGAGGCGCAACGCCACGGCGAGATCGAGCAGTTGCTCAAATAACTCGGCCTGTTTCGATTTGTAAGCGCCGTCTTCAATTCGTGCTTCGACTTGTTCTTCAGTTTCACTTTGAAGCGCGTTGAAAACCTGGACGTGTTTCTGTTTCGCGGCTTCCACGCTGGGCAGATGATGATAATCAAGACCGATTTCACCGATCGCCACAACCCGCGAATTTTTCGCGAGCTCGCGCAACGGCGTGATCACATCCTCTGGTGCTTCGTGCGCGCAGGTCGGATGAACTCCGATCACGGCGAAAACATTCGGATACTTTTCAGCAAGCTCGATCGCGCGCCGGCTGCTTTCGATGGAAGTGCCAATGGTGATGATGCGCGTAACTCCGGCGTCGGTTGCGCGACGAAGCACGTCATCGAAATCGTTTGCGAAATCGGGATAATCCAGATGTGCGTGAGTTTCGATCAGCATTTCCAGATTAGACCGACTCAACCCTATTCGATGAGCTCGAGTATTTTTTTGTATCGCGGATGGCTTCGGAGGGGGTCCAGGTCGGAGTCGTGTATGATCCAACCCGATTTAAGCTCATGACCCGCGTGTGGGAGCAAACGTTCCAATAAATCGAAAGCCGGCTCTATGTCGCCAAGGAGAGAGTAGACGCAAACGGCATTGTACTGAGTGAGAACATCGTCAGGGTCGATGGCCAACGCTCTCGATACCCATTCCTTGGCACGATCCGTCTCGCCAAGGGCAACGAGAGCGCCAGCCCCGAGGTAAGCCGGCCTCGGATTTTCAGGGTGAAGAGTCAGTTCACGTTCTGCTCTTTCGATGCCTCTTCGTGCGGCTCTCTCTTTATCCCGATCGCGGCCAAGTGACCGATAGACCGGAATTAACAGGCACGAAGATTGGTAGTCGTCCGGCTTGATTTCTGCCGCACGCTCGAAAAGCGCGGCTGCCCGATCGAGCTTGCCCTGCGTGATGCAGGCCCGGGCATAAAAGAAATGACCCTCGAACGAATTGGGATCGAGCGCGATGGCCTTTTCGAATTCTGCAATTGCTTCGTCGTATCGCTTCCCAAGCGAAAGCGCGAGCCCTCGCGAGGCGTGCGCTTCGGCGAGGCCGTTTTCCAGAGCCAGCGCCTTCGCGCTCGTGGCGAGAATACTGTCAATGCCAACATCCAAATGGTAGATCAGGGATAGGAAAGAATCGCAGTCGGCGATGCCCGCGTAGGCGCGTGCATAGAGCGGGTCCAACTCCACCGCCTTGGCGAACATCCGCCGCGCTAACTGATAGTTGGACTTCGAGTGCCGGTGCAGGAACTGTCGACCTCTCAGATAGTAAGTATAAGCTTCTACGCTGTCCGTCGGCGTCTCCCCGATGTCCTTTTTCTCTTGCGGCAGCAGCCTGACCTTTAGCTGCTCGACAATCGCGTGAGTAATTTCGTCCTGAATGGCGAAGATATCTGTCAGGTCGCGATCATAGCGGTCGGCCCAAACGTGGCCGCCGTCGTTAGCGTTGATTAGCTGTCCGGTAACCCGCACGCGCGATCCCGCCTTTCGAACGCTTCCTTCCAAGATAAAGGTGACGCCAAGCTCGTGACCTACCTGCTGCACCTTTATCGGTTTACCTTTGTAAATAAACGCCGTGTTACGGGCGACAACGAAAAGGCCGGAGACCTTCGACAGGTCGGTGATGATGTCCTCGGTGATGCCGTCACTGAAATATTCCTGTTCCGGGTCGCCGCTCATATTGTTGAATGGAAGCACGGCAATCGATGGTCGTTCCAATTGTTCCCGTTGTGCCGGCACTGCGTCCTTCGTATCTCGAGCGGCGGGCTTGTTCAGCGCCACGCTGTAAACGCGAATTGGTCGCTCAATGTTCTTGAGGTTTTGCTCGCCCATGTCCTCGAAAGCAAGATCCAGTCGATCGCCTACATGATCGCGCACGGAACCGGAGATCATGATTCCACCGGGCTTGGCAATGCTTTCTAACCGGGCCGCGACGTTAACACCGTCGCCAAAAATATCCTCGCCCTCGACAATCACGTCGCCAAGATTGACGCCGATGCGAAATTGGATGCGGCGATCCCCCGGCACATCTGCGTTCCGATCACGCATTCCGCGCTGAACCTCGGTGGCGCAAGCGACCGCGTTCACCACGCTCGGGAACTCCACCAGCATTCCATCGCCCGTCTGTTTGACGATTCGTCCGTGGTGCTCCGCAATCTTACCATCGATAAAGTCGGTCTGAAGCGCTTTGATCGCGGCAAGCGTGCCGGCCTCGTTCGTGCCCATTAGACGGCTATAGCCCACTACGTCAGCAGCAAGAATGGCGGTCAAGCGGCGTTCCATATCGGGTCAGAGAATCATGCAATCGATCACCATTCTATTATGGTGCCGGCCCAGGTCAGGCCGCCACCGAAAACTACCATCAATACATAATCGCCATGTTTGATACGGCCGCTGCGATTTGCTTCGTCCAAAGCGATGGCGACAGCCGCGGCAGACGTGTTTCCGTACTTGTCCAGATTCACGTAAAATCGCTCGAGCGGAATTTTCAATCGGTCGGCGATGGCTTCGATGATGCGCAAGTTGGCTTGATGTGGAATGACGCAGGCGATGTCGTCCGCTGTCAGGCCCGTGTCCGCTAAAACTTTTCTGGAAGCGTTCACCATCGCGGTGACGGCTTGCTTGTAAACTTCTTTGCCGGTCATATGAATCGTCGCCAGATTCATATCGACATTGTCGCGCGTGATTGGGCAGCGCGAGCCGCCGCCCGGCATAAACAAAATATCGGTGAATTGACCGTCACTGCCGATATGCGTGCTGATAACGCCGTGCGCGCGACCCCGATGTTGCAGCACCGCTGCGCCGGCGCCGTCGCCGAATAAAACGCAGGTGTTACGATCGGTCCAATTTGTGATGGACGTTAACTTTTCGGCGCCGATCACGAGCACGGTATCGTGCGTGTGCGAAGTGATGAACTGCTGTGCGATTTCGATTCCAAAAAGGAAACCGGCGCAGGCGGCGGAGACGTCGAGACAGGCCGCATTCTTCGCACCGATTTTCTTTTGCACGAAACAGGCCGTCGCCGGGAACAGCATGTCTGGAGTCGCGGTCGCAACCAGAATAAGATCGACATCTTCGGGTTTAACTTTTGCCTGTTCGAGAGCGTTGAGGGCAGCCTTGCTCGCCATGTCGCTGGTGGTTTCATCTTTTGCGGCAACGCGACGCTCTTTGATTCCGGTGCGGACGGTGATCCATTCGTCGCTCGTGTCGACTATTTTGGTAAGGTCGGCATTCGTCAGGCGCTTTTCCGGCGTATAACTGCCGGTGCCGACAATCGAAACAGTCCGGCGCGTTTTACCGGAGTGCGGCCGCGGGTTCGAGCGAGGCTGTCGTTTCATGATAACGGCGAATCTCCTCGACGATATGCGGGTTGAGTTGATGTTCAATCGACTCGGCCGCCACCCGGAGGGCGTTCTTGATCGCGAGCGGGGTGCTCGCGCCGTGCGCAATGATACAAATGCCGTTCACTCCGAGAAGCGGACTGCCGCCGTAGTACTCGTAGTTTGTTTTGTCTTTGATCGTGAGAAACGCGTGCTTGGCCAGAAATGCGCCGGCCTTGCGTCTGGTTGAACGCGTTAATTCGGCTTTTAACCATTTGAAGATCGCGACCGCGATCGATTCGCACGTTTTCAAGATCACGTTGCCGACGAATCCGTCGCAGACCACGACTTCCACCGGGTCTTCGAAAAGATGGCGGCCCTCAATGTTGCCCCGGAAGTTGAGTGAAGTTTTCTTCAACATCTTGAAAACTTCCTTGGTCTTTTCAGTTCCTTTCACGTCCTCCTCACCGAGCGAAATCAAACCGACCCTCGGACTTTTGTATCCAAGGACATGGCGCGAATAAACCGAGCCCATGATCGCATACTGCAAAAGATGTTCCGGACGCGCGTCGATGTTGGCGCCGGCGTCCACTAAAACGAAGACGTTAAATTGGGTGGGAAGGACCGCCGCGATTCCGGGGCGATCCACTCCTTCGAGGGTGCGCAGTTTGATCATGCTCGCCGCAACGGCGGCCCCGGTATGTCCTGCACTCACGATTGCATCCGCTTCGCCGTATTTTACCAGATCGACAGCGCGACTTACGGACGAGTCTTTCTTGCGCCGCACGGCCGACCAGGCTCTGTCGCTCATGTCCACGACTTGAGTCGCATGCACGATGGCGATTCGGCGGTCGTTGCATTTGTGTTTCTTGAGCTCTGCTTCGATCTGCTTCGTGTCGCCTACCAGGAAAAGTTTTTTGATGTGCCGATACTCGCGCAGCGCCATGACCGCTCCAGCGACAAGATTAGGCGGACCGAAATCGCCGCCCATTGCATCCAAGGCGATCTTCATCGGATACAAATTTTGCGAGCTTTAGCCGCTCTTTGCAAAATTAAATTTGAGTCGCGCGCCAGACGCGCGTCCTATCCTTTGCCTTCGACCGTCAGGACCTGGCGACCTTTATAATAGCCGCAGGAAGGGCAAACAGTATGACCAGCGACGGTGCTTCCACATTGTGGGCATTTGCTAAATTGCGGCCGATGCCAGCGGTTGGCCGCTTTTCGCGTGCGCAGCCGCATCTTGGATGTTTTGCGTTTCGGGACTCCCATGGCAGGCGGGTATGAAAGCACGAAATCCCGAAGATACAATGACGTTGTGGCCGCTGTCCTCAGCCGCAGAATTTTTTGGGTGCTCGACGTCTGCCACCACAGACGGCGGGAGCTACGCCTCACTTGCGTACCTTTAATTTATCGAGCGCTTCCCAATCGTGCTCGCGTTTCGCCTCGCTTTCACTTGCGATCTTGAGCGTCACGGCCGCCGCTTTACACACGCGTCCACCTTCCCGGTCGCAGCGCGGGTGAGCCGGCAGGTTCAGCAAAATGTCTTCCCGCATGAATGGTCCAAGGTCGACCGTCTCCGGGCCATGAAGTTCCGTGTGCAGTGCAAACGCCGGAACTTTGATGTCGTGCGCAAATTTCTCCAGGCACGCGACGCAGGTCAGTTCGACGGGCTGTTTGAGCGAGCCGTTTGCCCAGAGCGAGCCTTCCGAAACGCCGATGTCGATCTTGTATTGCATCGGTCCCACGCAGCGCACCTCTTGCGCTTCCAGCTCCGGAATCAGGCAATCTTCTTCGCCTTCAAGGTGCAATCCCTCGGGCGGAATTTGTTTGAGATGAACTTTCACTTGCGAATCCTTCGCAGTTTATCCTTTAAATTTCTTCCGGAGCGCGCTGGCGACCAGACTCGGAACGAATTTCGAGACGTCGCCGCCGAGTCGCCCGATTTCCTTGACCAATCGAGAACTCAAATAAGTGTATTCCTCTTTAGGCATCAGGAAGATCGTTTCCACGTTGCCCTCGAGCTTTCGGTTCATCAACGCCATCTGAAATTCGAATTCGAAATCCGAGACCGCGCGAAGCCCGCGAATGACCGCGTTCGCTTTTTGGCGAAGTGCAAATTCGACCAGCAGGCCATCGAACTGCGCGATCCGGACGTTGTCCATCTTGCCCACAGTTTGCTGCAGTAGATCGAGTCGCTCCTTCAGCGAAAAGAGCGCCTGCTTCTGATCGTTGTTCGCCACGGCCACGATGACTTCATCAAAAAGTTTTCGGGCGCGCTCGACCACGTCGAGATGGCCGTTGGTGACCGGATCGAAGCTACCCGGATAGATCGCGCGTTTCATTTCAGCCGAAATTCAATCATCAAACCACAAAATCAAATCCGTTGGCCCGGACGGATTCCTCGTGGCGAACATTTAATGCATTCATTTGCCGAACGATGCGTAAAGCCGGACATTGCTGTCCCGGCTCATGATGAATCCGTCCACCTACAAGAAGGTTGCCGTGGCCAGCACATTCTCGCCGCGCTTTGAGCAAGTGCTTTCCGAGGCGGGAAGAATCCGGGAGCGTTTCGGCGCAGATTTGAGTTTGATCTACATCGGACAACGGAACGATGAGACAGCGAAGAAGTTCCAAGAGATACTTGGGCGTCTACAATTGCCGGGCGATTCGCCGGTTCATTATGGTCAGGGCGATCCGGCGGATGGAATCTTGCGGGCAATCGCCGACAACGATGTCGATCTTATCGTGGCCGGCGCGTTGGAGAAAGAGAGTGCACTCCATCCATTTCTCGGAAACGTCGCCCGTCGACTTTTGCGTGAGGCCAGCTGCTCGGTTCTGCTTTTCACCAACCCTGAGCTCAAACCGAAGCCGCTACGCCGGATCGTTTTTGTCGCGAACTATTCCGACCATGCGCAACGGGCGTTTCAACAAACACTCAAACTGGCGGCGGCGGAATCGTCCGAGCGGCTTTACGCCGTTCGCGTTTACACAACTTTCGACGAAGTCCGCGCGACGATGTTCGTCGACAACGGGGATGGCACACCACGGCCGCGAACGTTCGACGAAGAAGACGCCGCTTTGGAAAAATTCGTGTTAGCCGCGGGCGAAACCGAAGTGCCGATCGAAGCGCGCTGCATTCGCGGCAACACCGGATTCGCGGCGTCGGACTTCATCCAGTCGGTCGAAGCAGATTTACTGGTCGTGCCCGTGCACAAGAGCGAAACATCGGTCGAACGTTTGCCGAACCATCTCGCTTGGATCGCGGACGTGATCCCGTGCAATTTGTGGCTCATTCGCTGAATGAGATTTAAAAGCGCTGACCCTCACCTCACTCCTCTCCCTGGCAGGGAGAGGAAGACGCGAAGCGTCAGGTGAGGGTTAATCGCGCAAGATGACTTCCACACCTGAATTCCACGCCTGGAGCCCATCGCATCTCACCGTGATTTTTCTCACGATCGGATTGCCATTTTTGCTCGCGCTCATTGTTCATCGAACGAAATCGCGTCTGCTCGAACGCTCGATCTGTTTTGCAATCTCGGCGTTGCTTCTAATCAATTACGTCGCCTATCTGATCGTCGCGCGAGACTTCGGGGTCACGACGTGGTACCGAATGTTGCCGCTACAACTGTGCGATTGGGCGATGGCAGTCATCATCGTCGCGCTTTGGACGGGCAATCGCCGCTGGCTTGAAGTGGCTTACTTTTGGGGAATCGGCGGAACGCTTCAGGCAATTATTACTCCAAATTTGCGTTATGGCTTTCCCGACCTCCGTTTCATCAGTTTCTTCGTCGCGCATTCTGGGATCATTATCGGAATCGTCTTCCTGATGCTGATCTACGGATTCCGCCCGCGCGCGACCGGCGTTTTGCGCACATTTGCCTGGACGGAAATGTATTTCGTCGTCGCATTCACGACCGATTTGCTGACCGGCGAGAACTACGGGTTTCTGCTCCACAAACCGGAGGCAGCTTCGCTCCTGAATTTTCTGTCTGATTCGCGGCCGCTCTATCTCCTCGAATTTCACGGCCTGGCGTTCCTTTTCTTCTGCGCGCTCTATGCGCCATTTGCGATTGTCGATCTTGGGCGCAAACTGCAAACTTCTCGAACGGCATGAAACCTTTTCGTGTGGGTAAAATTTCCATCGGCGGAAGACGCCCCGTATTTATTCTCGGCCCGTGCGTGATTGAATCGGAGAAGTTTGTTTGGCAGATGGCGAGAAGCATCGCCAAAATCTGCGCCTCAGAAGATGTGGATCTTGTCTTCAAAGCGTCCTACGATAAAGGGAACCGGACTTCGGTGCGTTCGTTTCGCGGAATCGGCGCGCACGAAGGCTGCGAAATTCTCGCGGCGATCGGTCGTGAGCTGAAAATTCCAGTAACGACCGACGTCCATTCGCCAGACGAAGCCAAGCTCGCCGGCGGCATGATTGACCTTTTGCAGATTCCGGCGTTCCTGTGTCGCCAAACCGATTTGTTGAAGGCGGCGGCCGAAACAGGACGCGCCGTTAACGTGAAGAAGGGGCAATTCCTAGCGCCATGGGATGTGAAGAACATCGCCGAAAAGTTAACGGCGTTCGGCTGTAAGAAATTTTGCTTTACCGAGCGCGGCACAACGTTCGGCTACAACAATTTGGTAGCGGACATGCGCTCGCTCTACTGGATGCGTGAAGAGGGTTATCCTGTCATCTTCGACGCGACTCATTCGGTTCAGCGGCCGGGCGGTGGAGGGGACAAAACTTCCGGCGATAGCGCGCTTGCGCCAGTGCTCGCTCGGGCTGCGCTCGCCGCGGGTTGCGACGGTATCTTCATGGAAGTGCATGAGAATCCGGGGCGCGCGTTGTCCGATGCCGCCAACCAAATCCCGCTAAAGGATTTGCCGAAGCATCTGCGCATGTTAAAAGCTATTCATGCTGCCGTTTCAGGTAGGGGCGATTGAGCCCAATCGCCCGGGCGCGGCGAGTGGGGCGTGGCGGAAGCCGCCGGTTCGGGTGAACCGCCCCGACTTGAGCTTCGCGGTTTGTTTATCGTCGATCTTGGTTTTGTCGATTGCGCTCGCGATCGAGCCGGTATTTGCCGCTAAACCGAAGTCCAGGAAGGACAAACATCTGAGCCCGACGCCAAGCGCTTCTCCGGGCGAGCAAAGCTTAACCAACATTCCGCTCCCGGTTGGACACGAAGCGAAAGGTCTCATCCTTCCGGACTTCGATGTGGAAGGCCATTTGCGCGGACGCTTTGAAGCGGCTTCGGCCAAACGCCTCGACGAATACCACATCGGCTTTCATTCGTTGAAGATCATCACTTACACCCCAGAGAATAAACCCGATCTCACCGTCGAATTGAGTGAATCGGTCCTTAATTTGAAAACGCGAATCCTCAGTTCGAACGAGCGCACCATCATCAAGCGCGCGGATTTCGATATCTCCGGCGACTCGGTGGAATTCGACACTAACACGCACACTGGCAAACTGCTTGGCAATGTGAAGATGGTGATCACGAGCCAATCGCAATTGTTAGGCAACCAAAACGAGTGAGCAGGTTCGGTCTAATTGCTTTCATTAGCTTGTGGGTGTCGGCCGCTTCGTTGTCCGGTCAGACGACTTCGGCCAGTCCATCGCCGGCGGCGACGGCCAAAAAAGAGAAAAAAAAAGAGAAGCAGCCAGCCGACAACACCAATCCCTTGCTTGGCGGAGTCAAGGGCGCTCCAACGAACGGACCGGTGACGACGGAGATTTATGCGGACGACGCCTTCTTTGATTCCAACAAGAACGTCGGCATTTTCAGCGGCCACGTGAAAGTGGCCGATCCGCGCTTTACTTTGCAGTCCGAAAAATTGACCGTCTATGTCACGAAAGGTGAAAATCAGGGACTTGAAAAAGCGATCGCGGAAGGAAATGTGGCTGTTGTGCGGGATCGGCCGGACCCGAATGGTGGCGCACCCACGCGGGCGGTCGGCCGGTCAGACCAGGCGACTTATATTGCCTCGACTGGCAATGTCGAGCTGCGCGGAACGCCGCGAGTCCAGGAAGGCGTGAACACCCACATCGCGACAAGTCCGGATACCGTCATGGTCGTAAATCAAAACGGGCAACTGACCACGCACGGCCCAAGCCGCACCGAAATTCGTCAGGAACCAAAAACCGAAGAACAAAAAAACGAAACGAAGCCCACGCCTTCATCGAAACCGCCGGGCACATCATGATCGGCCAGACTGCATCCCGTCCCGCATCGCAAGTGGCGCCACCACCTGAGGCGAAGGTCGACACTGTCCTTGCCACTGATCAGCTCGTAAAAATTTATGGCGGTCGCTCGGTAGTTGATGGAGTGAACATCAACGCACGCGCCGGAGAGATTGTCGGGTTGCTCGGACCAAACGGCGCTGGCAAGACGACGACCTTTTATATGATCGTCGGACTCGTTAGGCCGAACAGCGGCCGGGTGATGTTTTCGGGCACGGACGTGACCAATTATCCGATGTACAAGCGTGCGCGGCTCGGGATGGGTTATCTGCCGCAGGAGGAATCGATTTTTCGCAAGATGACGGTCGAACAAAACATCATGGCGATTTTGGAGACGCTGCCGATCAGCAAAGCGGAACGAAAAAATCGCTGCGAACAATTGCTCCACCAGTTCGGAATCGAACGGATTGCGAAAAATCAGGCGCTGACGTTGAGCGGCGGCGAAAAACGCCGGCTCACAATCGCGCGCTCGCTTGTTACCAAACCGAAATTGCTCATGCTCGACGAACCGTTCAGCGGTGTCGATCCGATCGCGGTTTACGACGTGCAACAGATCATCGTCAACCTGCGCAAGCTTGGTCTCGCCATTTTAATTACCGATCACAACGTGCGCGAGACATTGTCGATCGTGGATCGCGCCTATTTGATCTTCGAAGGTCGCGTTGAAAGCGAAGGCACCAAAGATTTCCTCATCAACGATCCGATCAGCCGTCAACTTTATCTCGGCGAGCGCTTCAAGATGTGAGGACAATGACGAAATCCGAATGACGAATGACGAAACACCACTTTTGGCGCTTCGTCATTCCTTCGACATTCGTCATTCGTCATTTAATTGGTCTCTCCCACCTCCAGATCGGCAAATTATTTTCCGGATCGACTGTTTCACTTATTTTTTCAAAGCCGCATTTTTCCAAGACGCGAGTTGAAGCGTTCGTTTCGGCGAGCGTGTGGGCGCGAAGAAGTCGAACCGATTTGTCCTGAGAGGCGAAATCGATGAGCGCGTTCGCAACTTCGGTCGCATAACCCTTTCCTTGGTAGGCCGGCGCGATACCGTAAGCAATTTCGGCGACGCCGTCAGAATCGGGCGGACCGGGAAAACCGCACAAGCCGATCAGAACGTTATCGACCTTGTGGATAACACCGAAACCGAATCGCCACGGATCTGTTTCCCTGGCATTCTCGACACTTGTCTTAAAGTCGGATGAAGCGCTGAGGAGTTGGTCGTGAATTCCGTCCGCAACACGAAGTCCGGCGACCTTTTCGAATTCTTCGGGCCCGTGCAGAAGCGCGCACAGATGGCGAGGCAAATGCGGAGCTAGAATCAGATTTTTCGTCTGGATTGTCATCGAGACCCTGCTTCTGCCATTCCGAGGGAAGCTCTCTGTCATCTCGAGCGAAGTCGAGACGTCTCTTCCTGTTGTCTGGCGATGCTTTGCGACGACAAAGGCGGATTGGAAATCGAGTGGCTTCCGCGTTAGAAGTTAGACCGTTCAATGAGCGAACCAGTGGCAGCGGCAGTTTCATCGACGCGCGATCAGCGCGAAAAAACTGTGCCGGTGGTGACGGTCGAAAGCTTTTACGATTCGCACGCCGCGAAACTACAGATGAAATTGGAAGGGCCGCGGGTTGGCTTTCACCGGAAAATTCGCGAGCCGACCATTAATCGCCCCGGTCTGGCGCTTTCCGGCTTCTATACGTATTTCGCCGAAAAACGGGTGCAGGTTTTAGGCGCCGCGGAGCACTCCTATTTGAAAAGTCTGTCGAAAAGAACCCGCATTCAGCGTATTCGCGACCTCTGTGCGTGCAAAATTCCATGCCTGGTGATGTCGCGCGGCTTCCATCTTGCACCCGAACTACTGGCCGTAACTGAGGCGGCGAAAGTAGCGGTCTTTCGGACGCCGATGATCACCATGAAGTTCATCAACGCGGCGACCATCGCACTCGAAGTCGATTTTTCGCCGACGGTGACCGAGTTCGGCAGCATGGTGGACATTCTCGGCATCGGTGTGCTCATTCGCGGAGCGAGCGGCATTGGCAAAAGCGAGACCGCACTGGGATTAATCGAGCGCGGATACAGTTTGGTGGCAGATGACGTCACACGCATCACTTCGCTGGAAGGTCGCGAACTGATGGCGACAGCGCCCGATCTCACCCGCAATCACATGGAGGTGCGCGGCATCGGCATCATCAACGTTGCTTCGGTTTTTGGAATCGGCAGTATTCGGATCGAGAAGCGGCTCGATTTGGTTGTCACGCTGGAGGAATGGGAGAGTGTGGAGGAAATTGAACGCGTCGGAATCGAACGCGAATCGTATGAAATTCTCGGATTGAAAGTGCCGCACGTGACAATTCCAGTGCGCCCGGGTCGCGACATCGCGCGCTTGATCGAAGTCGCAGCGATGGACCAAAAGCTAAAAGGTCTCGGACAAAACAGCGCCGTCGATTTCAACACCAAACTGCTCAATTTAATGGAGCCAAGATCCACAAATGGGCCTGCTTAGCCGTCGAGGGAGCACTGCCTCGCCGAGTCAAAAAATTGAAAAGGACGTGCCGGTGATAAACCGGCTCGGTCTGCATGCCCGTCCCGCCGCGATGTTTGTTCGCATTGCCAGCCGTTACCGGGCCGAAATTTGGGTGTCCAAGGAAGGCGAAGAAGTGAACGGCAAAAGCATCATGGGATTGATGATGCTTGCCGCCGGCCAGGGATCGAAGCTCCACATCCGCTGCGAAGGACCAGACGCCGCCAAGGCGATGTCCGAATTGGAGGAATTAATCAATGCGCGCTTTCACGAGGATTGATTTCTCTCTACAATCGCACGCGGATGAGCGGCGATAACAAGGAAATTCGATTTCGCGGAGCAGGCGTCTCGCCCGGGCTCGCGCGCGCCGTCATTCACGTCGTTCGCGACGATCTCGATGACGTTGTCCGTTATCACATTGAGCCGTCGCAAATTGGAAACGAGATCGCGCGGTTCGAGGCCGCGCTCGTGCAAACGCGCGTCCAAATCCTCGAGATGCAACAAAAAATCGCGGAAGCGATTGGCGCAAAAGACGCCGCCATCTTCGACGCGCACCTGCTTGTCGTCGAAGACCGGACTTTGATCGACGAAGTTTTGCGCCGCTTGGAAACAGAACGCTGCAACGTCGAGTGGGTTTTTCAGGAAGTGGCCAACAATTACGCCGAGACGTTGAGCAAAATCGACGACCCCTATTTGCGCGAACGCGCGGTCGACATGCAGGACGTGACGCGCCGGATCGTTCGAAATCTGCAGGGCAAAGCGCCGAAAGCAGTATTCTCCGCTGCTGAGCCGCACATCTTGGTCGCGCACAATCTGACACCTTCGGACGCGGCGAGTATGGATCGCCAGCTTGTCCTCGGCATAGCCACCGATCTGGGTAGCCGCACTTCTCACACCGCAATCATCGCGCGCTCACTCAACATTCCGGCGGTGGTCGGCTTGCATGATGCGACCGAGAAACTTGAGAGCGGCCAGCACGTGTTGCTCGACGGTTACACCGGCCTGCTGATTGTCGATCCAACGGCGGAAACACTTTCCTACTACGGCGAGATTGAGATCAGAAAAGGTCAGGTCACGAAAGAGCTAAAGCAGCTTCGCGAGACCACATCGACCACCAGCGACGGCCGTCACATTGTTCTTTCCGCCAATATCGAGCTCCCGGGCGACGTCGACGCCGTTGCGGAAAACGGCGCCGAAGGCATTGGGCTTTATCGGACCGAGTTTCTCTTTGTGAATCGCAATACGCTCCCGAGCGAAGAGGAACAATACGAGACCTATCGAAAAGTGGCCGAGCAAGTGAAGCCAAACCCGCTCATCATTCGTACCTTCGATCTCGGTGGCGACAAGCTCGCCGTCGGCGCGGTCGACGTTGGCGACGAATTGAATCCCTTTCTTGGCTGGCGCGCCATTCGTTTTTGTCTCGAGAACATCGACATCTTCAAGACCCAACTACGCGCGATCTTGCGCGCGAGCGCGGTTGGCAACGTGAAAATCATGTTCCCGATGATTTCCGGTCTCGAAGAATTGCGCCACGCCAAAGCTGTCCTGGACGAATGCTGGAACGAAGTTGGCGAGAAAAAAAGTGGCAAAATGGAAGTCGGCGCCATGATTGAGATTCCGAGCGCGGCGATCTCGGCCGATGCGCTCGCGCGCGAGGTGGATTTCTTCAGCATCGGAACGAACGACCTGATTCAGTACACGATCGCGGTCGATCGGGTGAACGAACGAATCGCGCATCTCTACGAGCCGACGCATCCGGCGGTTTTGCGCTTGTTGAAAATGATCGCGGACGCCGCGCACGCGAATGATATCTGGGTGGGCGTTTGCGGCGAGATGGCGCGCGATGTTGCGACGATTCCGATTTTGGTCGGCCTTGGCATGGACGAATTGAGCGTCGGCGCGACCTCCGTGCCGCGAGTGAAAATGGCCGTGCGGAGCTTGGCCATGCCGGAATGTCAGCAATTAGTCAATGAGGTGCTGCAGCTCCAGACTTCTTCGGAAATTCTTGCGCGTTGTTTGGAGCTGGCCACCAAGCGCTACGGCGACCTGCTCGGCTGATCTGCTTTTGGTCGGGGCGGTTCACCGAACCGCCCGCGAGCGATTGGAATCAATCGCCACTACCTGAATTCGTGGTCTCGACTCCGCTCGACATGACAAATTGTCGATTTTGGCAGATGTCGATCTTTGATTAAGTTTGCTCTCCTGCTCCATGAAATTCTTGGCCCGGCTCCGGTCGCGCGGACAAAAGCGCAGTAAACTTTTTCGTTACGGATGGAAGATCACGCTGGTTGGACTGATCGCCGGCGCCGGTCTGGCGCTGCTTATCTTTTACGGGGCCTGGGCGGCAAGTTTCGACACGAAAAAAGTCGGCGCCATGCCGGAGCGCAATACCGTCTTTGATGTTGACGGAAAAATTTACAGCCGCCTTGCCGGCTCCAATCGGTTGCGCGTTTCACTCGATGAAGTATCGCCGCTGTTCATCGATGCGCTGCTGGCGCGCGAAGACACGCGGTTTTATCAACATCCCGGAGTTGATTGGCGCGGCATTCTCCGTGCCCTCGTCCGCGACATTTTGAGCGGCTCGGCCAAGGAAGGCGCGAGCAGCATTACTCAACAACTCGCGCGCAACAGTCTTCCGCTGGGCGGGCGCAACGTGAGCCGCAAACTGCTGGAAGCAATGGTCGCATTCCGGATCGAACACGAATTTACGAAAAAGCAGATCCTCGAGCTTTACGTGAACCGGATTTATTTCGGCGCCGGTTGTTACGGTGTCGAAACGGCCTCCCAGGCTTATTTTGGGAAGAACGCGTCGAAACTGAATCTTCCTGAGGCGGCGCTGATCGCCGGACTGATTCGAAGCCCGAACCGGTTTTCGCCATTGAAAAATCCAGAAGGCGCCGCCAACGAACGCAACGCGGTGTTGGACCGGATGGTTGAAGTTAAAAAAATTCCCGCGGCGGAAGCAGCCCAAGCCAAGCTCGCCAAAGTTAATGCCCACCCGCGGCGCTTGCTTCAGATCCAGGAAAATTACGCGATGGACGCGGTCCAGCGCGATTTGAATCTGATTCTCACCCAGGACCAGATCGACAACGGCGGCTTGTTTATCTACACCACGCTCGACCCGAACGTGCAAAGCACGGCGCAACAGGCGCTCGAAACCCAGCTCACGAAGATCGAGCATCAGGGAAATTTTAATCACCCGCTCAAGGCAAATTATCATCCACCGGAAAACGGCGAGGATTCTTCGATGCCGTATTTGGAAGGCGCGGTGGTTGCAATCGATAACAACAGCGGCGGGATTCGCGCGCTGGTCGGTGGTCGCGATTATTCGCAAAGCAAATTCAATCGCGCGCTGCCGCCCGCAAATCGACAGGTCGGTTCCGCATTCAAACCGTTTGTTTACACGGTGGCGTTTTCGGAAGGATTGCTGCCCGGCGCGTCAGTGAGCGACAGCCCAATTCAGCCGGGCGAAATCGACGGCGCCGGAAACTGGTCGCCCGTAAATTCGGATGGGACCTACGGCGGGATTCAGCCGTGCTCTTACGGCCTGATTCACTCGCGCAACACCATGAGCGTGCGGGTCGGGCAATTCGCGGGACTCGATGCCGTCCAAAAAATCGCGACCACGCTGAATCTGAGCGACAACGTTCCGCGCGGTCCGGCCATTTACATCGGCGCGTTTGAAACCGATCTGAAAGATCTGACCACCGCTTACACGGTTTTTCCGAATGCCGGTGTGCGCAAGCAGGCTTACGTTATCGAGCGAATCGACGATGCCGAGCATCAGCCGATTTATCGTGCGTCGCACATTGCCGCGCACGCGCTTGACTCGAGCGCGGCGTGGATGACTTCGCAATTGATGGAGGAAGTGCTCACCCGCGGAACGGCGGCGGCGGCCCGTTCGTTAGGCTTCAAATTGCCGGCCGCCGGAAAAACTGGAACCACCAACGATTACAAAGACGCGTGGTTCGTCGGTTACACTTCGACCATGACCTGCGGAGTTTGGGTCGGATTCGATCAACCGGTCACGATTATTCCGCACGGTTACGGCGCCGCGCTCGCGTTGCCGGTCTGGGTGCAAGTGATGAACAAAGCCGCCACGATTTATCCGCCACAAGATTTGCAACCGACCATGCCGATGCAGCACGCGCTGGTTTGCTCGCTTTCAAATCATCTCGCGACCACCGGTTGTGAAGCCGCCGGTACCGCTTACGAACTCGATCTTCCGGCGGACAAAGTTCCCTCGGCGGGGTGCGAAA
>Ga0209470_1001137_pt1 | contig 20050 bp, 23 predicted proteins | sample GraSoiAngelo_125_FD_185882 | JGI IMG/M metagenome (GOLD analysis project Ga0209470, IMG submission 185882) | Grasslands soil microbial communities from the Angelo Coastal Reserve, California, USA - 14_0927_05_40cm (SPAdes) (version 2) | ecosystem: Environmental > Terrestrial > Soil > Grasslands ... | reverse complement strand
CTTTGAATCGCTTGAATCCTTTGAATCGCTTGAATCCTTTGAATCGCTTGAATCCTTTGAATCGCTTGAATCCTTTGAATCGCTTGAATCCTTTGAATCGCTTGAATCCTTTGAATCGCTTGAATCACCGCTATTGCTATCTGTGGAATCTTCGGCTAAAGCCAGAGAGATAAGCCGAAAATTGGCTGGTGATCCATTTTTAATAAATAAAGGATTTAAAACTATAGAGCTAAAGATGGCAATAAGAAATATTATAGAAAATTTATTCACTCTTTAGTCTAATAAAAATCAGTAGTTTAAACTTTTTCAAATGTTTTTATATAAAAGCTTGATTCTAATTAGAAAAATATTGTCAGATTTAAGAAAATCTAATAAATGAGTAGTTTGGATTGGATAAATTGTATTGTTAAGCAGTGTCGTCTAATATCCAAATTACCTAGTTTTCAATAATGTAATTTGCTTTCTTAAATCTGAATTATTATACAAAAGAATTTTAAAAAGCTGCTTTAATAGCGATGACATTGACGATGAAAACACTATTAGAAAAGTCGTTCAAATACAAATATCTTATTGTATGCTTGTTTCTTTCCTCATTTCTGCTGTCGAGTACGATTTCAATTAGAGCTGAAATTGCAACCGACGCATCAAATGAAAGTAATGAAAATCCCTATTCAATACTCGTCGTAAAGGATTATTTCGAGATTGCTGGAGTATTTTTAGATGTCGGTGTTATCTTACTTTTGTGGAAAACTGTAAAAGACTTTGCTGAACTGGCAAAAGTAAGCAAATTACAAACAGAAGTCAGATTCAGACCTTGGGTTGGTCCCAATGGAGGATTCGAATTATTAAGGGAAGACGGTCAAAAAAAGCAGTATTCTATAACCATGAAGAATTTTGGTGAAGTTCCTGCCTCAAACGTCATAGTGACATGCACTATTACAGATTCAATGCCTGACAAATTGTCTTTTATGAACCATAACGACAAAAGTGAAAGTAAAAATCAGTTTCAATTAGGACCTCTTTTACCTGGGATGGAAAAGAGGTATTGGGTGTTTATCGAAAATGAGAGGTATAGAAAGGCTATGGAAGGTACATCAAACATATTCATTTTCATTTATTTTTTGTATCTATTTTCGGGCGGCAAAAGTGGCTACGGTATGATAAGTCAGCTGGATAACAAGACTAGCAATTTTATTCATAAAGAGATGTGGATAGATTAGGCAGAATGTCACAAATTATATTCTTAAAGTTTTAATTCATGCAAATCTATTCTCTGAATTTTTAAATTGCCAAACGTACAATATTGTGATGAAATCAATCAGACGACCACTTTAGGATTCAGTCTTTATAATCTATTAAGTTTATATATTATAAAATAAATCGACTAATATGCTACAAACTAGAACTTTAATAGCATTAAGCATAGTTGCAGCATTATTCTTCTTGACAGGAATTCAAGTATTCACATATGCGCAGATGTCAAATGAGACATCCATGGGTGGAAATATGACAAATGCAACAATGGGTAATGCAACTAGCGCTGGCAATATGACCGGAAATATATCAGGATGTGCTCCTAGATGTTAGTATATCTGTAGATATGTCATAGCGTCATCGTAGATGGCTAATCTGCCACAATCTATTTTTTTTCCGTTCATCCAACTTGACAAATGGATTTTACTGATTTTATCTTTAATCACAGCATTACTAGTAATTGAAAATGTAGACGCTATAGTTGCAGATTTCTTAGTGGCATTCAATACTTCTACATTAGGTATTGTTCTTTTTATCGGAATATCCGCCGGTTATTTGATAGGACAATTTTTTCTACTAAAATTTATTCGCGTTCATAGTAATACAATTAAATCAAGATCTAAGATGATTGCAAAGTCTCTAACAGCAGTAACTATAGTACAGTATAGTTTGGCTTTCAACTTAATTCTTTTAATTTTCCAAATATTAGTCTTGTCACACTATTCTACCTTGTCACTGATATTTGTTTCGTTTGTTAGTAACATAACATCAGCAATTTTATTTACAATATTTTCAATAAGGTTCATATCTTGGTATAAGGAAAAGAGACAAAGCTTAGGTGTGTTGTTGTATTCCCTTGCATTCCTAATATTGGCAGTTTCACAAGTTGTAGCAGGATTGGGTGATACATATTTGCTATCCCAAAAGGACCAGATAATTACACCCGCCTCAAAAGTGCAATTCAATGATTTTCCCGAGGGAAGTTTCTTTAACGAATTTTATGACTACTATGCTTATCTCGATTATGCGTCATTTTTGCTCACCTTGCTCGCTAGTGCTTTACTATTATACCACTACAGTAAAAAGACCAATAAGCCAAAAATGGTATTTATTATTTTCCTCCCAATTTTGAGTTACAGTAGCTCCATACTTGATTCATTGAATATATATGATACTGACACAAGCTCAGATCTTTTCTCCTACTATATCTTTGCTTCATTAATTCGCACCTTAAGTGGTATTCTGTTTGCCATTTCTTTCTGGTTTATAGCAAGAAGATTGCCGCAAAGCCCTATCAAGACTTTCTTGAAAATTACAGCTTTTGGTTTCATTCTCCTATATGTATCAAACCATTCCAGTGTTATAGTAACACCATATCCTCCATTTGGCATGGTTTCGCTTTCGATTTTATCACTTTCATCATATTATCTCTTATTTGGACTCTATTCATCTGCCATGTCCCTTTCTCAGGATATAACACTACGTAACCATTTAAGGTCAATCGCAAGAAATGATAATAATTTACTTTCAAGCATTGGAACAGCTCAAATGGAGACAGAGGTAAAAAGAGCTGTTGGTGAGCTTAAAGAAGTGGCCGATGAACATGAGAAAGAACTTGCAGAAAAGACGGGTGTCGAAACTCCAATTGCTGAAAACGAAGTTGAAGACTATTTAAAACAAGTTATTGAAGAGGTAAGTAAAGCTAGAAAAAAATAAACCAACTATGATTATAGGTAGTCCTTGACGTAATTTGATATAACTAGCTGTATCGAAGATTCAATTATTTTTCCGTGATCAGCATTGACTTCCGTACTTATTAATAATAGATGCTCATCTTCTAATGGCATTGTGATCTGTTTAACCTTTTCATATTCTTCCATGGCGTATCTTGCTTTGCCTATTCTATCTGCTAGTCTATTATGAAGTCTCCACCTCTCAAGCGAGATAAGATTTGACTTTATAATCTCATCATCTGTTAAAATGCTTTTGATACCATCCCTGAGTCCTCCGTTTTTGATTACACCTGTATTATCACATACACCAACAAAACGAACCTTCGGGTCTAGGTTAAGTATATCGTTACAAATTTTTTGGTAATCCATATCGAATTCAATATCGTGACTATCTAAAATACTATACTGCAGTTATACAGACACAAACTAAAATTAGACAACTTTATACTACCAAGTTGAATTTAAACAAATAATGACGAAATGTATTGCACTCCACTCATATAAGGGCGGTACAGGTAAGTCAACAATTAGCTCTAACTTGTCAGCGTCGTTAGCAAAAAAAGGATTAACCGCCGTTTTGCTAGATGTCGATGTATATGCTCCTAGTCTCCAAGACTACTTTCAATGGCAACCTAAAAAATCGATCAATGATTATCTCTTCGAAAATGCCAATATTGACGAGGTTATCCACGATTTGTCTCCTGTGCTAGATAAATTCTCATCTAATGATGGCGAGCAATCTGAATCATCGAAAGGAAAGCTCTTGGTAGCATTTTCTAGCACTTCAAAGGATGAAATATACAAGCTCGACGGTGCAGTAAGACAAGAGGGCTCCAAGATACAATTACTAAGAAAATTTCTTATGCTAAGAGAAGAGATTGTTTCCAAGTACAACGCAGATTTTGTCATAATTGACACAAGCCCCGGTATTCGGTATTGGTCCATCAATTCTCTGGCTATTGCTGATACAATTCTTCTTTCACTAAAGTTAGACGGTATTGATCTAAAAGGAACCCGACTCCTGGCAAGGGAAATTTATGATAGCTTGACAAAGCTCGGAACCAAATCCTATCTATTGTTAAACAGAGCTGCAGGTTATTGTTTGCCGCCTAATCTGGCTGGTGAACAGACTTCAGCGACACAGGAAATGTTCAATAATACAGTTGATAATCAGAGCGCAGTAATTTCTAAACTTAACGCCGACATTGGCATGGATACAATACTTTCTATTCCTTGTTATTGTGATATTCAGTTTGATAGTAATGAATTTTTAACAGCATTAAGGTATCCAAATCATCCCTTTGCAGGTAAGATTGATGAACTTATAGGAAAACTAAAGACTATTTAGAGTTAAATTTAAAAAATCGAAGGTACTCAACATCAATTAAGATAATGCCTGAAGTAAGGATTCCTGGGCTTTCAAGCTTGATAGGGCAAGCCGCTGCTGAAAAGACTAACTTTGGAATATTATTACTAATGAGTCCTCCTGGAGGAGGCAAAACTATCTTTTGTAGGCAGATGATAACAGATTGCTTGGATACCGGATCTATGTGCATATATATCAATTCGAGTATGACCCGCAAAGAGTATGAAAATCTTTTCAACAATATACCTGATGCAAAAATTAAGAATTTAAAATTTTTAAATCCCTATTTAGTAACTACTGGCAACAAAGAATCAGATACTACTACTAGTATAAACGATCCCAAACTCTCCGCTACTTTTCAAGACATTCGGAATACCATTGAAGAATGGTCCTCATCTGTTACCAATACAATCGAACGAACACAGCAGGGATCTACATCTACCCTTAATGGTCTTCCAAAGTGTGATATCATCCTTGATTCGCTGACACATATGTTTACCTTATTTGAAGAAGACAAAGTATTGAAGTTTGTAAATGCATTATCGTTTCTTATTAAAGAGTTTGAATCATTGGCGCTAATTACCATGTCCGGTACTCAATCCAGTAATGAATCAATTCTGAATAAGTTAAGTTCAATTTTTGATATTGTACTTGAGATCGAGATTCAAGAGGATTCGGACAAGATAAAACGCAAGCTAAAATTAATATCAATCAAGGGAGCAAGTAGCAAGTCATCTTCAGCTCTATTTAATATTGAACAAGAGGGAATTTTAAAATTTGAATCAGAAGTAAGTTCGAAACCAAAATTATCTATATGCGGCCTTTGTAAAGCACCAATTCTAGAAGAACCAGAGTATTACCTAGATATGCCATTCCATCACAACCATGTCAAGATTTACATGAAGCTTGCTGGTGCGTTTGGTCAAGCTCGTGTGTCTGATGCAGGCCCTTCAGGAGTTATCGATGCCGCATTTTTCTTTGTAGATGTAGTAGGCCTGTCAGACCCAGCCTTATCTGTGAGAAGGCAGATAGAGAAGATTGAGGCATTAAATGACATGATAAGTCATTGCGATACCTTCAAGAAAGCATCTGATAAGAGAGTTCTTCCCACAGGTGATGGCATGGCGATAGGTTTCATGTTAAGCCCTGAATCTCCTCTTCAGCTTGGAATCGATTTGCATCAATCTTTAAAAAAATATAACACACATACCAAGAAGGAAGATGGATCGTTTCTAGATGTTCGAATTGGTATTGCGTCTGGAACGGTCTTTATAGTAAACGATGTAAATTCCAACCAGAATATATGGGGACCAGGCATTATTTTTGCTAGACGTGTTATGGACGTTGGGGACGGAGGACACATTTTGGTAGCAGGAGCACTAGCTGAATCCTTATTGACTCTGGATGACAAGTACAGAAGAATAATAAATTTACTGGGTGATTATCAAGTAAAACACGGTCAGATAATAAAGATATACTCTGCATACTCTCCTAACGAATTTGGCAATCCTGCAACGCCTGTACGTTTCAAATCTTAGTATCTAAAATTCCTGAGACTTACATATTGTTACTAGATCAATAGCCTTTTAGTCAGCATGGCGATCATCACAAAGGTCGCGTTTCCGAAAATTTATCAATCGGGGTCTATCATAAAAATCCTAAAAGAGGAACGAATGAATGACTTGTTAATGCTTATCGAAGTCTGAGTACTGCCCTAAATCTTAATTCCCTCTTCACAACCTTTTCATAGGCGATATTCATGTCGTCCAATGGAAAAGATTCTGTCATAACACGAACCTTTCAATGACATGACAGATTTAGGAGAATAAAGCGTAATTCTGAGTCTAATTGTTATATCAAAATAGAAACTAACTCTAAAGGACATAAGACTACTGTAGATCTGTATGATGGAGTAACATCCAGGAAATGGTTGATACTGCAGAAAAGGCCATATATCCACATCCCAGCATCTGGTATAAAATTGAACCTAAAAATTCATATTGTCAGAAATGCGGAGAATGATTAGAAAGTGATTCCGTTTGTTCAGAGTACGCGAACTATTAAAAGTTATTCAGTATTATGGCATATACTTACCTAGTCTTTTTAGTCCTCTTTCGACCGTCTTTAACATCTTTACCTAACTTTGTAACTTGTCTGACACTATCAACCTGAATATCGTCAGTTCTGGTAACCAAAGTACTTAATGTGGGTTTAGCATCTCTGCCCAAACTCAATGCCTTTTTACCTTTCCTCAATATAGATAATGTTATTCCCTTCGAATCGAGTGTTTCACCTAATTTCTTCGCTGTTTTGAGTCCATCAAATAATCCAATGCTTTCATCACTTTCGGCGGTACCAAATATCGATGCATCGTTCACGTCCAGAACAACTCTGCTACCTTCGAGAGATACTGATATGACCTGTTTATCCTGAACATCTATGGTAATTTTTCCTTGAACGCTTTTCAAAATTTCGGCTAGAGTATTTACGGTTTTAGTTTCTGGGTCCAATCGTGAGTTGGCAGGTCGACTTTTGTCCAAATCTATTCTATATTATGAGACTTATCTGATAGTTGAGTGGTTAGGGTAAACTTCCCATCCAACCTCCACTTTGCGCTTCCAAGTTCTTTACCCTCTGGCCCTGTGGCTTTTGGTATATCGATTTCAAAATTTTGAAAATTATAGGTAACTTCCATGTTCTTTCCAGTCAACTTGTCCACTACTTCCTTTAGGATGTCAGCCCACTGAGATCCACTTTCCTCGACTTTTTTCCCTACGTAGTTAGCTGCCTCTGAGGCCTCATTTCTTAAATTTTCCATATTAAACTAGAGTCCACATTGTTTATATCGATTACAATGCTAACTTGCCTAGCAAATCATCATAGAATGTTCTTTATCTAAGGAGTATTCGTTTATGTATTTCAAATTTATGATTTTATTTTAGAATGAAAAACCTGAATCTTCAGTAGAAATCAGGTCAAAATAGATATACATACTTAAAGTATAATGCTCATAAGATAAACAGAATGTCTGAAAGGAATATGGAAATTCTTAGCCTCATAAGTAAGTGTAGAGAAATCAGGGATGTGGCAAAAAAATCTAGTCTTTTAGAATACATTAATCAATTGCTGCCAAAAGAATCAAAGATAAAGCTTCCTGCACTTATTACAAACGATGGCATTGATAATCTGCTAAGCTGGATAGAAGTCAAGGTCTCCCCACCAGTGTATGGTCTTTCTACACCTTAAGACTCATTTACATTTGTAAGATTTGCTTTCTATCCTTTTTTTTAATTAAGACATTAAGTGGTACTAAACATTCTGCTCAGCATTTTGAAGCGCACTCTAGTACAAGCTTAATGTTATTAACTGTATTGATTTACTGTGCTGATACAATTATGATTGTAATAATAGCATCAATAATTAGAAGAATTTAAATTATAAATAAAATTTTCAAAAATAAGGGATTTACTGGCCTTGAAGGATATAAACCGCATACCCGTATGACTTATTGTTGTGATTCATCTTCAGTCTCTTTTGCTTGCCCTGGTTCTGGTGCTGGCTCAGGTTCTACGTCCCCTGGCTCTTCAGGTTCAGGTTCCACCTGTCCTATTTCTACAGCCATATCCATTAGTGTTGACATGATAATTATTGATGCCTCGAAAGTATTTATGGATTTATGTTTATAAAGGGATTACATTTCAGGAGATTGATGATACTGTAAAAGAGGCCACGTATACACACTCCAGCATACGGAATAAAATTGAAAATATAAATCTCTAATTGCCAAAAATGTGGTGAATAGAATGAGTTGGTGGTTCAGCACGGTCAGAGTGTGGTACTTAAGCGTTAAGCAGTTTGATGATATATGCTTAACTAGTCTTTTTAGCCTTCCATCGACCCATTTTAATATCCTTACCAAACTCAGTAACTTGCCTGACACTGTCAACATGAATATCGTCACTACCGGGTACAAAGAAATTTATTGTAGGTGTGGCATCTCTGCTTAAATTCACCGCCTTTAATTTCCTCACCCTCTTCTTTTGACGAAAAAATAAAATGCATTAACATTCTTTAACTTCTTGGTTGCTTGATATCCTATCTTTGAAATTAGAAGAGCCATTAGAGCTGTACTTGAATTTTTCATGTCCTACACCAAATTACTAGGAAAAGTAAGAACCACTTAGAATCCGTAGTGTTCCTAATGAGTCTGAATATGATATGTCTTCATTTATTGACTACGCTATTTAACATTTGTTCAAACTTATCAACTGTAATTTTCCAATCATATCTAAGAGCATTTCTTCTGGCATTTTGGCAATAATTAGAATACTCTTGTTTTCTATTGTCCCAAAGATTTTTGAAGTATAATATTGCATTTATAATTTCATATTGTGTTGCATTTACCAGAAGTCCAGTTTGTCCACTTATGACAGTTTCCCTTGGACCGGCTATATCACTTGCTATTACTGGGGTCCCTGCCGATTGAGCTTCTAAAGACGTAAGGAGAAATGTCTCAAAGCGTGAGGGAGAAACAAAAACATGTGCAGACTGGAATGCCTCTATCAGTTTTTCTTCATCAACGTAAGAGGAATATATAACGTTGGAAAATTTTTTTTCAAGATCTTTAACGATATACGCAAGAGGTCCTGCACCGAATATATGGAAATTCAAGTTTTTCTCTTGTGAATCATTGATCTTTCTAATTACTTTAGCTAATATATCAATACCCTTCTGATATACCATCCTTCCAGCAAACATCACAGTAAATATATTCTTCTTCTGACCGGGAATATAGCGAACTGTATCTACCCCATTTGGAAAATTGTAAATATTCCTATATCGCCAGGATTGCAACATGTTTTGGTCCTCCGGGTTAAGAACATGAAATGCATCAAATTTCTTACTCAGTGATCTATTTACTAATCTATAGTATAATCTCGTCATTATATTGCCAATTTCAGGAAATAATCCATGATACCCAGAAATAATCTTTATATTATTATTGTTACCTCTTTTGAGTAAGAATACAATCACTTCATTTAACGGAAAGGCATTATTAAAATATAAAACATCAATATTCTCAATCATCTTAGCAATTTGTCTAATCGCCGATATAGTCGGTATCATAAATAATCTTTGATAATTTTCATACTCAAAAACCCGAACGCCATGCCTGTACAAATTTTTTTGAATAATATTATTTTTATTGTGTCCATACTTGGTCGTCAATATAATAATTTGATGCCCTCGAGTAGAAAGCATAGTCGCTACTTGTTCAACCCATTTCTCGAATCCAGCGCCGTAGCTCAAGTTTGGAATACTATAAAATGCTATTTTCATTTTTCCATTATCCATTTTTTGCTGGTAAAATTTTTATGCATATTTGTCTAGCTGTATTAATATATTATTATATTATTATATTATTATGTTACTAATCGGCAAAAACAATGGATTCAATTAGAACGAGCAAGTCCTCAATATTTGTTTTCATTTGTTTCCCACCGGTTTAAATTAAATTATTATCGTATTTTTAGAATTATTTCCTTGTTAAAATAACAGCGCAATTAGAAATTTCTCTAGAAGCGCTTTTAAGTTTTTCCATATACTAAAAATCGCATACACATTCCCTTTCTGGATGGTAAAATATTTTAAAATAACACATTGATATTTAAGTTAAAAAGAAGTTAAGATTCATCCTGAATGCGATAGATGTAGAGTTCTGATCCACACCTCTTACCTTTAGATTTGGTCACAGTAATAGGGGATATATAAATAAATTAAAGTTATTTAACCAGGTCATATTTTATGTCGATCATTTTATGATGACAGACATAACAACTCGCTATTTCGGCAGGCACAGGCTAGCCTTATTTGAAGTCCTGAAAACAATATATTTGCATCATCTAATTTTAGTATAAGTAATGTAATTGGCACCAGGAGGCTGGTTGGTTCGAAGTGCATATATGTGCAGTCACTGCAGTCACTTCTATAGTCATGAGATCACCGTGGTACTGCCCATATTGTGAACAGACTTCCCAGAGAAGATGGAATATATCGACACATATAGAGAGGAAACATCCAGGCCTTGATAATCCACCCGCTGAAATGAAACGAGTCACACATCTACAGAGGAAACATCCAGGACTTGATAATCCACCCGCTGAAATGAAACGAATCACGGTAATTGATTCTTATTCTTCTAAACCAATGCCTGAAGCTTCAAACTCTTTCTCACCACGAGGTGATTTTTTCGATCCGGCGAGTGTATTTCAGCAATCAACCAGGGTTCAAAATCTATTACAAGAAATTAAGCAGTTCAATAAAACAGAATTATTCTTTCTTTTAATGGAAATAAACAAGCTTCAGAATTTCAAAAACTATTCAAATAGTTTATTTTGATTTTCTGAAATTTTGAGAAAATGTAAATTCGTACTCAAGAAATTACGCCTCCTCAGATAATAAAAGCGCGCTCATTTTACCCGATGGCATGCAGTGACCTGAATCATTTGAATATGTACATTCTAAATTTCAAACATGCCTCAACATAAAATGGTGGCAGATGACTTACTTAAGCATCGCCTTTTAGTTCGAGCTTAATAAATGACTCGGGAAATTACAATCTAAAGTGAAGTGTATTACTTTTTCGTTGAAGTTTAATAATTACACTTTTATCTTAGTATCCTAAAATTTTCAAGTAATGAATTCTATTGAATCTCTTAAACTTGATTTTGATTCACAAATACAAGAATTAAATAAGATCTGTAATGACAAGGTTTTGGATGATTGTATTTATATTGGATCGGGTGACTCTTATGTTGTCGGACTATAGTTAGAATTTCTTATAAGTAAAGACTAAGTTCATTATATTCAACTGTCTAAAAACTTTGTAAATCGAGTAAAAAGAGGTATTGATAATCTATGCGAAAAAAATACCAATGGCGAATAACAAAATATCCAGATTTTATTAAAATGTTAAACGCAACTTACGGAACTTTGGAAATTCCGACAGGAACAAAACCGGAGTAATAGTTATGAATTTTACTAACTCGTAGAAATAGATGTCAAATTTCAATAGAAATCATGGATGGTAGTGGGTATACCTATTGGAGAACACGACTATAGTCGTTAATATCGAGTGAATGGAACTCACGGGGAAATAATAATAACAACGCAGACTTTACACTGCAAGGACGATTTTAACACTATTCTTCAAATCTTTCGCAAGTAACCAACAGGGTACAATTCTCATCTGCCTGCTATTATGGAATCTTTGCCTTTTACCTACAGCAGACCCTTTGTTGTATTTTTCTACCATCCTAGTGTTTTTGCAGACTTCACAGCAGCATCATCTAATGCTTGCTTTGGTTCCTTAATTCCATACTGGACCTCATTTATTGCTTGTCTTATATGCTCAGCTATAGATGGATATTCTGGTATAGTCGGTCTTCCTTGTCCAAATTGAATTAGAGAAAGGATTTCATGTGAATAGGGTAATGTCCGTTCAAAGAGCTTTGAATAATTTCCTTCACCTATTGTCTTTTGCGTAGGAAGATACAAGTATTCGGCTAGCCAAGGTGCAAGTATCCTTGGCTCCAGCATTATTGTAATCAGTTCCCATGCTAATTCCTTGTTTTCTGATACTGTAGGTACACTTAAAACCCACCCTCCCATCATCGTTAATGTCCGGTTACCTTTATTTGGAACAGGAAACATTGGTATGAATCCTATTTTCTTTTCAAAATTTGATATTTTTTGTTCTGCTGGTGGAAACCAATGTGGTATCCACTGTCCGCCTAAATATATGGCAAATCTCTTTTGTGCAAACTCTTCATCTAAGTTCTTTAAATCTCCATTTTCTGGTTTTATTCCAGCATTCGCTTGCTCCTTTATGAACTGCATGGCTCTTACTCCTTCAGTACCATTATATGCTGGAAACCAGTACGCTCCTTTTGTAGGATGCCCACCTTTAAGTTCGATTATATTTCCTCGAAACATCCATAAGTATGGGTACCATAGGTCAGGTGATAATGCAGCGTCGAATAGTATTGTGCCTTGTATTTCTCTGTCTTTTAATGCATTGTTTAGTTTCTTTGCAGATTCAATATAGCCTTGCCAAGTCTCTAAGCTACTGGAATTAATGCCTGCTTCATTTAAGAGGTCTTTCCAATACCATATCCCTCTTACGTCGGTCCAAGCCCATATTCCATATATTGTATTATTGTATAGACTGCCATCCAGATTTGACTGATACCAATCTGAAAGGTGTCCCCACTTTTGTGCCCTATCAGTAAGATTAGTTACGAGTCCTTTCTTAGCGAATTCCCCTAGCCATATTTGATCTAAAGATACCAAATCAATGGAAGGGCCAGATTGATTAGATAATGCGTTTATTAATTTCATGCTAGTATTATTATATAGATTATTAGCATCAATAGCGATTTGAATATCTAAATTAGGATGTCTATTTCTTAATTCTTGTAGTGCTGGTTGTATAAGTGCGTTCCATCTAGTAGGATCACCAAGGTCGGTTAGTATCGCTCTAAGAGTAATCTGTTCTTTTTTCTGTTGAATACGGTCTGTTTGTTGTGGTGACGAAAAAGCAATGTTGACCGGAAACAACAAAAGATTGCTAAGCAATATTATTGCAAGTGCTATACCAATGAATGATGACAGTTTATACCTGTTTGTATTTAATTCCAAATGTCATAATGATAAATGATTTAATCTTTAAGGGTTTGCCCTAAATGAGAGTGAAATTTACAATAATACTTCATTTTGCTGTTCTAATATCATCGTGCATTTCATCTGCAAGGATCTAATCCTCCCTTATCTATAGCAGTTTACCATTTGGACTAAGAAGAAGACTGGATATGAGTATATGTGGTAAACTAACCGCCTAGTGATAATGAGTTAAGTTCAAAAAGTTTGTCTCCATCAGAATAATTAGCATACATACTTCCAACGAACATGTAATTCAAACCGGTTCTGAGTCATAATTAAATATTTTGTAATATCAATATTAATGCCAAGAGGATTAAAAGGTGTTTGAATACAAAAAACTTGACATATGCGTGACTACAGTCAAACGTAAATCTGGTAAGAAGTTTAACGCACATGCAGTTTGTAATGCAAGCATGTCTGGCAGAACAAGGCATAAAAGGAAATAGCATACAAGAGGATATTAGCTATTGAATAAAATACTCTGTGTTTTCTTTTCCGCTCATTCTTTATAATTACAAAAATCCTAGTTCTCAAGGAAATTAATTGTAATTAGAGATATACTTGGCGGAATGACGAATAAACATGCGAATTTGTAGAGCATCTAATTTTATGTGAAATTTTTCTAAAAAATCTCTACAAAAGGTTAAAAAAGAGAGGTGTTTGCTGCAGAATAGAAATTATTCCTTCTTATAATTCTGAGCGTCTTCCTTGGTTATTGAAAACCAGACTTTGTCTCCATCAAAGCGTTCAACCAGTTTTTTTGGTAAATAAAATTTGTCCTTGTCTACAAGCCCTCTTTTAGTAACGACTATTTCAGGCTCTAGCTCATGAACTTCACCCAGATCATAGTCGTTTATACCTCGTGCTTCTTTCTTTAAGATATCATCCCAGTTAGTTATGTTGCTCATAACAATTATGGGTCAACATTTGTTATAAGTATTCATAGCAATATCAAAGTATGGTTAGGCCCGGGTTAATTGAGTCGCTGGTTGACTTCTAGGATCATTGAGGCATTGAATCGAACTAGATCTCAGTACTAAAAAAAGGAACTTGCGCATTACTATATAAACTTTGTAGTACTAAAGTATTTGATGAAATCATTTAGTTATACTAATATATTGTTGAGCGATCCTCGGTCTAGTTGCAATATCAGGAAGTTTTTCTGCAGTAAATTTTGTATCTGGTCAACAAACATTAGACATTAAGACCGCAGGTGGTAATGAGCCTTTGGTGGGGAAAAGAAGGGGACTGTACAGCTCGTTCCCAAAGAACATACTGTCAATATAGTTGCAAATATATCTACTCCGCCCAAAGAAGGTAAGGTATTCGAGGGCTGGCTGAAGACGTTGTGGATCTGGTTGAAAGCTAAGTTTAGGAGACTTCTCAAAGAATGGAACACTCGACTATACGGCGACGATGCTAAATCCATATACTTATACACAATTCCTTGTCACAGAGGAACCATTTGAAGATGCAGATCCTAATGCTGCATCGGCAGTTGCAGGGGCTAAACTTGTAAGTCCATTTGGACAGTAAAAGAACTCTTTTTTAGTGTTTTATTTTGAGAATTTGCACATTTTACACAAGACGTTCGACTGTTATTAATACGACCAAATTTGTAACATCATCCCACCCCAAAAATCACTATTATATTTTGTTGATGATACTAAATCCGAAGATTTGAGATGAGTACTATTCTTTCTTATAAAATCAAGTAATAGATCCAAATGAAAGATTGCGAGAGTATGGCCCATAAATTCAATTTAAATCAGGAAGCTATTCAAAATGTCTGAACAAATCAAAGATGCCAGAAATTCCTCAACTAGATAATCATACCTTTACCGTCATTGTTGATCTGAAAGATCTAAAGTATAAGATATGAAATATTGCTTAGATTACGATCTTTGAAATTCGGATTATTTTATAGTTCTCATCCAATCAATTTTTGCCTTCTCGGATGCAAAATTCCTTACTGACCTAGTTCTGGAATACTTATGTCGAATGGCGAATAACAAACCAGCTAGAAAAATAAAACTCCCTATGACAATATCATAACTTATTAATGTATCTGCCACCTAGTCTCATTATTTAAAGATTAATAAAAATCTAAGTCTAGTTCTATCAACTTCAAATTCCGGAACAGTTAGATATCAGGAGCATATGAATGGAAATTAAATTAGATTCTCGGTGCTGGCTTACTACTGGTTATTGTGGACATAGTTAGTTTAAATCTTTTAATGAACTATGATTATTGATGTCGTCCCCCTCATCCTATCAAGAAAAGGCTCAGATAATAGGTGACGAAAAGCAAGCAGACGTGACTATTGCCGATGTAATACGCAATGCAAAGAAATACCTGAATATTTGCGGTGACTCTACTTTACCAAAGTTCACATTATCTGAAACAATAAGAAAACGATATCAGCAAGCCAAAGCCAAAGGGGTGAAAATTCGGTATATTACCGAGATTACAAATGATAACTTGGTTTATTGTAAAGAAATAATGAAAATTGCTGAAGTTCGTCACTTGAACAAAATTGTTGGAAATTTCGTAACAAGTGATAGGGACTATTTAGGACAGTCCTCAGGACATAATTTTTTATCGCATGTAGTATACACTGACGATGATAAAATGCTGGAACAACACAATCGTATCTTTGAAAATTTATGGAATAACGCTACTACACAACAAGACAAAATATCTAGCTTAGAAGTGGGAATAGATCTCAAAGAAGTAAAAGTGTTATCTGACCCACTCGAAATAAGAAGGACATACATAAATCTCATAAGCTCCGCCAATTTTGAGATATCATTGATAATAGCAACACCTAACGCACTGCAAAGAAATTATAGAGGAGGGATAATAACTATGCTAATAGAAGCTGCTCAAAAAAGGAACGTTAATGTTAATTTAATAGTTCCTACCTATGATAAAGACATCATCAAAGAGGATTTTTTCCGGAATGAATCACTGGCAACAAATTTTAAATTTAGAATGAAGACAATTGTACCTGCCATAAAAGAAACTCACATGATTAAAACAACTTTTTTAATAATAGATAGAAAATCACTATTTATTATAGATGTAAAGGATGATAGTAAAGAAAATTTCACAGAAGCCGTAGGATTCGCTACTTTTCACAGAAGCAAATCCAGAACAGAGTCTTACAGTTTTATATTTGATACCCTTTGGAGACAAGCAGACTTACACGAATCGTTGAGGGGAGCGAATAATAATCTCTTATATGCTTATGAAAAATTGAAAGAACACGATGCATTGGAGAAGGAATTTATAGATCTTGCTGCCCACGAATTAAGGACACCTTCTCAGTCCATAATAGGCTATTCGGAAATGCTCAAAGCTCTCCCCGAAAGGAACAAACAATATGAAGAGGCTATATCACGAAACGCTGAAAGACTTTATTCTCTTGTAACGAACATGTTGAGTGTTGCAAGAATTGAGTCTCAGACTATGAAACTTAACAAGACGGTTTTTGATTTAAATTTAAAGATCCAAAATGTAATTAGGGATATCAGTCAACAAGTAGATTCAGATAAAAGAGACATAGTTAAAATTAATTTCAATCCAATTGGAAAAATCAATATAATAGCTGATAAAGAAAAGATATTTCAAGTGTTCGCAAACTTACTAAATAACGCATTAAAGTTTACGGATTATGGTACAATTACTGTAAGTGCAAAACTGGGAGATAAGACTAACGAGGCAATTGTTACAATTAAGGATAGTGGTCCTGGTATTGATCCAGAAATAATTCCGCATCTGTTTTCGAAATTTAAGACAAAATCAGAAAAAGGTCTTGGTCTTGGACTATACATTTCAAAAAGCATTGTTGAAACGCATCATGGTAAGATAGAAGCTTATAATAACCCAGATTCCAAAGGAGCTACCTTTATTGTGACGTTACCTTTGAAGTGATAATTTATTGAGATAGATTACATAATTAAATTTGGAAAAGAATTGGTTTTTCATCCGATAAGGTAAATCTTTAAGAAAATTTTAAGACAAGTTAGGGAACTTTTAGAAAATTTTTTGGTCGTATTGTCAGAAAAAGTGTTAAATAAAATATGGTATAAGAGCTAGCATGGAAAGTTTGAAAGAAGAATCTTCAAAGGGGACAAACAAAGATAATAATGCAGATGGTGGTATCTCGAACTGGTCCGACGTTGTAAAAGACATTGTCGATAATCTGACAGGCAAGGATATGGAGGTCACTTACGATTTTGAGAATTTACAAATCGATATGCCGAAAGCAACTGGACCAGAAGGTAGGGAATTAGGTAGTGCAAAATGGAAGATCAATGGCAAGTTTACAATATCTACTCAACTTCATGAAAAATCAAAGACAATGGAATAGATTTTTCTAACCGGGTCTTTCTATATTGCCCGAAGAGAACATTTTCGTAAAAAATGACACTTCAGGATTTTGGATGGTCTGGCGACCATTGTAAAGAGGTCAACTGGGAAAATTAGCATAAAAGTAAATGATAAAACCGGGCTGGTCCTTGATTTTAAAAGGAGTACGTTATTACTTAATATATAGATCCCACTATTCTGGACATTGTGGAACAAGAAAGTAACGAGCTTGGATTATTTGAAAAGCTCAAGGCCGCAAAAAAGGGGGTTACATTACTTGATAATAAAGGGTTGAGCATTTCTATTCTGCGAAAAGGAAAAAAAGCTCTCAGTATTGGTAGGGAAGCATCTCGTAAAATTAGCAGTTTACTAACTGGGAGTGATGATCTTCAGATTGATAGCATTAGGCAAGTAGCAAAACTTGATATAGATATTAAGAAAGCAAATGAAAATAAAAATTAAAATCTAAACTTGTCATTAAAAATTTATTAGTAATTGGCTGGTGCCTAATGTCACAACAAAGTGGGTACCAGCCAATCGGAAGTGGTCACCTACTATCAGAATAGATGACAACTGTAATTCACTAAATTTCTATTTAAACATTGATTTATTGTGACAATTTGAGAAGGCTTTTGATGGTATATCCATAGAATTGCCGTTAGAATATGGCATGACATCTCCTCTTGTGTTAATTTACACAGTTGAGAATCAAATAGAGCTATTAAAAAATAATTTACAGACAATAAGCAAGTTTATTCACTTGTTATTTACGATTAAAGGATGTCAAGGTTTAATGGTTTAGAGCTAATAAAGAGAATAAAGAGTTCAAATCCTAACGTAATAACGATACCTATGAGTGGTTACAATTTTGACCTAGTAGATAATGGTACTTTTTTATTTACAAGAACTAACGATAACACTTCAATTTTACTAGCTTTATTGGTTTCAATAGAACTTGAATATTCCTGTCGATAAAAATATGGTTTTTTGAAATCTCATTTTGTAAATGCTCATAGACAGTGATAAATAGTATACGAGCTGAAGTGAAGTTATTTAAAATTTCAATCGCTACATCAATTGCGTTCTTGTTACATGGTAACCGATAATCGATTAAATAAATCTCATATGTTACTCTATTAATTTCTTTAATTATATCTTCACCATTCAAAAACGGTCGTAGCCACCTCATGTCCTTTCCCCGAAAGGAAATTTTTTTAGAATCAAAATATCTTCTCCATCTTCAACAATCTTTACTTTTATTTTTTTTCTTGCTTATTTTTTCCATGCTTATCATAATGTAGAACTTAACGACACAATGTGGGATATTGCCGGTATCTAAACAAATACTACAATCAATTGAACAAGAACACACAGTTTAAAAGGTTATTAATATGAGCGTTAGCGATTAGAGGTCTTTATTTCGTGAATGCCTCTTTAGGTCCACGTTTGTTGTAAGCTTCCATTGGTATAGATAATATAGGTCGAACTCCAATACTATTGTATACTTGAATTGGAGGTTGAAATTCACTAATGATGAAAGATCTGGTTAATCCCACTAATTTTAATGTCCTGGTTGGAAAACTTGGGGACGTTCTTACAAGAGCATTAGATCTTCCACTAGGTTACGCAATAAATTGGGGAAGAATCTGGTCACTTTGGCCAGTCCATCTGGAAACTGCATGTTGTAGTGTGGAGTTTGGAGCAGCTTCTGGTCCCAGATATGATGTTGAAAGATTTGGAATAATTGAGGCTTTTGGTTCATTAAGACAGTGCGATTTGGTTGTTGTTCAAGGTACCGTAACCAGAAAGATGGCTCCTAGGCTAAGAATGGTTTATGATCAGATGCCAGATCCAAAATATGTCATTGCAATGGGTGCCTGTGCAATTACAGGAGGACTATATATCGATTCTTATAATGTACTTCCCGGGATTGATGGTATTATCCCAGTCGATGTATATGTACCTGGCTGTCCACCAAGACCTGAAACCCTAATTCAAGGCTGTATGCTACTGCAAGAAAAAATAAAAAGGTCGAAGATTAGATAATATAGCTGGCTCCATAATCTTGTTATCTAACATTGTCAATTTCTTAGTGCATCAATTCTAATTGATCTCAAAAAAAATGAGGTTTTTTATACTTTTAATTAATCTACCCTTATTGATTTCTCTTTTGGTTTAGATTTAGGTTTTGTCGAATGTTATTTCCAACAATCCATTGGTAAACGTAGATTTTACGAAGTCGATATCAGCTTCGGGTGGTAATCTATGACTTCATGGTATTTTCTCTTTGGATCATTACTATTTATCTCCACTTTATTGTCGTAGGCATTTATTCTAATCTGTTCTTTAGAAACACCAGGCAGTTCTACTACAATCTTAACTTCCTTGTCTGTTGTCGTTACCTCAGACAAAGGTTGTCTTTCCGACAGAATTGCCGGTATAGATTAGCCAGTTCCTCCACTTTGAGTATTTTTACAGTATACGAGCGGAATCAAAATAAACAATTCAGTTCGATACTCAAGAAAATGATCAATAATAAATCCCGAGAATTCTGGTATTCAAGTGTGTATATGAATTTACAATAGCTTGATTACTTCGAGG
>Ga0209470_1001134_pt1 | contig 20057 bp, 16 predicted proteins | sample GraSoiAngelo_125_FD_185882 | JGI IMG/M metagenome (GOLD analysis project Ga0209470, IMG submission 185882) | Grasslands soil microbial communities from the Angelo Coastal Reserve, California, USA - 14_0927_05_40cm (SPAdes) (version 2) | ecosystem: Environmental > Terrestrial > Soil > Grasslands ... | reverse complement strand
CGCGCGCGGCCGATCGGAGACGAGGCCCCAGGTGACGGCTGCGGCCCCGAAGAAGATCCCGAAACCAGGAACGAAGGCGCACACACCCAGCGCCAGCAACGGCCAGCTGCGCTTGGCGGATGGCGCTGGAAGGGGCTCCATGGCGTCCTAATCCCTGTACGGGTCGAACTCCCTCTCACCCGCCATCACGACGATCAGCGGCGTGAGCGTAGGAGTACGGTGACCGTGTCGCCGTGCGCGGCCAGCACGTCCGGCAGCCTCGGGCCAGCGCCTCGACGAGCGGCTGGAGGGGTGCCTGGTCCGCCTCGCCCATCAGACAAATCTGGATCCAGTTGCGCTCCGCCAGGTACGCGCTCCGGTAGCCGATCAAGTATCCGGCCGCGTGCAGCTCGTCGCCCACGCGAACGGAGCTCACCGTCTCCGGCAGCCCAATCGTGATCACCGCCGGTGAGGCGTGTTCCTCTGGTACCACGAGTCGCAGTCCCGCGCGGCTGAGGTCGGCGCGGAGCGAGCAGGAACGGGCGCGAATCTCTTCGTAGCGCGAGGAGCGGCGATGGACCAGCGCGGTGTGGAGGGCATCGAGCAGGTTCGAGGACATCGTGAACGGCACTCCCCCATGGGCCGCGTACATTCCGAGGTCGAGATAGCGGGGCAGCGTCGGCATCGCCGACGGGAGGTCATGGTTGTAGAAGACGACCGCCAGCCCGGCAAAGGCACCCAGCCCCTTGCCGCTCACGCCGGAGGCCAGGTAGACGTCGCGGAGGTCGACGGGGACGGTGCCGATGGAGCTGTTGCAGTCGACGCAGAGGTGGACGCCGGCGGCGGCGCACAGACCGGTGAGCCCGGCGAGGTCGTTGAGCACGCCGCTCGAGGTCTCGCAATGGACTGCCCAGACCCAGCCGATTTCCCCCGGGTCCGCGACCAGGTGCGAGAGGTCGCCGGGCGCGAACGGCTGTCCCCAGTCCGCCCGGAGAACGCGAAAGGACAGGCCGAATCGCGCCGCATGGTCGATCAGGCGGTTGCCGAACTCTCCGTTGGCGAGAATGAGCCCCGGCCGGTGCAGCAGGGACAGCTGGCCGGCGATCACATCGTTGGCCAGGGTGCCCGAGCCGGTGAAGATCGCCGCGGCGCGCGCGCCGACCAGCCGGCACAAGTGGCATTGTGTGTCGGCAAAGAGGTCCATGAAATCTCGCGAGCGGTGCGAGACCGGCCGGCGCGCCAACGCCTCCCGCACGACCGCGCTGATCGCGACCGGGCCCGGCAGGAGATTGACCGGCGCGCCGGCCGGGGCCGGCCGGGCGCCGGCGTCCCGCCAGGCCTGGGACCGCGCTCGCAAGCCCTCGTACGCCTGGCGCGTCAGGTACATCGGTTGAAACCGGGCGTCCGCCGTGCCGACGAGGGGACCGAACGGCGCGAACCCCAGCTGTTCGTACAGCTTCAACTGGCGTGTCGTCCCCGACATGACGGCCAGATCGTAGCGCTGCCGGTCCCACAATTCGGCTATCGTGAGCATCAGCCCCCGGAAGACCCCGGGGTGGCGGTATTCTCGCCGGACGGCGAGCAGTCGCAGTTCGCACGGCGAGCGATGCGGCGGCAGGTAGGCGTCGAGGTTGGCGAGCTTGGCGTCGAGCGAGAACGGGCGCTTGTCGCGCACCGCGGCCATCCCGACCAGGCGATCGCCGTGCACAGCGATGACGTAGGTGTTGTCGGCGTGGAAGCGGTCGACCAGGCGCCGCTGGGGATTGGGTGGATGCTGGGGGATCTCCTCGACGAACGTCGCGTAGTTCAGGCGGTGGATCTGCTCGAATTCCCACTCCTCGGACGCGATTCTGAACGTCAGGGTCGGTGGTCCCATCTCGGCACGCCTCCCTCTCAATGGGAAATTGGTCACGAGCCCCCGGGGCCGCCTGCCGACCGCTGCAGCGCGGTGAGAATGTTGCGGCGGTGGGCGAACAGGATCAGGATTGCCATCATGGCCCACCCCGCGCTCTGCGCGAGCGTGTGACCCAGCGCGGCGGCGATCCCCGGAGCGATCGCGACCACCGCCATCAGGCTCAGGGTCCGTTGTCCGGACACGATCGCGAGGAGCGCCGTGAGCGCGAGGATCACCCCGGCGACGCGGTAGTCGATCACGACCAGCGCGCCGAAGGCGGTGGCCAGGCCTTTGCCGCCGCGGAAGCCGAGTTGCAGCGGATAGATGTGCCCCACGACGACGGCCAGCGCGACGAGCACTATGCCCCACGGCCGCAGGCCCGCGGCGGCGGCGGCCCAGGCAGCTACGGCGCCCTTGGCGAGGTCGCCCACCAAGGTCGCGGCGAACCCCAGGGGGCCGAGGACTCGGCCGACGTTGGTGCCGCCCGTGCTGCCGCTCCCCAGCTCACGGATATCCTGACCGGTGCGAAGGCGGACCAGGTAGTAACCCGTGGACACACAGCCGAGGGCGTAGCCGGCCGGGAGCGCGAGCAGCTCGTACACCGCCGCCTACTTCCTGGGGCGCCAGTGCGGCGCGACGTCGGTCGCCGGATTGGCGGTGACGGTGACGTGACCGGTTCCATCGGCATTCATGACGTAGATCTCGCGAGCGTGGCGTGAGGCTCAAAGTGGTGCAGACTTGAACATGGCACCACCGCAGGACTTCACATCCAGCCTCCAGCTCCCTTGCGACCTTTCAATCTGCGACACGATCAGGGCAGCGTCCACCTGCTGAAGGGCGACCGAGCCAAGCGGGGCCCCATCAAGACAATCACTTGACACGTCGCTAACGACGCGGTATTTGCAATTCAGGTTGGAACGCCCCATCGACAAGGGCAAACCCGGCCAAAGCCGGGGACGCAAAGCCACGGGTCCTCGTCTCCTCCGCGACGCTACACTCACACGCCACGAAGGACTCCAAGATCGCCGAGCCGCCGATACAGGGGAGCTCTGCGTTCGTGCGGTCCGGAGCAAGCAAGGGAGAAGGCGCACATGCGTCTCGCGCAGGCTGTGCTGTGCGGATTGCCACTCATCGGGGTCTGGCTCGTTGTCACACCATCCTCCCAGCCTGCTCGACCACGCTCGGGTGAGCGCTCCAGGACCGCCCGATCGGACACCATACCGCTTTGGCGCTTCCAGGCGACGAGCGATATCACCGGGTTCATACTCGGGCCGGAGCGCGCGGCCGTCCTGTACGTGCTCACGAAAAACGGCGTGATGTGTCTCGATGCTGCCACCGGTGCCCAGCGATGGGGCCGAGACGATCTCCCGTTCGTACCGCCCGCCGGTTTCGCGCTGACGTACGGCGCGGCCGACGCTCCGCCCGCGCCGATACGCGGCCTCGCCTTGGGCGAGGAGCGTATGGCGATCCTCGATCTCGTCACCGGGGACAAGGTCTCCGAGTCGAGCTCATGGTCGGTGGACGCGCCGCGCGGCTTCCTGCCGCTACCGGGACCCGACTTGTTTCTCCTGGTCGCCAAGACGAGTGGTAACAAACGCGCGTTGCTCGGTGTCGCGCCGGAGAAGGGCGACGTCAGATGGCGGCAGGATAGCGCCTTCGGGCGGGATCCCGAGTTCTCGCAGGTGCCGACGGGCCGGCGGCGGCTGGCGTACGAGTTCTACACGACCACGCTGTTCGGGAATCAGCTTCCGATCGTGGATACGGACAGCACGGCGATTCTGTACATCAGCAAGGACGGTCCGACCAAGATCCACCTCGTCACGGGCGCTGTCCTGTGGCGAGCGCCGGCGCTCAGGGGTAGGAGCGTGCCGCTGCGGGTCGATGGCTATGCATCGCTGCGGCAAGTTGGCGGTGTCGTGTACGTGCCGGTGGAGAAGAGCCTGCAGGCGCTTCGCGTCGACGATGGACGAGCGCGGTGGGACCCCGCCCCGTCGTTCCCGGGGCGGGTCACCCAGATGGAGCTCACGGCCCGCGGGTTGCTCGTTCGAGGGGCCGAGCCGGACCGAGACGGCTGGATGCGCAGCAACCGGTTTGTCGCCTTGGTCGATCCGAGCACCGGCATGCCGCTTTGGCCCCACTCCCTGGTCGAGCTCGAGCACACCACCCCGTTCGTCGTGCGAGGCGACAGCGCCTATCTGGCCACCGAGCGCTCGCTCGTGGCCCTATCACTTGTCGACGGTTCGTCGCGGGAGGTCGCCTCGTTCCAGCTCGAAGGTGGTCAGGCGCCCCGAGAGGTGGAGATTCGGGAAGACGGGTTCCTCCTGCTTGCCAGTCACAACTTGCTTCTGCTCGATCGCAGCGGGTCCCCTGTTTATCACCGCTCCTACAAGCCGCCCGGGACCGGTTTCTTTGCCGTGCTCGGCAGCGCCTTCCTGAACAAGCCGCTGAGACGGGCGGTGACCGGGTTTGGCGAGAGGTACGTGTACGTCGTCACCCAGAGCCCCGACGCGTCCGGTCGCAAGGGGTTGAGCCTGGTCAGAGTGGAGAAGGCGAGCGGCACCGAAGCGGGCAGAATCTGGCTGAGCGGCAAGCCGGCGGATTACGAGGTCGATCCAGGGACGGGGATGGTGTACGTGCAAACCGGAAACCGGGAGATCATCGCGGCACGATTCGACTGAGGGAGGCTCCATGAGACAGGTCGCGCTGTTTGCTGCGTTTATCCTTTCCGTCGGATGGGTCGCGCCGCCCCCGGGGTACGCGCAGAGTCCGAGCCCATCGCGGGACTCGCTGCTTTACGCTGCCTGCATACCCGTGTACGTCGAGGAATTCAAGCAGAAAGGAAGTGACGAGCAGAGAGCGCCGCTCATGGCGAGCATGCTTTGCCAGATTGTCGCCGGTGCCTGTCAGCGAGACCTGCGCGGAGAGTCCTGCAATAAGAGCATCAGGCTCCTCAGCGATAAGCTTGAGAAGTCCGGCCTGTCGTTGCCGTACATGGCGGCGTCTGCCGGAAGGACGGATTTGATCAAGAAGCTGATCGAGATGAAGGTCAATGTGAACAAGCCGGTCAAGGCGTCCGGAGACTCGGCGTTGGGCGGGGGCTGGACGCCGTTGATGATTCCCGCGGCCGAAGGGCATGCGGAGACAGTCTCTGCTTTGCTCGAGTCGGGCGCCGACGTAAATGCAACCAATGCGCTTGGCCGCACTGCCTTGATGTTTGCCTCTTCCTACGGCTTCCTGGCCATTGTCAACGACCTCTTGGGCCACCGCGCCGACCCCAACATCGTGCCGAGGGACAGCACGGGTTGGACCGCATTGATTGCCGCTGCTCATAATGGACACATGGAGGTGATTAGGGCTCTGCTTGATCATAGGGCCGATGTGTCTATCAGGGACAAACAGGGGCAAACCGCGTTGGCTTGGGCGGAAGCCCAAGGGAAAGTGGAGCTGGCGCAGGCGTTGAGAGACTCGACTGCAAAGAAGTGATCCGCAGCCCTGAGAATCTGGTTCAGCCACACCTTTGGCCTGAGGAGCGGCTCGTATGGTGTGAGCGACCCACCCGTCTGGGAGCCGTCCTGGCCCAGGTCAGCTATGCCTACAAGAAAGCCAATGCCGCGGTCGAGCTCTTCAGTGCGCCCCTCTCGCTGTTCGTGGGTCTCGGTTGGCTGGTCGGCGTCACTCCGGTATTGCTCTTCGTACTCTGGTTTCCCCTCGGGGTTGGGCTCGCGGCCGTCATCGTGGCGCTGGTCGCAGCCGTCGCCACGGGACTGTATGCGTGGTATCGAGCTCGGGGCACCTGCTACGCGATCACCGACCGACGGGTAGTGGTGGTGCGCGGCACCGAGTCGGACTGGACCCTGCACGAGGCATGGGACAGGGTCCGCGTGGCCTGGCAACTCGGCGGCATCGGCTCCGTCGCGTTCAGTCGGAACGGCGAAGGGGATCTCGACGTGCGGTTCGTTGGCGTGCGGAATCCGACGGAGACGGTCGATGTGGTTAGCGCTGCAGCTCTGGAACGGCGGCGCCAGGCGTGACCCGGCGTCAGTCAGTGGTCGCGAAGGAGTATCGCTGATTCATCTACAAGCCGGCGTTCCCTCGTTTGTCGCCGGGGGGAGTGGTGCAGAACCTCCCTACCATTTCCTGCCCGCCGCAGCACGGGACGATTCCGAAGAAGACCGCCACGCCTGGGCCTCCCCACTCAGGGCCACCGGGAGAGGCAATGCCTGCAACGACAGCCACGGGAATGCCAGCCAGCACGAAGGCCACCCAGAAGGTGAGGGCTGCTGGTGCCGCGAAGCTGAATCCGTCCTCGACCTCCGCCCCACCCGTGCCGAGCGGACGTCGCGCCAGCCTCGCGCGAATCAGGATCAACGCGAGGAGGGCGGCAACGAGCAGGAGCGGAAGGCCCAAAGCGTCCAAATCCGACCCGCGCTACGGGGACCGAAGCGCCGCAATCCGCTTTTCGGCGAGCGCCGCCCACGGGGTGTCGCCGTACTTTTTCACGAACGCCAACCACGCCTCGAGCTCTCTCTTCGCGTCGTACGTCAACTGAAACTCCGGGGGCTTGTAGCCAAACAAGCCAAGTTTCTTCCTGCTCACCACAACTGTGCCTAAATAGGCGACGCCACCCCCAGGCACCGTCACATTGATCTCGATAAAGGGCGGTTTCTCCAGGACGAGAACTTCGCTGGGCTGTGTTTCCCCGCCCTCGTAGTTCACCACCCTTATGAAGCGCAGGGAATAGGTGCCAGGTTGAAGGGTGTGGAACATGACGAGGTCGCCCTTCATCGGGGCGGCCCGGATCGGCTCACCACCGTCGCCACCGGTCACAACAGCTGCGCCGCCGACTTCACTGAGGGCGCCCTTGCGAGCAATGTCCAGAAGCAGCACAGAGGCGGTCGCTGGGTCCGTGTCGAGCCCCTTCGGCGGCTTGGGATACTTTGCTTCGAGCTCGGCATCGAGCGCCGCGCGTTGGGCTGAAAAGTCGCCGAGTTGGCCGAGGGGATCGACCGGCGGGGCGCCACCGCCTCCGGCCGGCTCCTGGCCGACGAAATCTTCCGGGGCCACGACGTGGAACGTGAACACTCTCGCCAGGCCGTCCCGGACATACACCTTGATCACGTGTTCCCCAGCGGGGTCTCCCTTGTTAACGCACCATCCGTCCCCAATCCAACCGCCGAGGGGCTTCTCTGACTTCTTCGTTAGCAGGGGCGTGGGGTCTTTACCTGGTTGCGCCGGGAGCGTGAACTCCGCTCTCCACGCGACCTCGCCCGGTGCGTTGTTGGAGAAGTGAAGCCGCCACCCGTAACAAGCATCTCTTGGTCTTAGCGGGACGCGGTCCGTCTCCCGCACGGCCCATTTTCCATCGGGCCCTTTGGTCGCCACCATGAATAGGGCACGATCGACGTCAAGACTCGCCGCGCCCTGGCCGCGGCCGAGGCTTGGAGAGCCAACGACTGCGAAGGCGGCGAACAGAGCAACGCGGCTCGAGGAGCGTCGAGCTGGCATGAGTCCCCCCGCACTGAGGTGCCGAGCTACCGGTCCGGCAGCTCGGCGGTCTTAGGAGTCTCTTCGGGGCGTCTTGAGTGGCGTCGCGGAGGGAGGGCGAGGACCCGTGGCTTTGCGCCCCCGGCTTTTGCCGGGTTTGCCTTTATCGGCGGTGTTGCAGACTGAAATACCGTCTCGCTCGCTACGTGTCAAGCAGCGAGATGGCTCAGGAGTAGCCGCGGACTAGTGGTCACGAGGCTCGGCGGCGCAGCATCTGAACACGGCACCGGAACCGCCGTCCCGCCGCAGTCCCACTCGATCTCCGCGACGCTCCATGGTGTCATCCTCTCCTGTCTCGAGAAGGACCCCGCGCGCCAGGTCGACTAGAACCTGACATCCACTGTAAACCCGGGGGCGTCCAGACGCGGACCCACGCTAACGCGATGGTCGTTGAAGGAAGCCGAGCTCGACCGGTCGGACCGAATTAGCGTGCCTATGACGCCACCGAGCAGAAACCCCGCCGACCCGCCGAGGATGACGCCAACAATAATCGCGCCGGATCGGGCCTGGGCAGCACTGCAGCTGTCAATGCAGAATTCCGTGGTCGACCCAATCGCACCGCCGATGAGGGCACCGCCAAGCAGACCGATGCCCGCGCCTGCCCAGAAATGGCCCCTGGTACCCTCTCCACTCGAGAGGCGAGTAACAGAGGTCGTGTGAATGACAAACGCCGGATTGCTCGATTGCGCGCGGATGTCCGCCCTTTGGGCGACACCCAGGCTCGGCGCGAGGAGCAGTGGCAGGACGATGGCCGTGAAGAGGCGAGGCATGAGAAACCTCCGTGGTACTCGAGTCTTGATCGAGTCTCTGGTCCAGTTCGCATCAAAGGCCGAGCTCAGTATCGCACCCGGTTCCCATCAGGGCCCTGCGTCGACGATCGCCCCGACAAACCTTGCTGACGGTGACGCCTTACCGTTGCTCCCGACTCTCAAGTGCTTGTCAAGCAGGCGCGAACAAAAAAAACCGGCCAAGCGACGCGCGCTCAGCCGGTTCGCGATTTGCTCCCTCGAGGATCAACGCATCTGAGGGGTTTCAATATGCACCGGGGCCAGCCGCCCGCAAGACGCGTGGTCTAGCTGACCCGCCGCGTCTTCCGTCGCATGAAGTCCATCAGGATGAACTGCCCCAGCGTCATCGTGTTCGTGAAGTAGGCCTTCCCCCGGCAGATCGCCGATACCTTCTTCACGAACTCCACGAGGCTCCGGTCCCGCGCCAGCATGAACGTGTTGATCATGATCCCCGAGCGGCGGCACAGCGCCACCTCGCGGTAAGTGGCCTGGAGGATCTGGGGGTCGAGCCCCATGGAGTTGACGTAGATCCGGCCGTCGGGAAGGGTGAGCGCGGACGGCTTCCCGTCGGTGATCATGATGATCTGGCGCATGTCTTTGCGCTGCGACAGGAGCATGCGGCGTGACAGCTTGAGCCCCTCCGCGGTGTTCGTGTGGTACGGCCCCACCTGGGCGCGGGCGAGCTGGGCCAGCGGGATCTCCTCGGCCGTGTCGTGGAACAGCACCACGCGCAGCGTGTCGCCCGGGAATTGCGTGCGGATCAGGTGCGTGAGGGCCAGCGCCACTTTCTTTGCCGGCGTGAAGCGGTCCTCGCCGTACAGGATCATGGAGTGCGAGCAGTCGAGCATCAGCACCGTGGCCGACGACGAGCGGTACTCGGCCTGGTGCACCATGAGGTCGTCGTACTCGAGGTTGATCGGCACGCCCAGGCCCTCGCGCTGCAGCGCGTTTGTGAGTGTGGCGTTCACGTCGAGGTTGAGCGTGTCACCGTACTGGTAGGGCTTGCTGACCGCCTCGGCCTCGACGCCGGTCGCGAGGTGCTCGGTCTCGTGCGCCCCGAAGCTCGACTTGCCGATGCTTCCCAGCAGGTGTTTCAAGGTGCGGTAGCCGAGAAAATCGATGCCCTTCTCGGTGAGGTTGAACTGCACCTGCTGAGCCGCTTCCTTGGCCATCCCGCCCGGACCGAACAACGGCTGCTGGCCCGCGGGCACCTTGGGCGCCTCGGTCACGTTCAAGTAGCCCTCGTCGATCAGCTTCTGAACGATCTTGTCGAGCAGCTCCCCCAGCTGGCGCTCGAGATCGGCGTCGCGCGCCGCGTCGCCGGTCGATTCGCCGCGCAGCGCCTTGAGCATTTCGGGCGTCAGCTGGCCCGAGTCCATGAGCGCCTGGAGGATCGCCTGCCGCAGGGCGTCCAGCGAGCGATCGGATTCTTCCTCGCCGAACTCGCCCCAGAACGGATGCGAGTACGCGCCTCCGGCGAAGCCCGACTGGAGGAGGAAGTCGGCCAGCTGATCGAGCAGGGCCTGGAGGTTCACCGTGTCGGCCAGCTCGGGGAGGTAACGGCTGTACGTCGTGTATTTCATCGGGCTCCCTACCCGGAATATCGGGCGGCGGCGAGCTTTCCCGCAATGGACGAACGCCCCCCCGCCCCCCCGCGCGCGTTTCGGCTCGGAGCGCTTTCCCACCGCAACTTCCGGCTGTTCCTCTTCGGTCAGGGCATCTCGCTCATCGGGACCTGGATGCAGTCGGTCGCGCTCGGCTGGCTGGTGCTCGACATCACCAACTCGCCGTTCGCCGTCGGGCTGACGCAAGCGCTCCGCTCCCTGGGCGTGCTGCTGTTCACGCTGTACGCGGGTGTCGTCGTGGATCGCGTGGACAAGCGTCGCCTCATCGTGTGGACGCAGGCTCTGCAGATGCTCGAGGCGCTGGCGCTGGCCGTGCTCGTGTGGACCGGCAGGGTCACGACGTGGCAGGTCATGGTGCTGGCGGTGTTCTTCGGGGTCGTCAACGCGTTCGACATTCCCGCGCGCCAGGCGTTCATCGTGGAGCTGGTCGGCAAAGAGGACCTCATGAACGCGATCGCGCTCAACTCGTCCATGTTCAACGCCGCCCGGATCGTCGGCCCGGCGGTTGCAGGAGTGTTGATCGGCGTCGCCGGCGTCGGTATGTGCTTCTTTCTGAACGGCGTGAGCTACGTCGCCGTGATCGCCTGCCTCCTCGCCATGCGGCTCCCGCCGTTCGTGACGCGCCCCATGCCATCCTCGGCCTGGGAGGGCGTCCGTCAGGCCGTGGCGTTCATCCAGGGCGACGCCCGGGTGTGGGCGCTGGTGGCGTTGGTGGCGGTGTTCAGCGTGCTGGGGTTCCCGTTCATCGTGCTGATGCCGGTGATCGCTCGGGACGTACTGCACACCGACGCGCGCGGCTACGGCCTGCTGATGGCGGCGGTGGGCATCGGAGCCATGCTCGGGGCCCTGGGACTCGCCGTCCAAGGGCCGCGTGTCCGTAAGGGTGTGGTCCTGCTGGCGGGCGGCGCGGCGTTCGGGTTGCTCCTGGTGCTGTTCGCGGCCGTGCGCACCATCGGCGTGGCGCTCGCGCTCCAGGCGCTGGCCGGCTGCGCGATGATCGTCACCACCGCGCTCGCCAACACCATGCTGCAGACCCTCGTGCCCGACGAGCTGCGGGGTCGGGTGATGGCATTCTACGCCTTCGTGTTCGTGGGGATGGCGCCGCTGGGCGCTTTCCAGGCCGGCCTCATCGCGGAGCATACGGGCGCGCCCATCGCGATCGCTCTGGGCGGAGTCGGATGTCTCATCGCCGTGGCGTTGGCCGCGTGGCAGGTGCCGGCGCTACGGCGGACGCCGTAGTGGAGGTTGGAGGAGGTTGGAGGAGGTTGGAGGAGGTTGGAGGAGGTTGATCGTGTACGGAACAACCTCCTCTAACCTCCACAACCTCCTCTAACCTCGCCTATAACAGTCGCCGCAGCTTGAGCGCCACGCGGATTGTGTCCGCGTCGCGTCGCAGCACGAGCCGGTGCACCGCGCCGTCGGCGCGTAGGGCCTTTCGAGCGTCGCTCAGGGTTCCTTCGGCGACCCCGCGTCCGTCGATCAGCAGCAGCTCGTCGCCCACGGCGATCCCAGCTGCCGCGCTCGGGCTCCCCGGGATGACATAATCCACCACGATGTGCGCGAGCCCCGGTCCCCGCGCGGCGAGCCGTAGGCCGCTCATGTCGAAGTCGCACAGCGAGCCATCGCTGGGTCCGGGCTCGACGATGGCGCGGCGGCCGACGTAGTCGACGATCAGACGCGATCCCTCGAACACCGAGTTCCCAATGACGCCGTCGATGTCCGTTCGCGCCAGGAAGCCCTTGTACTCGCCACCCAATCCGGTCGTGGGCGATCGGACCTTCACGCCGCCGAGCCGGAGCTGCTGCAGACGGACGATGGTCCCGTGGAGATCGCCGACCAGACCGGTACCGATGGGCGCCTCGATGGCCGGCGCCACGCGGCCCAGGCCGTGCTGTTCTGCGAATGGAGTGGTGAGAATCAGGCACAGACCGGACGCGCCCGTATCGAGCAGTAGCCGGGCGGGGATGGGGCGCCGGCCCCGGACCTCGAGCTGTGCGCGCAGCAGCGGGAGGTCCGCGTCCGGACTGAATGGCACGGTCGCGCCCGTGCCCGCGTAGCGGTACGCCAGGGGGTCGAACAACCGCACGCGCCGCTGCCGGTAGTCGATCTCCACGGCGTAGTGTTGCAGCACGTCGTGCCCCACCAGGCCCACCTGGAGCCGCCCGCTCGCCTCGCTCAGTCCGGTGAGGGGGTACAGCGCCACCCGGTAGTGCACAAGCGTGAGCTCCCCGAGGCGAATCGTGTCCACGACGGCGGTCGACGCGGCCGGCGCGTGTTGTTCGCCCGGTTCCGGGCCGGGAACGATCCCGACGTTCCGGGCCCAGTCCAGGTCGAGCCCGGTGCGGGAGAGGCCGGTGTCCAGCATCAGCCAGGTGGAGTCGCCGTTGATCACCGCGGGCACGTAGATCGCGCCCCCGTAGGCGTCGAACGGGACCACCGCCACCGGGGAGACCGGGGTGGGTGTCGGACGGTGCCAGCAGGCCAGCGAGAGACAGGCCGCGAGCGCCGCCGACCGGGAGGGGGCTGCGGTCCTCAACGCCACTTGCGCCTGCGCGCTTCGGCCACGACCAGCGCGGCCGCCCCGTCGATTCCCAGCTTCCCCGTGTTGACCACCATGTCGTAGTTCACGACGTCTTGGCGATGCCGCCGATAGTAGGTCTTCACGTAGTGGTCGCGCTGCCGGTCCGTTTCGTCCACGACCTTCTCCACCTCCGCCGGGTTCACCCCCAGGCGTTCGACCGCGTGCTGCATGCGCCATGGCTTCGGGGCCACGACGTACACGTGCAGCGCGTCGGGTCGCTGCGCGAGGACCGCCTGCGCGCCCCGACCCACCAGGACGATCCGGCCCTGCGCCGCCGCTTCCGCGATCACCCGCTCGGTCAGCTGGACGATCGCCGCTTCGTCCGGTTCGACGCGCGGGACGCCGGCGGTCGCGATGAACATTTCAGGGGATCCTGCCGCGAGGGTGCGCGCGAGACGCTCCAACAGCCCCGGCGCCCGCTCCTCGCGCTGGGCTACCGCGTCGGGGGGCAGTCCCGCCCGGCGCGCGACTTCGTCCACGAACTCGTTGTCGATCACGTCCCACCCGAGGTCCCCCGCTACGAGGCGCGCGACCTCCGAGCCACCCGAGGCGTACTGCCGAGTGATCGTGATGACCGGCGGCGCCATCTCAGGGCTTCAGGTTCTTGCGCAGGTCGCCGATGTTGAGTAGCGGCAGCCCGCCCTCGGTGGGGACGAAGATGATCAAGTTGCTCGAGCCCTTCATGTCGTGCAGCACTTCGATCCATTGCTTGGTGAGCGCTTCGGGGGAGAGCGTCTGGTTGAGGAGCCGCTGCTGCTCGGTTTGGAGGCGGGCGACCTCGACCCGGTGGCGCTCCGTCTCGATCTGCTGCTCCTGCGCGATCTTGTTGTTGATCGCCTGCACCACCTGGGGCGGGGGCTGCAGGTCACGGAGAAAGAAGGCCGTCACCGTCGCGATCCGGAAGTTCCCGCCGCCGGCGCGGGGCCTCGTCACGAGGGCGGAGTCGACCAGCCCCTCCATCGTGTTCGCGATTTGGGTGCGCTTGGAGATGTCGTTGATCGAGTACTGCACCATGCCGTCGCGCACGCCCTTGCGGATGGCGTTGAGCACGGCACCGCGGATCTGGTCTTCGTTGCCGATCTCGGTGAAGATCTTGGGCGACTGCATCGGGTCGATCTGCCAGCGGATCGACACTTCGACGTGCATGCCCATCTGCTCGCTCGACAGGGCCTCGATGGCTTCGATCTGCTCTCCGTGTGTCGGCCACTGCTCTTCGCGAGTCGAGTAGCGCTCGATCGAGGACCACGGCGCCACGAGGCGGATGCCGGCGAGCAGCGGTCCCGGGTCCACGTAGCCGAAGGCGTGACGCACCCCGACTTCGCCCGGGTCGATCACGACCAAGCCCGACCCGGTGGCTAACAGGACCGCGAGAACGCCGACCGCGTAGCCGCCGAAGCGCAACAGGTTGGAGATGGAGCCCGGGCGCTGGGCGCGCATCGTGGCCGCAGCGAGGAGGAGAGAAAACGCGATGACGAGCAGGACGCCGCCGCCGACGAGCTTGCCCATGGACGCTCCGAAAGGGGAGACGCCGAGAAGATACGTCGACCGGAGACCGAGCGCTTACTGGAAGAGGTTCGGACCTCCCCCTCCGCCGCCGGTCTTGCCGTACCCCGGCCCCTTCGGCTCCGCGCGCGCGCGCACGTAACCGAGCTCCTCGTTGCGCGAGATCCGCTTCTCGGCCACCAGCCCCTCGAGCACCAGCTCGCATGCCGCGACCATGGTGCCCGGGTCCTTCTTGGCCGCGAGGCCCACCTGGTCCACCAGGTCGAGCAGGCCGGGGACGACGCTGAAGCCCTTGAGGCAGGTCTCGGAGCGCTCGTCCATGGAGATCTTGAGCGCCCCACCTTCGTCGAACCAGTGGACGATGTCGTCCACGTTGGCGCCGCCCACGCGGGACTCGAACGTCTTGCCGGCGGCGCGCCGGATCAGGTCCTTGGCGATCGATTCCGGGCCCTGCAGCTCGCCCTCGTACTCGAGCTCGAGCTTACCCGTGATGGCGGGCAGCGCGGCGTAGATGTCCGAGATGCGGGGGACCACCGTCTTTTCCTTGGTGGTGACGGTGCGTCGCTCGGCGTTCGACACCACGTTCTCGAGCACGCTGATCGGGAGCCGCTGCGATACACCCGAGCGGCGGTCCACCCGCTTGTCCTCGCGTGCCTCGAAGGCGACCCGCTCGATCAGCTCGGCCACGAAGTCGGGCAGCTTGAGCGGTCGCCCGCTGCGCTCGAGCCAGGCTTCCTGGCGCGTGATCGCGGTGCCCAGCTCGACCGTGTAGGGGTAATGGGTGACGATCTCCGAGCCGATGCGGTCCTTGAGCGGCGTGATGATCTTGCCGCGGGCTGTATAGTCCTCGGGGTTGGCCGTGAACACGAGCGCCACGTCCAGATTCAGGCGAACCGGGTAGCCTTTGACCTGGACGTCCCCCTCCTGCATGATGTTGAACAGGCCCACCTGGATCTTGCCCGCGAGATCGGGGAGCTCGTTGATCGCGAAGATCCCGCGGTTCGCCCGGGGCAGCAGTCCGAAGTGCATGGTGAGCTCGTCGGACAAGAGGTGGCCGCCGCGCGCGGCCTTGATGGGGTCCACGTCGCCGATGATGTCGGCGATGGTGACGTCGGGCGTGGCGAGCTTCTCCACAAAGCGGGACTCGCGCGGCAGCCAGGCGATCGGCGTGTCGGCGCCCTGTTCGGTCACGCGCTCGCGCCCGTACTTCGAGATCGGCGCGAACGGGTTGTCGTTCACCTCGCTCCCAGCGAGAATCGGTATTTCTTCGTCGAGCAACGTGACGAGCTGGCGCAGGATGCGGCTCTTCGCCTGTCCCCGCAGGCCCAGCAGGATGAAATTGTGGCGGGACAAGACGGCGTTCACGAGCTGCGGGATGACGGAGTCCTCGTAGCCGACGATCCCCGGGAACAGCGGCGAGCCGTTCTCGAGCAGACAGATCAGATTCTCGCGTAGCTCGTCCTTGACGGTGCGGTGGATCCGGGCGGGACTCGCCCACTCGGTTTGTTTCAGCTCGCCCAGCGTGGTCGGCTTCGTCATAGGGCGATAGTTAATCGGCCCCCTCCCGTGGTGTAAAGAGTCGCAGTGCCGCGGCACCCCACGCGGGAAGGTCGATCGTGACGTGACCATCCGGCGCGACAGGGACGCGGTCGCCGTTCATCTCGACGAAGTTCGCGCGACGGGCGCCGCGAAATCCGTAGGCCCCCGGCCAGACGGCTACGGCGCGCGCCACCCCCGTCAGGTCGACGAGCTTCACCACCGCGCCCGTGCGATCGTCTGCCGGCTTCACGCCCACGACCGCGACGCCTGGATCCGCGATGAACAGCCCTGAGTCCTTGCGGGGAAGTGCGCCCGAGCCGACACTCGCATACGGGGCGCTCACGTACAGCGGGTCGCACGCGGCCCAGCCGCGCCGCACGGTCTCGGCGCGCTCGCCACCCCGCGGCAGCGCCGAGAGGCGGTAGCGGAACGAGAGCTCTCCCCCCTGACTGGGCGCGAAGTTCGTGGGCCAGTAGTTGTGGAGGACATACGCGAACAGCGTGCCGTCGGGCTCCATCTTCCGGCGCCACTGGCCCCGGAAGATGTCGTTCAGCGTGAACAGCGGCGTGTCGGGTCCGCTCCAGAGCATTCCGCCCGCGGCGTCGTGCAGCCACACCCAGTGCGCGTGGCAGTACCAGTCCCGACAGCTCCCGGGTTGCTGGTCGCGCTCCACCGTCATCCGCCCGAGCGGCACTTCGACCTCGACTGTGGGCTTGGTGAGCGCGAACGGGAACGCGACGTACAGCGCTTCCTTGTCGAGCGTGGCGGGCTTGGTGATCCGGTTCGCGATGTCCATCCACGGCAGCTCGTCGTACAGCGTCACCACGGTCGCGACGCTGGTGCAGCCCTCGAGCTTGCGCTCGACCATGAGCCGCGCGCCGATTCCCGGCAGCCGCTCGCGGCGCGCCGACACGAGCTCCGCCTGGCTCACCGTGAGGTCGGGAGCGGTGCGCAGCTCGTCGCGCGCGCGATCCGTCCAGAGGGCGCTGTGCGCGCCACCCTGCACGTACACGAGCTGGTTCAGCCCCGACCATGGGGCGGGCCGGACGCGCTCCGCGGCGTCACCCGTCGTCAGCGAGCGGATCGCGCCACTCGCGGGATCGAGCACCACGTGGAAGCCACCGGCTTGCGCCTCGAGCGTGGCCCCCTCGTCCCGGGGCGGATTCGCGGCTCGCTCACTTTCCGTGAGCTCCAGGTAGCCCAGCGCGGGGACGTCTCGCGCCACCACCAGCGCGGAGCCGTCGGGGAGATCCACCGTGGGCCATTCTCGACCCTCGTGGACGAGCCGCCGCGCCGCGCCGTTCGGCACTCGCCCCACGTCGCTCCGCGCCCAGCTCGAAGCGTTGAATACGACGCGGCCCGCACCCCCGCTCCCGCCAATGCTGAGGCCGATCCGCAGCAGCGCGGCCGCGACCTGGGCGTCGGCCGCGCCTGCCGCGCCGTCCAGGAACCGCCGCTTGTACTGCCACTGCGCGACGGTGTCCGCGCCGTCAGGGTCCGATCCGCTGGCCGGCGATCCCCACGTGTGCTCGCCGAACAACAGCAGATCGCGCCACATCCGCCGGCGCGCCGCGGCCCGTTGCTCGATGCGTTCGGTCGCGCCGCCGCCCGGCGGCTCGGTCTTCTCGTCCCACAGCGCGAGCAGCTCCGCGGCCCGGGCCGCGAGCTGCGCGGCGCGGTAGCGCCCGAGCTCTGCGGCGGTGGACGCCGCACCGTCCTCGCGATAGCACCCGGTGTCGCCACGCCGAACCGGCAGCTTCGCGCCCCAGCGCCGCTCCACCTCGCGGAAGAAGTCCTCCGGTCGCGCTGCCACGAGACGGGGATAGGCGAAGCGACGGGAAAACTCCTCGACGTTCGCAACCACGCGCTCGTCCAGGAGGGCGTTGTCGCCCGTGGCGCCGCACAGCAGCGCCACATCGTACGGATAGGCGGGGGACAGGAACACCGGATGGGTGAGCAGCCAGTCGGAGAGGCGTCGGCCCATCTCGGCCGGATCCACGTCGAATCCGAAGCGCGGGCCGTCGGCGTATTGCGCGGCCCGCCAGTGCAGCACGCGGCTCCCGTCCGGTCCCTCCCACCAGTAGAGCTGCGGGTAGGTCGTCCAGTCGCCCCCCGCGAGCTGGGCGCGTGCCGCGTCGGCGGGAGAGAGCAGTGGCGCCGCCCGCTCCGGGTTGACGCCGCTCGCGAGATAGCGCACACCACTGGCGGCGAGCAGAGTGGGGAGGGTGAATGGGTGTCCCGGCACATCGGCCAGCTGCGCCGCCTGGTAGCCCAGTCCATGCTCCCGCGCGAACAGACCGGTCGGCCAGAGGACGCGCGCGAAGGTCTCGTGGTCGAGGATTCCCGTCAGCACCTGTGCGAACACCGCGGAAACGCCGAGCTTGCCGTCGCGGATCGCCCGTGCGAGCGCCTCACCTGCGGCGGTGGGCCGGTTCTCGACGTACGAGATCAGATGCAGCCCGCACTCCGCCGTCCAGCGGAACTCGGGATGCGCCGGCAGCCGGGCCAGCGCCGCATCCAGGTTCCGGCGGTGCACTTCGAGGCATTCTTCGTGCCGCTCGGTGAGGCCGACGTCGGTGTGGCTCGAGGCGATCCAATACAGCGTCCAGCGCCGGGGCGGAGCCAGCCGGACGCGTCGACTCCCGACGCGCTGCTTCCCCACCTCGACGTCGATCTGGAACTCGGCCCCGACCGGCCGCGACAGGGGTACCCAGAGCTCGCCCGCGAGGCTCGCACCGGTCGGCAGCAGTCCCGCGGTCCCCACGAGCGTACCGCGGCGGTCGGTCACCCGGGCGCGCGCCGCGGGGGCGTCGAGGCCCATCACGGCGACCCGCACGAGGTTATTGCGGCCGTCAGGCTGCTGGTACAGCGCCGTCGGCGTCGCATCGATGACGATCGGAGGCGCTGCGCGCAGGGGGTGGTGCCGGCGGAGCAGCGGCAGGCTCCCGAGCCAGGCGACGAAGCTGCGGCGGTCGGTCATGTCGGGCTAATACACCCGCTACCGCGCCGCGGCCTTGACTCCGGGGGGCCCGCCGCTAGGTTTTCCCCCGGCCGACCCCGCACCGCTACTCTTTTCCCTAGAGGAGCCCGCATGAAGCGTCTCGCAATGGTCCTCGCCCTCGTGGCGATGGGCGCGTGTCAAAAGGCCGAGCAGCAGCAGACGCAGACTCCGGCAGCCGACACGTCCAAGATGATGATGTCCGACACGTCGCACATGATGATGGCCGACACGTCTCACAAGATGGCGGCCGATACCGCGAAGAAGATGGCCCCGGCCAAGCCAGCCGCGCCTGCGAAGAAGAAGAAGCGGGCGTAAGCACGTACCGCAGGACAGTGACGATGCCCGGGACTAGTGCCCGGGCTTTTCGTTTTCGAGAAACCAGGCGACCGTGCGCCTAATCGCCTCTCGGGCCTGAGTCGGCGGCCGCCAGCCCAGCTCCGCGCGGATGCGCTCGTCGGTGTACGGATTGTCGCCCGAGGCGAAGGACACCGCGGCGCGCGCCAGCCGACGGGCGGTGAACAGGCCGATCACCAGACCGGCGAGCGGCATGGGAATCGGAATCGACCAGGTGCGCCGGCCAAGCGCGGCCGCGAACGCGGCGAAGAACTCGCGCTGCGACAGCGCGGGCGGCCCATCGCTCGTCACGTTGTACGCGCGGAAGCCCTGGAGCGGTGCGTCGAGCGCGGCGACGGCGGCGGACGCCACGTTGCCCGCGTACACGCACGACAAGCGGTTCGTGCCGGGGCCGATCCGGGGCACGAACCGCAGCCGTGCCGCGCGGAGCACGCGGGGCGTGAACAAACGGTCCCGCTCGCCGTAGATGACCGTCGGGCGGAGCGCCGCGACCTCCAGGTCGCGATGCGTCGCCGCTTCGCGCACCACGTCCTCGGCCATTCGCTTGCTGCGGGCGTAGAAGTCGGGCGCCGCGATCGCCTGGAAGGGGAAGTCCTCATCCCGCCGCTCGGGTGTCGCGGGATAGCCTGCTGAGCCGGCGTACACCGCCACGGACGAGATGTGGATCAGCCGCGCGCCCGCCGTCCTAGCGGCGTTCGCCGCGAGTCGGGTGCCGTCGACGTTGACCGCGACGTACTGATCCCACGAAGCCCGGCGCTGCACGATCGCGGCGGCGTGCACGATGGCGCGGACGCCGCGCGCCGCAGCCTGCCACGCCGCCGGGTCGGTCACGTCGCCGGCTACCGCCTCCGCCCCGAGCCGCAGCACGGCGGCGCGACTCGCCGATCGTACCAGCGCGCGCACCGGCTCGCCGCGCGCGGCGAGGGCCTCGACGACGTGACTACCGACGAGGCCACTCGCGCCCGTGACGAGCACGCTCATGCGGGCGCGGCGATCGGGAAGGCGAAGGGGAGGTCGACCACGCGGGCATCACGGCCGGCGGCGCGTACCACGGAGCCGGGCTCCACCTCCCGCCGGATCAGCGCCAGACCGATCCAGCGCCCCGCGCCGGCGACGCCGGTCTCCGGCACGAACGCCAGGCTCGTCACCCGGCCAACGTCGCGATCGACGTACGTGACCACGCTCCAGCCATCGGCGGGGGCGGCCGGCGGCTCGGGATCGAACAACAGGCCGCGGATCTGGCGGTTCA
>Ga0209470_1001133_pt1 | contig 20069 bp, 20 predicted proteins | sample GraSoiAngelo_125_FD_185882 | JGI IMG/M metagenome (GOLD analysis project Ga0209470, IMG submission 185882) | Grasslands soil microbial communities from the Angelo Coastal Reserve, California, USA - 14_0927_05_40cm (SPAdes) (version 2) | ecosystem: Environmental > Terrestrial > Soil > Grasslands ... | reverse complement strand
GTCCATCGTGCGCCGTTCCTCTCAGAGCCCGTGGTGCGTGTCGCGGTCGCGATGCGACGCCCGCCTTGCCCGAGCGGAGCGTGCGGCTCACGGTCGCGATTCCGTCGTTTGACCGCATCGCCCTTCGATCCTGGTCGGCGCTGCGGCGGCGATTGCAAAAAGGTTACGAGAGCGACGCCAAACTTACGAGCGCAGCATTCGTAGTGTCAAGACCTCGTTTGGCCGCGTCGCTAGCGCGCGTCGCGCGTCAGTGCTTGCGCACGAGCACGTGAAACGCGTAAAACTTCACCTGCCCGACACCGGTGGATGAACAGATCGTCGTTTTTTCGGAGGCTCCCCGCGAGAGCGCGTCCCACCGTGCGATTTCGTCGCCTGGGGATAAGTGTGGACATGTGGATAGCGTGTGAACAATTCTTGCTAGCGTCCGCCGCGGGCGGCGAGCGCGGCGAGGATCCGGCGCGCCAGCATCGGCCCCTGCGTGATGAATCCGGTGAAGTACGAGACCGCCGTCGCGCCCGCATCGAACAGCGCGAGCGCCTTGTCGGGCGCATCGACGCCGCCGGTGGCGACGAGATCGAGGGCGTGGCCGAATCGCTTGCGCGTGCGCTGCACGTTGGCGAGCGTGGCCGAGAAGATCTCGGGGCCCGACAGTCCCCCCGAGCGCTGACTGAGCCGCGGCTCGTCCACGCGCCGCGTGTTGCCGTAGTTCACGACGCGGACGCCGGCCTCGATCGCCGCGGGGATGATCTCGCGCTCGTTGACGTCCGCGAAATCGGGCGACACCTTGACGATCACGGGCACCGTGACCGCCGCGCGCACGCGCTCGAGCATCCGTCGCAGGTCCTTCGGCCGCGTGCTCCACGCGTAGACCAGGCGCGTGTTGGGTGACGAGATGTTGAGCTCGACCAGATCGGCGGACGCTCCCAGCGCGCGCGCGAGGTCCACGTAGTCGTCCTCGGATTCGCCGGCGACGCTGGCGATGACGGGGACGCGACGGGACAAGCCCCGGAGTGTCGGCGTGAAGGCGACCAGGCCGGGATTCTGGAAGCCGTTGCAGTTGACGAGGCCGGGCCCGGCGCCCGTCCGCACACGCACGAGGTTCGGCCGCGGATGCCCCGGACGAGCGTCCCGCGTGATCGTCTTGGTCGTCACCGCGCCGAAGCCCAGCCTCATGGCGCGCTCGAGGATGCGCGAATCGTAGTACATGGCGGCGAGGATCACCGGGTTGGGAAGGCGGGCGCCGCCCAGCGTCACGGCCAGCCGGGAGTCGTCGAGACGGAACGCGGGCAGGCGATCGAAGGGGAGGAGTCGCAACGCGGTCTGGCCCAGCGCGATCGCCGTCGGCTCGGGCAGACGGCTGAGGACCGCGTCGTACAGAATGCGGTACAGCACGCCGCGCGAGGATACCATACGAGAGCGGAACTTGACGATGCCCGGACCGCGCCTTTAGGGTTAGAACGCTTGGGGATTCTCGTCCGCGGCTCGCTGCTCGGACTTCTGGTGTTCACGACTGCGTGCGCCGGCGCTCTGCCGCCCGTGCCGCCCACGGCGTCGTCGGCACCGGCATCGCTCGCCGCGCCCGGCTTCGATTTCGGCCGCGACACGTTCGCGTTCAGGAACGAGATCCGGGCCCGCCATCCCGACACCCCTGATCTCTACGCGAACTACTGCTTCGTGCTGGCGAGGGCGATGCGCCAGTTCTTCCTCTTCGCGCGGTTCGATCCTTCCCAGCCGAAGCTCGACCCGGCGGAGTACGTCGAGCGTATTCGTCTCGTGGTCTCCGACGCGCCCTGGCATGGTGCGCGGCCTCCCGATGATCGCGTCGTGATTCCGGGCTACGCGAGCCTGCGCGAATTCTCCGCGGCCCAGGAAGAAGCGGTGAAGCGCGGCCTCGGCGGTCGCTTCTGGACGCTCGTCCACCCGACGAACTGGCGCGTCACGCTGCCGGTCACATCCGGCCACCAGGAAACCGTGGCCAGCGAGATCGTGGCGGACCTCGATCAGGGACGGCTCGTGCAGCTCCTCGTGACCAACTGGCCGACGCCGGAGCTCAACCACACGGTGGTAGCGTTCGCGTACCGCTGGACGGACACCGCGCTCCAGCTCACCGTCTGGGACCCGAACGACCCGACGGAGCCCGGGTTGATCACCTTCGAGCGCCCGGCGCGCCAATTCGTGGCCACGCGGGTGTATGACACGCGGCCGGGAGCCATCCGCGTCTTCCGCATGTACTACTCGTGGCTGCTTTGATGACGACCGCTGCGTCACCCGCCTCGGTGGTGACGTCGTCGAGCCTGCCTCGCTGGTATTCGCATCGGTTCAATCGCGTTGCGGTCTACCGCGCGGCCGCCGCGGTTGCGTCGACCTTGCCCCGGTGGGCGCGGTTGAGGCTGGCCGCTGAGCTGGGCAGCCTCGCGGCGCTCGCCTTGCCGCGGGAGCGGGCGCGGGTCGAGGCGAATCTGGCCCGCGTGCGACCCGACCTCACCCCGCCGGCGCGCGCCGTGCTGGCCCGTGACGTGTTCCGCCACTTCGCCATCTGCTTCGCCGATCTGGTCGTCGCCAATCGGCAGCGCCAGCTTCCCGAGCGATTGCTGGCCGCGATCCGCGGCAGCGAGTACCTCGACGAAGCGGGCGCGGCCCGCCGCGGCCTCGTCGTGCTCACGGCCCATCTCGGCAACTGGGAATTCGCGGGCCGACTGCTCGCGCACCGCGCGCCGCGCCCGACCCACGTCGTCGTCGCGCCCGAGGCCGACGCCGCGGTCGAGCGGTTCCTGCGGGGAGCGCCCGGCGCCGTGAACTTCGTCACGCGCCGTGAGCCACGGTCCGTGCTTCCGCTGATGGGCGCGCTCCGCCGGGGGGAGATGGTCGCCATGCAGGGCGATCGCGGCCTGGGCAATCGTGGGGACGTGGCGATGCCGTTCTTTGGAGCGCCGGCGCCGTTCCCGCTGGGACCGTTCGTGCTCGCGCGCGCGGCCGGCGTGCCGGTCGTGCCGAGCTTCTGCGTCTTCGAGCCGGATCGTCGGTACACGATCGTCGTTGGGGAGCCCATCACGGTGAAAGAGGGCGCCGAGGTCGAGGCGCTCGGCGCCTGGGTCACGGCGATGGAGGCGGCGGTCCGCGCCCATCCCGAGCAGTGGTTCAACTTCTTCGATGCCTGGAGTGTTCCGGGTGCGTCCTGAGCCCGTCGCCATCGTCGCCGCCGGCGTGGTCACGCCGATCGGGGGCGACCTCGACGCCTTCTGGACCGGGTTGCTCACGGGCGCGAGCGGGATCTCGACGATCGAGCGGTTCCCGGTCGGCGATCTCCGCGTCCAGCGAGGCGGCGAGATCAAGAAGCTGCCGTCGGGCGGCGAGAGCGCCCGCCGGTGCCGCGCATCGCGCTTGCTGTGCGCGGCCGCCGATGATCTTCGCGCCCGCGCGCCGCTGGCCGCCACCCGCGCGCGGATCGGCGTCGTGGTGGGCACGGCGCTGGGGGGCGTCGAGGCGCTCGAGGACGCGGTCGGTGGTGAGCGGTCACTGCGCGCGGCGGCGGCCGGGCTCTACGACAGTCCCGCGCACACGCTGGCCGGCCATCTCGGCGCGCGCGGCCCCGTGCTCACCGTGTCCACGGCGTGCGCATCGGGAGCGAGCGCGCTCGGTCTCGCCGCCGACCTCTTGCGCGCCGATCGCGCCGATCTCATCGTGGCCGGCGGCTACGACGGCCTCTGCCGCTTCGTCATGCGAGGGTTCGATGCGTTGCGCTCGCTCACGCGCGAGCGGATCCGTCCGTTCGACCGTCGCCGGAGCGGCCTGTTGCTCGGCGAGGGGGCAGCGCTCGTGCTCATGGCGCGCGACGCCGACGTGGCGGGGCCGCGGCTCGGACGACTGCTCGGCCACGCCTCCACGAGCGACGCCACCCACGTGGCGGCGCCCGATCCGAGCGGCCGCGGGCTCCAGCACGCGATCGAGCTCGCGCTCGCGCAGGCCGGCCTCGACGCCGACGCGGTGGAGTTCGTGAGCGCGCACGGTACGGGAACCCCCCTCAACGATCGCATCGAGACCGCGGTGCTCAAGCGCGTCCTCGGCCGGCGGGCCGCCGGCGTTCCGGTGAACTCGATCAAGGCCGGCATGGGCCACACCATGGGCGCGGCCGCGACGCTGGAAGCGATCATGTGCCTGCTCGCCGCGCGCCACGGGGCGATCCCCCACACCCTCGGCTTCGAGAGCGGCGACGCCGAGTGCGATCTCGACTACGTGCCGCTGCGTCCGCGTTCCGCGCGTCCGCGCGTGAGCCTCAGCACGTCGCTCGGCTTCGGCGGCTGCAACGCCGCGCTCGTCCTCGAAGGGGTGGTGGCGTGACCGGCGTGAGCCTGGCCGGCGTGGGTGTGATCACGGGCTGGGGCCGCGGCGTCGACGCGTGGCCCGACGATGCGCGGCGGGCCGCCGGCGATCGCGCGGTGGTGACCGCGGCCACGCCGCCGCTCGACGGCGAGCGCTTCCGGCGCGCCACGCGTGAATGCCTGCTCGGCGTGGCGGCGGTGCAGGCGACCCTCGACGACGCGGGAATCAGCCGCGAGGCGATCGCGGGGACGCACACGGCGCTGCTGTACGTCACCGCGGCGGCCTACGGATCGTCGAACCGAGCCTTCATCGCGGCGGGCGAGCCGGGCAGCGCGGGCGCGCTCCATTTTCCCTACACGGCGCCGAGCGCGGTGCCGGCCGAGGTGACGATCGAGTACGGACTGCGCGGCACCTACGTGACGCTCATCGGTGGCGCCACCGTGACGCTCGAGGCACTCGCGTGGGCGGGACGGCTGCTCGCCGAGGGCGCGTGCGAGCGCGCACTCGTTCTCGCCGTCGAGACCTTCGCCGAGTGCGCCGATCTGTTCGCGCGCGATCGGCGCCTCCTCTCGCGTCCGCTGACCGAGGCGGCGGCCTGCGCGCTGCTGGTGCTCGGCGCTCGCCCGATCGAGATTCGAGCCGGCGACCACGTGTCGGACATGACGGCGCGCGTTGATCGCCGGGTCGGCGAGACGCTCGCCTGTGGGCCGCTCCTCGGGCTCGCGCTGGCGCGCGCGAGCGGCGATGATCCGTGGACGGTGACCGGACGGTGGCGCGGGCGCACGGCGGCGCTGGCGGAGGCCTGAGGAGGGCATGGAACCCAAAGAGGTCCTGGACGAGCTGAGAACGATCTTCGTGACGCGGCTCCGCTTCGAGCCGCACCGTGTGTCGGACGTCACCCTGGACACGCCACTCCCTAAGGGCGTGGACGGGTCCGTCGGGCTCGACTCGCTCGACTTCATCGAGCTCTCGCTCGCCATCGAGGACCGCTTCGGGCTCGTGATGGACGACGCCCAGGATCTCGCGCCGCACTTCACGTCCTTCCGGACGCTGTGCGCCTTCATCGCCGAGCGCGCGACGCGGACATGAGGCGCGTCGTCGTCACGGGCCTCGGCGTGGTGAGCCCGTTCGGGCTCGGCGCGAAAGCGTACTGGGAAGGCGTGCGGTCCGGGACGTGCGCCATCCGTCCGGTCACGCTCATCGAGACCGAAGGCTTTCGCTGCCGGATCGCCGCCGAGGTGCCCGATCCCGTGCCCGGGTCGCTCCGCCGCTCTCGGGCCGATCGCTTCGCACTGGCGGCGGCCCGGGAAGCCATCGACGACGCCGGGCTCGACGCGACCGAGCGCCGGCGCACCGCGCTCGTCGTCGGCGCGGTCGGCGGCGGAATGCTGGAAGCCGAGGCCTGGTACTGGCAGGCCAAGCGCAGCGGCGTGCCGCTGCGCGCGACCCCGGAGCTCCGCTCGATCCTGCCGTACTCGCACGCCGATGTCGTCGGCTCGCGCCTCGGGCTGGGCGGGCCGCGCGAGACACTGGTCACGGCGTGTAGCTCGGGCGCCGTCTCGCTGGCCGTCGCCGCCGACCTCGTGGCCGATGGCGTGGCGCCGGTGGCGGTCGCCGGCGGCACCGACGCGCTCACGCGGATCTGCTTCATGGGATTCAACGCGCTTCGCCTGCTCGATCCCGAGCCGTGCCGGCCGTTCGACGCCGCCCGTCGTGGCATGTCCATCGGCGAGGGCGCCGGGTTCGTCGTGCTCGAGGACGCTGCCCACGCGGGCGCGCGGGGAGCGCGAATTTACGCCGAGCTCGCCGGGTCGGGGATGACGACCGATGCTTTTCACGTCACGTCGCCTCAACCCGACGGCGAAGGGATGGCGCGCGCGATGGTGGCGGCGCTGGCCCGCGGGCGCGTGCGCCCGAAGGCTGTCGGCTACGTCAACGCCCACGGGACGGCGACGCTCCAGAACGACCGGATCGAGGCGCGCGCGCTCCGGTCCGTGTTCGGCGCCGCCGGCGTCCTGGTCAGCTCGACCAAGTCGATGATCGGCCACACGATGGCGGCGGCCGGGAGCCTCGAGGCCATCGCCACGATTCTGGCGCTCGTGCACGAGACCGTGCCGCCCACGGCGAATCTCGCGACGACGGACGCCGAGGTCGCGTTCGACTGCGTGCCCGGCGTGGCCCGCGAGGCGTCCGTCGAGTGTGCGATCTCCAACTCGTTCGGCTTCGGTGGTCAAAACGTGACGCTGCTCTTCCGCCGGCCGTGACGACGGGCGTCGTCATCACCGGGGTGGGCGCCGTCACGGCGCGATTCACCGGCGGCGCCGCGGCGGTCAGCGCGTTTCTCGCCGAACCCTCACCCGTGCACGGTGCGATCGCCGACGCGCAGCTGACGTCGCTGCTCGGTGACGGGGACGCCCGGCGCCTCTCGCGCGTCTGTCAGTTCGCCGTCGCGGCCGGCCGCCTCGCGCTCGACGACGCCCGGTTCTCGGCGGACGACGAGGTCGGGCTCGTCCTCGGGACGGAGTTCGGCGACCTGCGTTCGACGGTCGAGTTCGCCGACGGCTATCTGACGTCGGGGCCCTCCGGGCTCTCGGCCTTGATCTTCCCGAACACGGTGATGAACACGATGGCGGCGGCGACGACCATCGCCACCGGCGCCAGGGCGCTGTCGCTCACGCTCAACGCGCCGACCGTCGCCGGTGAGCTGGCCATCGCGCGGGGAGCAGCGGCGATCGCGAGTGGGCGGGCGCGCGCCGTCCTGGCCGGCGGCGTCGATCAGATCGATCCATTTCTCGGCTCGATGCTGACCGACCTGGGCGCTGGTGAGGAGCGCCGTGGCGAAGGCGCCGTCGTGCTCGTGCTCGAGCGCGCGTCGTCGGCGCGCGAGCGCGGCGCCCGCGTGCTGGGCGAGATCCTGGGCGCGGCGTCGGGTGCGCTGGCGGTGCGGCCTCACGGTGTGGGACGGAGCACGCGCTCGTCGGTCGTGGCCGGCGCGCTCGCCGCTGCGCGCATGGAGACGGGCGACCTCGGGGCCGTGTACACCTCGACCAACGGGGACCGCCATCGTGATGAGTGGGAGCGCCGGTTGCTCGATGCCGCGCTCGGCGACGGCCACCATCCACGCTCGGCGCTTCGCGAGCTGCTGGGAGCGCACGCCGGCGCGGGCGCGCTCGGTGTCGTGGCGGCGGCGAGCGCCGCGCGGGTCAGCGGTCGGCCAAGCCTCGTCCACGGCGTGGGCCGCGGCGGCAGCCAGGTCGCGCTGATCATCGGGCGATGACACCGTTCATCGTCATCCCGGTGTTCGACGAGGAGGCGACCGTGGCGGGCATCGCCGCGGGCGCGAAGCGGCACGCGCCCGTGCTCGTCATCGACGACGGCTCGCGCGATGCGAGCGGCGCCCGAGCGGCCGACGCCGGCGCCGAGGTCATCCGGCATCCGCGCCGGCTCGGCAAGGGGCAGGCGCTGCGAACGGGCCTGGCCGCTGCCCGGCGGCGCGGTGCCACGCACGGGATCACGCTCGACGGCGACGGCCAGCATGGCCCCGACGACGTGGCCACGCTGCTGGCGGTGGCTCGACGGAACCCGGACGCGATCATCATCGGCAGCCGGGTTGCCGCGGACCGGGAGGTGGTCGGCGTCTCCCGCGGCCGACTCAACGCGATCCGCGTCGCCGGGTTCTTCATCAACTGGGTGAGTGGCCTGCGCCTGCGCGACACGCAGTCCGGGTTTCGCGTCTACCCGCTCGCGCTGCTGGACGGCCTCGTCACCCGGCGCGGCGGCTTCGTCTTCGAGACCGAGATCCTCGTGGCGGCCGCGGCCGCCGGCGCTGCCGTGATCGAGGTGCCGATCGACGTCGCACCGCGCGCGGTTCGGCGAAGCCGCTTCCGTCCGATCGCCGACGGGGTGGCGATCGGCTCGTACCTGGCCGCTGGAACGGCGCGGCGCTGGCGCATCGAGGGGTGGGCGGCGGCCCGTGAGATCGCGACCGTCGTCAGCGGCGAGCGGTTGCGGGTGCGTCATGCCGCGATGCTCGAGGCGGGTGCCGCCCACGGCGACACGTTCGCCGGCTGGGGTGCCGCCGTCTCCGCGGTGGCCGCTCATCGCGCGTCGTCACGGCTCGCTGAATGGTGGCACCATCCTCGCGCGCGGCGCGCCGTCGTGGTGGCGCAGGCGATGGCGGCGGCACCATTGTTGCTGGGCGCTCTGATGATCGAGGCGGTCGCCGGACGCCGTGCGCCCGATCTCGTATCACCGCTCGTCCGGCGCTTCTACAGTCAGGCTCGGCTTTCGGCGGCACCAGTGACGGTTCCGCCGAAGCTCCGGTCGAGGGCGCTCGAGGAGCCATCACGGTGAGCGACGAACGTTACGACGTGGTCGTCGTGGGTGGGGGCCCGGGCGGTTCGTCGGCGGCCACGTTTCTCTGCCGGGGTGGTTTGAAGGTGGCGCTCTTCGAGCGCGACGCGTTTCCGCGGTTTCACGTCGGCGAGTCCCTCATGCCAGCCGCCATGCTGCTGCTCGAACAGATGGGCGTGCGCGGCGAGATCGAGGCACGTGGATTCCAGATCAAGTACGGCGCCATGTTCTTCGACGAAGAGCAGGGCCTCGAGCGCACCTTCTATTTCCTGCCCGGACAGGCGTGGCCCAACTACTCGTACGAAGTTCCGCGCGCCGAGTTCGACACCGTCCTGCTGGAACACGCGCGCCGCTCGGGTGCGGCCGTCTTCCAGCCCGCCAGCGTCGAGTCGGCCGATTTCGATCATGACGGCGTGACGGTGCGGGTGAGCGGCGCGGGGATGCCGCCGGTGGTGCGAGCCAGGATGCTCGTCGACGCCAGCGGGCGCAGCAGCTTCATCGCCACCCGGCTCGGCGAGCGCCGCCGGCGCCCGAATCTCGGCAAGGTCTCGCTCTTCGCCCACTTCCGTGGCGCCGCACGACTCTCGGGCAAGGACGAGGGCAATATCCGCATCTACGTCGTGCGCGACGGCTGGTTCTGGTGGATCCCGCTGGCCAACGACCTCACCAGCGTGGGCGCCGTCATGCACGCGCGGACGGTCCGGGCGTGGACGGGCACGGCCGACGACCTCTACGCGTCGATGATCGCCCGCTGCGCGCCGATCGCAGCGGGTCTCGCGCACGCCGAGCGCGTCGGCGCGATCCATCGGGAGGCGAACTTCGCCTACGTCAACACGCCGGTCGTCGGCGATCGCTTCGTGGCCGTCGGCGATGCCGTCACCTTCGTGGACCCGATCTTCTCGGGCGGTGTGTACATCGCGCTGCGTACGGGCCAGCTCGCCGCGCAGGCGATCTTGCGCGCGTTCGCCGACGGCCGCTTCGAGGCGCGGCGCTTTCACGCCTATCAGCGCCAGGCCGAGCGCGGCGTCGCGCCGCTCTTCAAGTTCATCCACAAGTACTACGAGCCCGTCTTCTTCGACCTCTTCATGCACCCTCGGAGGTTGTTCGGAATGTACGAGGCCGTCCTGAACGTGCTCTCGGGCGGCAGCTTCATCCGGTTTCGTGTGCGCACACGGCTGAGCCTGGCGGTCCTCTTCGTGATTGCGCGGATCAGCACGTGGCTCAGTCGCCGGGCCGGCCGCCCCGTCGAATCACGGCTGGAGTGGTAGTACGAGCCGAGACGCCGTCGCGGCGACGAGGCGAGTCTGAAATGATCGGAAATGGTCGTGCGAGCCGAAGCGCCGTCGCGGCGACGAGGCGAGTCTGAAATGATCGGAGATGGTCGTGCGAGCCGAGACGCCGTCGCGGCGACGAGGCGAGTCTGAAATGATCGGAAATCGTACGAGCCGAGACGCCGCCACGGCGCCGAGGCGAGCGTGAAATGATCGGAAATCGTGCGAGCCGAAGCGCCGTCGCGGCGACGAGGCGAGCGTGAAATGATCGGAAATGGTCGTGCGAGCCGAAGCGCCGTCGCGGCGACGAGGCGAGCGTGAAATGATCGGAAATCGTACGAGCCGAGACGCCGCCACGGCGCCGAGGCGAGCGTGAAATGATCGGAAATCGTACGAGCCGAGACGCCGCCTCGGCGATGAGGCGCGCCTGCGGTCGCCGGTCGAGGCGCGTCTGAGATGATCGAAATCGTGCGAGCCGCAGGCCGAGGCGAGCCCGAGATGGCGCGGAGGTGCTAGGACCGCGGCTGCTGCGCGGCTACGGGTTCACGGTGGCCGGTATCGCCATCGGCGTGGCCGGCCTCACCGCGCTCGGCGGGATGAGCGAGCGCATCGTGCGCTTCATCGAGGGCGGCGATCGCTTCGTCCTCGGCCAGATCTCGGTGGCTGGCCGGGGCCTCGGGATGGGAACGGGCTTCACGGCCGGTGGCCTGCTGCCCGCGTCCGCCATCCGCGCCATCGCCGACGTTCCGGGCGTCGCCGGCGTTCAGCCTCAGGTGATGTTGCCGCTCAACCCCACGACGTCCCAGTTCATGACGCTCACGCAGGAGCTGGTCCTCGGCCTGGACCTTTCGGTGCCGATCCCGAACCGCCACTACCCGACGCTTCCGGTACGCACGGGCCGCTTCCTGTCCGGCGGTGACCGGCACGTCGCCGTCGTCGGCGCGGCGTTCGCGTCGTCGCGCGGCCTCGACGTCGGCGCGCGACTCACGCTCGAGGGCGAGACGTACGAGATCGTGGGTGTGCTCGACCGGACGCTCACGGCGCCCGATCGCTTCGTCATCGTCTCCATCGCCGACGCCCGAACCCAGTGGGTGGCAAAGGACCCGATGCTCAGGACCGTGCTCGCCTCCGGCGCCGTGCCGGTGCGTGCCGAGGATCTCAACACGGGAGCGGCCGTCGGCTGGCGGACCGGCGAAGACCCTGATGTCGTTGCCCGCCGCATCGCCGAGCGCGTGGCCGGCGTGAACGTCCAGATCCCCAGCGAGCTGTCCCGGCAGCTCCGCGCGTCGACCGTGTTCTTTTCGGCGCTGCTGACGGGGATCGCGGCTCTCGGCCTCGTCATCGGCGGCCTGTCGGTGGCGAACACGATCGCGGCCGCGGTCTTCGAGCGGATCCGGGACTTCGGAGTCAAGCGCGCGCTGGGAGCCACCGACGCTCAGCTCGGCCGCGAGGTCCTCACCGAGTCGCTCGCCGTCACGCTGTCGGGCGGCGTGACCGGCATCGTGATCGCCATCGCGCTGGGCCGGGGCATCGATCTCTGGATCAGCCGCGGCCAGCAGCTCTTCCTGTTCTCCGCCCGTCTCCTCGCGGGGGCGTTGATCTTCGCCGGCCTGCTCGGCGCCGTCGCGGCGCTCTACGCCACGCTCCGGGTCGTGCGCCTGTCGCCGGCGGAGGCGATTCGCCGGGGCGCGTGATGCTGCGCGCCCGCGGCCTCGTGAAGACGTATCGGGCTCCCGCCGGTCCCCGCATCCCGGTGCTCGACGGCGTGGACGTAGACGTCAAGGCCGGGGAGCTCGTCGTGGTCGCGGGCGCGTCCGGCTCCGGCAAGAGCACGCTGCTGAACCTGCTCGGCTTGCTCGAGGACGCCGACGCGGGCGACGTCTGGTTCGCGGACGAGCACGTGAGCGCGCTAGGGCGCTCGGCGCGGAGCGGGGCGCGCGGCCGCTTCGTCGGCTTCGTCTTCCAGTCGTTCCTGCTGCTGCCCTCGCTGACCGCGCTCGACAACGTCGTGCTCGCCGCCCGTTACGTGGGCCGAAGCGGCCCGGAGACCCGGCGGCGCGCGCGGGAGCTGCTGGAAGAGCTCGGCGTCGCCGAGCGGCGTGAGCATTACCCGCCGCAGCTCTCGGGCGGTGAGCAGCAGCGGGTGGCCTTCTGTCGCGCCGTGCTCAACGACCCTCCGCTGCTGCTGGCCGACGAGCCGACCGGCAACCTCGACGATGCCAACGCCCACGTCATCGCCGGAGCCCTGCGCCGGCGCGCGGCGGCCGGGGGCGCCGTCGTGGTCGTGACGCACCGTCCCGAAGCCTTTGTTCCGGCAACAGCGGTGTTCAGGATCGAGAATGGTAGGCTCGAAGGATGCCCATTGAAGAAGGAGGTCGCGCCATGAAGGCTGTCGTCGTGCTTTTGGCTGTGATTGTGGCGATGCCAGCCGCGGCCGCAGAGCCTCTGACGCGTACGTACATCGCGCCGGTCGACCGCGTGTGGACCGCGACCGAAGCGGTGCTCAAGCAGCTCGGCTGGGAGATCGACAGTGAGGACTGGAAGATCGGCTACATCACGACGGACTCCCGTGATCTCGCCGCCGCCGGGAGCAAAGACTATGGCGTCTACGCGAAGGGCACCCGTCATCGTCTGCAGCTCCAGGTCAAGGCCGCCGGCTCCGGCCGCACGATGGTCTCGGTCGAGCGCATGGTGTTCCGCCGCGAGCGCATCTTCTGGCACGACAAGGACGAGCCGATGGCGGTGAGCGACCGGGCCGTCGAGAAGTCGCTGCTCGACGCCATCGGTAAGGCCCTGTGAGGCGCGGCCTCGTCGGCCTGGCGCTCGCCGTCGCTCTCGTGACGCCGGCGCTCGCCGGTGAACCCGTCGAGCTGACGTATCCCGCCGACTTCGATCGCGTGTGGACTGCCGCCGAGAAAGCGCTGAAGGCCGAAGGCTGGGGTATCGACGATGCGGCGCGGCCACTGGGGGTGTTCGTCACCAAGACCCCGCGCGTGCCCGGGAGCGACGATGCGATGTGGGCCATCACCCAGCGCGTGCGGCTGCGGGTGACGCTGACCACGGCCGGGGTGAGTCAGACCCGCGTCCAGGTTCAGCGCGAGATGATCCGGCGCGAGCGAATCTTGTGGGGCGAGCGCGACTCGGGCGGCGCCAGCGCCGATGCGCTCGCTCAGCGGACGCTCGAGGAGCGCGTGCTCGCCGCGATCGCTCGAGAGCTCTGATGCTCAAGACGTTCACGCTCGTCCTCGTCGCGACGATCCTCGGGGGGACCGGGCACGTCCTGCTCGCCAAGGGCATGCGGTCGGTCGGCGACCTCACCGAAGCCGGCGGCGACCGGGTGGTCGCCATGATCGGGCGCGCAATCGGGAGCCCGTGGCTGCTGATCGGGGTCGCCCTGCAGGCGGCGTTCTTCCTGATGTACCTGACGCTGCTGTCACGGGCCGACGTGAGTCTCGTCTTGCCGATGACCGCGATCGATTACGTCACCGTCGTCGTCCTCGCCGGCGCCCTGCTCGGCGAGCCCGTCACCGCCGCGCGCTGGGCCGGCATCGCGTTGATCGTCGGCGGCGTGTTCCTCGTCTCGCGAAGCTGATCATTCCCGCCCGCGCGCCGCGCGGGCATCGCCGAGCAGCTCGGCCACGGTCGTCAACCGGTAGCCCGCGTCGCGCAGGCCGTCGAGCATTGTCCCAAGCGCCGCGACCAGGCGGGCCGGAGCTCCCGCCACGCCCTCGGCGTCGTGGAGATCGACGATCGCGCCCGGGCTCACGCGCGTCACGACGTACTCCGCCTGCGCCTCGGCGCTTCGCGGCCTCAGTCCCTCCGGCTGCAGCGACCAGAAGACGCAGCGCTCTCCCGTGCGTGTGAGCGCCCGTCCCATGGCCGCGTTCACCATGCCCCATGGCGGCCTGAAGTGACGAGGCGCCACACCGGTCAGCTCAGCGAGGGTGACGTGGCCGCGCGCGATCTCATGCTCGGTGCGACGAGGGCTGCACAGCCAGAGACTCGGATGTGACCACGTGTGATTGGCAACCTCGTGGCCGGCGTCGGCGATCGCGCGCACCACGTCGGGCGCTGCCGCCGCCCGCCGGCCGATGAGGAAGAACGTCGCCCGCGCGCCGTGCGCGGCCAGGACGTCGAGGACGCGCGGCGTCCATCGCGGATCCGGGCCATCGTCGAAGGTGAGGGCGACGGCGCGATTCTGGACAGGGCCGCGCCAGGTCGCGGTGCCCGTGAAGAGGTGGGGCAGCCACGCGTAGCCGATGAAGGCGCCGGCGACGCCGAGGCCGATCCGCGCTGCCCGGCCCGCCAGGCTCATCGCTGCTAGACTTGCTGCGTGAAAGGCCAAACGCTGATTCGCATCGCCATCTGGCTCGCCACCGTGATCTGTGTGGCGATGCTGTTCGCGCCCCTCACGGGCGATCTCATCGGCCGGCTGGGCGCGCTGAAGGATTCGTTCGGGGTGCAGTGAGCGCTCCGGCGCCGCCGGTACGCCAGCCCAGGAACGCGACGCCCCCGCCGAGGCCCACGACCACGAGCGCGGTCGCGACGGTCGACAGGCTCGACAGCGCGGCCAGCGTCGTGCTGGACAGGCCGACGAAGACCAGACCGACCACGGGGAGGACGGGCGCCCCGCACCCCATGACGCTGCAGGGACCAGTCGATAATCCCACGACGCTGACCAGCGCTCCCAGCGCACCGCCGCGCCGGCTCAAACGCGCACCGGTTCCCAAGATTCCGAGGGCGCGGGCTCGCGCCCACAGCGCGAAGTACGCGCCGACAAGCAGCGACGTGCCGATCATCCGGGCCACGTCGCGCACGTCGACGGCGAAGCCCCACTCGGTTCCTCCCATCGGGCTGTCCGACGAGAACCAGAAGAGGGCCAGGTCGGGAAGCTTCTCGAGCTTCTGGCGCCAGGGCACCGAAGACGCGAGATACTCGGGCAGCCGCCGGAGCCAGGGATTGACCGTGACGTAGTCGACGGGTGTGCGGGCCACCGAGAGCACCAGCGGCGGCAGCACGACGCTGAGCACGAGCGTGGCAGCGGCCGCGCCCGTGAAGATCGCCGGGCGCTCGCCGATGGCGCTGCTCACGCCCCGGACCGCGCGCCTGACGCTCCCTCGCCATGAACTCGCCATCGTCTCGCGTCGATCATGGCCGCAAAGCCGCAATGCCGCAAGGCTCGTCCGCGCCGCCCGGCTTGACTTTGCTGGGCCGGCGCGATATCCAGCGGTATCCACTGGCGCCGTCACCCGATACCGCACGGAACCGCCCACCGAAGGGGGACCTATGACTGAAGAGGTGAGTCGTCGCGATTTCCTGAATCGGCTCGGCGTGACGATCGGGGCGGTCGGCGCATCGGCCGGCTCCCTGATCGCGCCCGAGCCTGCGCACGCCCAGGCGCCGATGCAGCCCAAGGGCACCATTCCCGACAAGCCGTACAAGACCGGCCACATGACCTTCTTCACGGGGCCAGCGGCCGTGCTCGGTGAGCAGTCCTACAAGGGCCACATCCTCGCCGCCGACGAGATCAACGCGCAGGGCGGACTGCTCGGCAAGCGCAAGATCGAGACGGTGAAGGCGGACGAGGCCGCGGGCACCGACGCCAACGTCAAGGAGTTGCGCCGGATGAAGCTGTCGGAGAGCATCGACTGCTTCACCGGCGTCATCTCGAGCGGCAACACGCCGGCGCTCGGCCCCGTCGCCGAGGAGCTGAAGTGCCTGACGGTCTTCACGGATGGCTGCACGGATTTCCTGTTCGAGAAGGCCGTGCCCAACCCTCACTACGTCTTCCGGCTGACGAACATCCAGTCGGCCGACGGCGTGATGGCGGCCATCGCGGCCACCCAGGCCTGGCCGAAGATCACCAAGATCGCCCACATCCATCCCGATTACTCCTACGGACGCAATGCCTTCGACCACTTCAACATCGCGATGAAGAAGCTCTCGGGCAACATCCAGGTGGTGTCGGAGGCGTGGCCCAAGCTGGGCACGACGGAGTTCACCGCGCACATCACGAAGACGATCTCGGCGAAGCCGGATCTCCTGTTCTGCTCGGTGTGGGGCGGTGATTACGTCGCGTTCTACAAGCAGGCGCTCCGCTATGACCTGTTCAAGAAGATGAAGATGGCGACGACGCTGGCCTTCGGCGTGGCGCCGCACGCGCTCGGCAAGGACCACCCGGAGGGCGTCGTCGCCGGCGTCCACGCCAACTATCACTTCATGTACCCGGGCGGCAACAAGTGGCCGCTCAACACGCAGTTCGTCAAGAAGTTCCACGACCGCTGGAAGGAATATCCGAACTTCGAGGCGGAGGGCGCCTACACCGCGCTCTACATGTTGAAGCTGGCCATCGAGAAGGCCAATTACCTCACGGGTGGCTGGCCGGACGACGATGCGATCATCGCCATGCTCGAAGGCCTGATGTACGCCGGTCCGTCGGGCTACAACTACATTCGGCCCGACAACCATCAAGGCTACAAGGACGCCATCACGGGCTTCGCCATGCAGTCGCCCGAGTATCCGTTCCCCGTGCACGATCCCAAGCGCGTCATCACGGTGCCGATCCGCAGCATCACGGCGCCGCCCGGCTATCCCAAAGGTGAGCCGACGACGACGTACAAGTGGATCGACGAGACCTGGCCGCGGGTCGTGTAGCGGCACGACGTGCCTGACGGGAAGAGGGGCAGGCACCCGGCCTGCGATACAGCACTTGTCCGGGCGCCCGCCCCTCTTCCCGTCGCCTCCTCAGCCACGACACGATCCGCGGCCGGTCTCGTGAGCCGCTCGTTCGTCGTCATACTCCTCGTAACCGCGATCGTCGGGGTGGGGCCGGTGCGGGCGGGTCACGAGATGCCGTTCTATCCGTCGTACTACCCGCAAGAGATCACCGTCGAGGCGATGCCGGCGACCGTCGCCGCCGCGCGGCTCGAGAAGAACACCGTGCACACCTTCGTCGGCAGCGATCCGTTCGCCGGCCGAGCGTTGCCACCTACGCTGGCCGGCGTGGAGTCGCTCGGTTCCTACATCGTCGTGACGCTGAACGCGAAGACGGCGGCGCTCGCCACCGCGGAGGCTCGCTGTGCGGCGGCGCGCGCGATCATCGCCGGCCTCAAGGGCGCAGGCTGGCGGCCACATCCATATCCCGTGACTCCCTACCATCCGGATCATCTGGCGCACGTCGATCTCATCGATGCCGCCGTGAAGGCTCAACCACGCACGCCAGGGGCGCGAGCGATGTCACCCCTACACGTTCGTCCGGTTGGCGCGCTCGCCGAGCGTCTGCTCGGTGGTCGTCGCAGCACCGGCGTCTGGGATGCGCTGGTGGAAGAAGTCAGCGTTCGCGCTCTCGTCCGCGCGCATACCGCCACGCTCAATGGCGGCAGCGCGCCGCCCTGGATCAGAGAGGGATGGTTTCACGCCTGGCTCCTCCATCCCACGCCGAGCTCGCAGGATCTCGCGCAACGCTTGATGGGAGGCGGCGGTGAAGACACGGTGGAGCGCCTGAACCTCGAGCGGGCGCTGGTCAGCCGCATCCGTGGCGGTTGCGAGCGCGTCGTGGCGGGCTACACCGTGCGGCGCGAGGTGCTGAACAACGACTACTCGGCCGGTGTCGAGAACGTCGCGGGCGATTCGCTCACGGGCCTCGATGCCACGGTCTTCCTCCGGACGGTGAAGCTCAAGGACTTCCCCTGGAACGGCTGGCTCACGATCGGCGTGCCCGAGCGGCCGACCGCGGCCTGGAACCCGATCGCCGGCTTCACGGATGCGACCGGGCGTTTGCTCTGGTCTGGCCTGAGCGACGGCGCGCTCTTTCCCGAGCCCTACGGCGGCGGCTTCGCCGAGAATCGCGTCAGGCTCGCGACGACTGAAACGCAGACGGGGAATCTCGCCGTCCCGGTCGACGCGATCGTGCCCGAGGCGGGAACCGGCACGCTCCGCGAGGTGGGCCCGGGCAAGACGGCGCGGGCGAAGCTGACGTATCGCGTCCTCGGCTCGGCGTATCACGACGGGAGCCGGATGACGGCCACGGACGCGCTCTACGGCCTGGCCTTCGCCTTCCGCTGGGGAGGCGGGCGGGGGCGCGAGGAGGACGCCGAGATCCGCCGGGCCACGGCGCTCATGCGCGAATGGCTCGTCGGCGCGCGGGTGCTTCGCGTCGAGACCGACGTGCTCCGCTTCGGCGACGTGACGATGACGTACGACGTTCCGATCGTGGAGATCTACCTGGCGCACACGCTCCCCGACGCGTCGAGCCTGGCCGTCGTCAGTCCGCCCTGGACGCCGCTGCCGTGGCCGGTGGTGGCGCTGCTCGAGGAAGCGGTCACGCGGGGCGTCGGCGCGTTCTCGGCGGAGGCAGCGAAGCGTCGCGGCGTGCCGTGGCTCGACGTCGTCCGCGACGTGAAGACGCGCGATCGTCTGCTCGCCCTGCTGGCTGAGCTCGAGCGCCAGGCGTTCGTCCCCGCCGCGCTGGCCGGGCGGGTGACGCCGGCCGACGCTCGAGAGCGCTGGGCGCGGCTTCAGCAGTTCGCCGCCGATCACCACCACGTGCTCGTCACCAGCGGCCCGTACGTGCTGCACGCGTGGTCGCCGAGCGGCGCCGTGCTGCGCGTGTTCCGCGACTTCAGCTATCCGCTCGGCGTCGGCTCCTTCGATCGCTACGCGGTTCCGCTTCACGGCGCCGTCGTGCGCGCCGACGTGAAGGCCGACCGCATCGAGATCCAGGCCGAGGCCGAGCGCGTGGAGCGATTCGGCCGCGAGCACCGGCTGGTGCGGGAGCCGGTGGGAAGTCCCTCCGTGCAGAAAGACCGCGGCGCGGTGATCGTGTGCCGCTATGTGATCGTCGGGCCCGACGGCGCCGTGGTGCGAGCGGGCGCGACGGGTGCGACGTCGAGCGGCCTGTTCGTGATCGGGCGCGAGGGCGTGTCACCGGGCTCGACCGCGCTCCTGCAGATCGCCGTCGACGGCACGCAGGCGACGGCGGCGACTCGGACCGTGTCGCTGCCGTGATAAGGTAGCGCCCTCGTGGATACGCTCGTCACGCAGATCCTCAACTCACTCTTCTACGCGTCGATCCTCTTCCTCATCGCCTCCGGGCTCTCGCTCGTCTACGGCGTGATGCGGATCGTGAACATGGCCCACGGCAATCTCTACGCCATCGGCGCGTACGTGGCGGCGTGGGCGATCGGCCTGGCCGGCGCCGAGCTCCACGTGAGCCTGCTCTTCGTGCTGCTGATCACCGGCGCGCTGGCGGCCGCGCTCGCCGGCGCCATCATCGAGCCGATGTTCTTGCGTCCGCTCTACCGGCGCGCCGAGGAGTACCAGCTCCTCATGACGTTCGGCCTGCTCCTCGTTCTCGAGGACGTCATGCGCCTGCTCTGGGGGCCGCACCCGCTGACGGCCAGCGCGCTGTCGGAGGCGCTCGGCAGCATCTCCGTCCTGGGGGCGACCTACCCGACGTACAACATCTTCGTCATCGTGATCGGCGCGCTCGCCGCCGTGGGGCTGGGCGCGTTCGTGTACCGCACGCGCTTCGGCGTCATGCTGCGGGCGACGTCGCAGGACATGCGGATGGCGTCGGCGCTCGGCATCAACGTCAAGCGGGTGTATGTGCAGGCCTTCACCCTGGGCTGCCTCATGGCCGGGCTGGGTGGCGCCGTCGTCATGCCGATCTCGGGCGCCGTGCTGGGCATGGGCGTCGACGCGCTCATCCTCGCGTTCGTCGTCGTCGTGATCGGAGGCTTGGGAAGCCTGGAGGGCGCGCTCGTCGGCGCCCTGATCGTCGGCTTCGTGCGGACGATCGGGATCACGTACTTCGCCGAGGTCGAGCTCGCCGTGCTCTACCTCATCGCGGCGGTGGTCCTGTTCGTGCGGCCGGCCGGCCTCTTCGGTCGCGCGTGACGGCTGACCCCCAGCCGTGACCGAGCTCGCGCTGGCGTCGCCCCGCGTGTGGAGCGGCCGCCGAGTCGTGATCGGCGCGCTCGCCGTCGGCGCGCTCGCCGCCATTCCGGCGGTGGCCTCGCCGTTCCAGACCATCACCATCTGCTACGGGCTCGTCTTCGCCATCGCCGCGCTCGGCTTCAACCTGCTGCTCGGCTCCACAGGCCTGCTCTCGTTCGGCCACTCGGC